>Ga0123334_1001151_pt1 | contig 34272 bp, 25 predicted proteins | sample BiotimSIPDNA_FD_89706 | JGI IMG/M metagenome (GOLD analysis project Ga0123334, IMG submission 89706) | Anaerobic biogas reactor microbial communites from Washington, USA - Biogas_R1 time_0 SIP DNA | ecosystem: Engineered > Bioreactor > Anaerobic > Unclassified | place: Washington, USA...
AATAGTGCATTGAAAAGTTGGCAAGTGCTATTAATATTATGTATCGTCCAATAAGTTGGGGTATTTTTTGTCTTGACTTTCGGCTGGGAAGTCGAGTTTATCATTAGGAATGAGTCTATGGACTTTATTGTGCCATTGCTATTTTTGTTGGTTGTCTTGTTTTTGACGACGATCGTGACGTGGGGCGTGACGAGCATCCACAATTTGGAATCGGAGAAATTGCAGATTCAGTCTCGTCAGGAATCCCATCAGCGTACCTTGCGGCTTTTTGCCGAGAAGTTGGCTACGGTTAAGGAGACGTTTGAGGCGCTGGATATTCTTGTATCCCAGATTTGGGAGGAAATCAACGCGGAGTCGGTTGGAATCTATGTGCTTGATTCCAGCGCGGAGCTGGGGTTGAAGCAAGTGAAGGGCGCGGCGTGCGTCGGTCCTTTCCCGATATTTTCCGAGATGTCGATTGGGATTGAGGATAAGATCAATGAGAACAGCCGCAATCGTTCTGCTCATTTCAAGAAGGAGATCATCCGCAGCGGGGAGGGTTTGCTTGGCGAGGTGATCGACACGATGTCTTCAGTGAATTTCGGTCGTTCTCAGCAGATCAACTTGCCTCGCGGCATTGACACGATGATGGCTGTTCCGTTGACGTTCGAGGGTCGTTTCATCGGCTTGATTGTTGCAGTGAATCGCAAGCATTCCACCGAGCCGTATTCGAATAATGATTTAGAGGAGTTCGAGGGTTTGTCGATTCAGGCGGCTTTGGCTGCGAGTTTGATTTTGGTTTATACTGAGCGTCAGAAGCAGGATCGGATTGTCCAGGAGCTTGCTTCTTACTCGAAGATGCAGAAGTTGCTTTTGCCTGCGATTCCCCCCAGGCTTGGCGTGTATCGTTTTGCCGCGTATCAGACTCCTGCGATGGAGGTCAGCGGCGATTTCTACGACTTTGCGGAATTGGACGAGAACCGTGTTTTAGTGATTGTCGCCGATGCTGCGGGCAAAAATTTGCCCGCTTGTTTGATGACTTCGATGTGCCGGAGTTTTGTTCGTTGCCTCAATGACAGGTTTACTGATGTCGAGTCGTTCCTTTTGGATTTGAACCGTTTGATTCACGCCCATTCGGATCCGTCTCAATTTGTCACTTTGAATGCATTGCTCATTGACATGTCGAAGCATGAATGCAAGTTTGGTTGCGCTGGTCATACGCCGTTGTTGCTAAGGAGCGCAAGCGGTGAATTGAAGGTACTGAAGCCTGCAGGACACGCTTTGGGAATGTGGCCCAATGATGAGTCAACGCACTTTGAAATCGTCTCGTTCAACTTCGAGCCGGGGATGAAGATCTGCCTGTATTCCGATGGTATTAACGAGGCGAAAAACCGTTTGCAAGAGCTGTTTGGGGATGGCAGGTTCTGGAAACTCTTCCAGGAGTGTGCGGAATCCCCGAAGAAAACCATTGCACACATCATCGGGGAAGTAAAGAAATTCTCGGAAGACACGCCGCAGGCAGATGACCAAACCCTGATGGTCATCTCGCGCAGGCCGCTTGACGTCTAGCGATAATTAAACCAGTTCAATTCCCCACAATCACAAAAAACCATCATTTCCAAAGCATTATGTTCCAGTTCATCTACAGCCTGCTTTTTCCTATTTTCTTCCTTTGCTATCTCCCGTTTTATCTGGTTCATATCATTCGACGGGGCGGGCTCACCAAAGAATACTGGGAACGCTTGGGAATTATCGGTAGCGACAAGAAACGCCGCCTCAAGGAACTGAAAAGGCCAGTCTGGATCCATGCGGTTTCCGTTGGCGAAACCATCGCGGCACTGACCTTCATCAAGGCATGGCAAGCCAAATTTCCCCAGGACGACCTGGTCTTCTCCTGCAGCACAAGCACGGCTTTCCATACTGCAAAGGCAAAGTTGCCTGAGAATGTCATGCTGATCTACTGCCCGATCGATTGCTTTTTCGCGGTTAGACGCACCCTCAAGGTTGTCAGGCCCATCATGCTGGTGATCTTCGAAGTTGAAATCTGGCCGAATTTGATTTGCTGCGCGAAGAGTATTGGTGCGAAGGTGGCGTTGGTGAACGGCAGGATGTCAGACAGGTCAAGCCGTGGCTATGCCAAGTGGGCGTTCATTTTCAAGCCCTTGTTTGATAAGTTTGACAGCATTTGCGTTCAAACCGCGGAGGATCGGAAGCGCATTTGCCGTGTTTTAGGCGACGATCCACGGGTCGTCGTTTGCGACACGATGAAATTTGACCAGGTTCCCGAGACGAAGAATGCGGACAAGAGCCAGGTTTTGGATGATTGCTTCGGTTCCGGGGAGCGTTTGGTTTTCACTGCGGGGAGCACGCATTCCGGGGAGGAAGAATTGGTTTGCAGGGCGTATATCCAGCTGAAGTCCGAGCATCCCGAACTGAAAATGATCCTGGTGCCCAGGCATTGCGAACGAGCGCCTGAAGTTGGTAAACTGCTGGATTCAATGGGATTGACCTACAGGTTGTCAAAGCCCGATGAACATGCGAAGGCCGACACGCGGATTGTCGATGTGCTGTTGGCCAATACCACTGGCGAACTGATGAACTTCTATGGCGCATCCGATATCGCCTACGTAGGCAAGAGCTTGGCGGGCCAGACTGGTGGGCACAATATCATCGAACCCGCAATCTTCGGCAAGGCGATCCTGCATGGAAGCCATATGGAGAATTTCCGCCAGGTGGCTTCTTTGTTCAAGGAGGCTCAGGCGTCAGTAGAAGTTGAACAGGACGATGACTTTTTGCCGTCGTTGCGCAAGCTAGTAGAGGATTCTGGCGAGCGCGAGGCGATGGGGCGTCGCGCCCGCGGATTGGTTGACCGCTATCGCGGTGCGATCGAGCGTACCTTGAACCAGTTGGAGCATTGAGAAAGCAAACACGGCGAATGCGAGTATGAAAGGAACGGTTTTTGACATACAGCGGTTTTCGATTCACGATGGTCCTGGCATCAGGACTACGGTTTTCCTGAAGGGCTGTCCATTGAACTGCCTTTGGTGCCACAATCCCGAATCCAAGAGCAAGGTTCGGCAGTTGTCCTTCACGCCTGCCCGGTGCATTGGATGCAGGGCGTGCCTGAAGGCCTGCAAATTCGGGGGACATAAGGTTAATGAGCAAGGGGCGCACATCATCGACCGCAAAGCCTGCATGCTTTGCGGCGAATGCGTCAAGACCTGCTATGCCGAGGCATTGGAAATGATTGGCAAGACCATGTCGGTTGACGAGGTTATCACGGAGGTCATGAAGGACAAGCCGTTTTACGAGACGTCTGGCGGCGGGATGACCATCAGTGGTGGCGAACCCCTGTTCCAGCCTGATTTCAGCTTGGCGTTGCTGAAAGCGGCAAAGGCCAAGGGCTTGGATACAGCCATTGAGACAAGCGGTTTTGGAAATCCTGAAATCTTGAAGAAATTCATTCCCTTGGTCGATCATTTCATGTACGACATCAAGGAGACGGATGATTCTCGTCATCGTCGCGTGACTGGCGTTCCATTGGAGCCGATCGTTTCGAATTTGAAGATGCTCAACGATTTAGGTGTCGCGGTTCTAGTACGTTTTCCATTGGTTCCTGGTGTCAACGCGATTCCGGAGCATTTTGAGGGGATTGGGAAGTTGGCTGCTCAATTGGATCATGCCAAGGGATTTGAGATTATGGCGTACCATCGTTTGGGCGAGGGCAAGCTTGATCGCTTGGGGATGGGATCGTCTCCAATCCATGCCGAAGCTCCAGAAAATGCCGAGTTCAACGGCTGGATTGACGCATTGGCGGCACAGGGTGTGAAGGTCATCAACGAACGGAAGAAATAATCATGAAGACTACAGGTATTTCAAAAAAAGGGATTTTGTTCCTGTTGCTTGGCATTGGATTGTTCAGCACGGTTGAGATTTGCCAGAAGCTGATTAACAAGAATAACGCCATCGATCCCAATATGATGGTGTTTATTCGCTTCGTGGTGACCGGCGTGCTGTTGCTTGCCTTTGGCTTGCCAAGCTATTTCAGCAGGGGCGGTCGTTTGACGATGCGCGATTGGGGCGTGTTTGCGTTCAATGGGTTCTTCGGCATTGCGTTGAGCCTGGGGTTTTTCCATTTTGGGATCAATATGTTTCGAAATGCATCGTCCTCCGCAGTTGTTTTCAGCGCCAATGCTGTTTTTGCGATTGTGATTGCGCGATTCATGAACAAGGAAGAGTGGAATTGCCGCAAGTGGCTTGCGACATTGCTGGGCTTGGGCGGCGTTTGCCTGTTCATGTTCGAGTCGGGACGCGCGGATTTGTCGACGCTGAAAGCTGTCGGCGTGATGAGTGTTGCCGCGATGCTGTTTGCGTTGAGCGTTTGCTTTACGAAGCGCGTTGTAAGCAAGTATGGCGCGATGGTCTACATGGGCGGTTCGTCGTTGATCGGCGGTTTTCTGTCTTTGCCACTGGTATTTTTGACGTCCAGCAAGGGGATTGTCGCCGAGTTTGGCAAGGTATGGGATGCGTTGCCTGAAATGACGTACATGGTTGTGGTTGCTACGGCATTGGCCTATGTATTTTACTACAGCGGGATTGCTGCGACCAGTGCATACATCGGGTCGATGGCTTTTTTCCTCAAGCCTCCATTGGCATGCATTTTTGCGCAGATAGCCCGGGTGACCGGATTGCTGAAAAACGAGAAGATGATGAATGCCTGGACGATAAGCGACGGTTTTGATTGTGATTGCCATGTGTCTTGCCGTACTTAAAACCGACAGCAAGAAGACCGAGGGTTGATTTGGAGACGGGTTCGATGACCGAAGAATTGGCTCAGCAGCATCTTGAGTTTACCTTTCCCGCAGTGGGGATCATGCGCAGTTGCTACAAGGCCAAGTTCGGGATACCGCGTCAACCCGGCTTGGTCGAGGAAGCCAAGGGGGCGATCGAACTCATTCCTCCGTACAATCAACCGAATGCGGTCAGGGGACTGGAGGATTTTTCCCATATTTGGGTAATGTTCGTGTTTCATCTTGCCATTCGCGAAGGCTGGAAGGCAACGGTGCGTCCGCCGCGTCTGGGCGGTGACAAGCGGATTGGGGTTTTCGCCTCGCGTTCGCCATTCCGCCCAAGCCCAATCGGCTTGTCCGTCCTGAAAATGGAGCGTATTGTGCAAGGCGATCACGGAAAACTAGTTATTGAAGTCACAGGACAGGATATCCTTGATGGTACGCCAATCCTCGATATCAAGCCATACCTGCCCTATACCGATAGCATCCCGGATGCAATAGGTGGATTTGCGCCGACGGCGCCGAACGCAGAGGCGCTTAAGGTGATAGTTTCGCCGAAGGCAGAACGGGATTTTGAAGTGATTGGGCGACGGGGGAACTTGAGTTTTAGGAATTTGGCGATTAAAGTAATTTCAGCTGATCCGCGACCGGCCTATCAGCGTGAGGACGGTCGCGTTTACGGTGTTTTTTTGGACGGCTACGAAGTCATCTGGAGAGCAGATGGAGATAGCGCGGAAATCATTGGCGTTGAAAAAGTAAAAAAGGAGAGCTAATTATGGCAGAAGATCCTAAGAAAGAAGGTAGCGTTAGCGAGGCGCCGAAGGCAGATGAGGCATCGAAGGCCGGTTCGGCTTGCAGCTTTGGCTGCGGTAGTGACAGCGAGAAAAAATCCTCCTGCCCGTGCAAGAATGTCATTCTGCTTCTGTTTGTTGCCGTCGCATTGATATTTGCGTTCCAGAAGTTCCAGTTGTCCAGGGAATATCAGAAGGCGCAAAAGCTGTTTGAAGAGGAAAAGTACGAGGAAGCGGAAATAGCCTTCCAGGGGCTTCATAAATCGAAACCTGGAGACGAAGTGGTCAAGAACTATCTGGCGAAATGCTACTTGAGAATGGCAGACAAGCTCGATAATATGGCTTCGCCTAAATATCTGGACCTGGTCAAGTCGGCAGCCGAGATGGATGTGTCTGAGCTCACGGAGCAGCAAAAGAAACTGATCGGAATTATTGAGGTCAAGATCGTACCCGTAGCGGATACGGCAAAACCTGAAACGAAAACAGAATAACGAACTGAAGGCAAGAATAGGGATCGATAGGCAATGAACCAGTTGGATTTCAAGAAGGGTAATTGGAACAATTCCATTGATGTGCGGGATTTTATCCAATTGAATTACACCCCTTATCATGGCGGGGCGGAATTCCTGCGCGGTCCGACTGAGCGTACCAAGAAGCTCTATGACAAGGTCGAACGCCTTAAGCGACTGGAGCAGGACTTTGGCGGTTGCCTGGATATCGATACGACCACCGTGTCGTCGCTGCTGACCTACAAGCCCGGATACATCGATCAGGATTTGGAGATTATCGTCGGCTTGCAGACCAATCGTCCATTGAAGCGCGGCGTCAATCCTTTTGGTGGGATAAGGATGGTCGAGCAAGCCTGCGAAAGCTACGGCTACGAGCTTTCTGACCAGGTTCGTGACCATTTCAAGTACCGTACAACCCACAATGACGGCGTCTTCCGTGTCTATACTCCTGAGATGCGGGCCCTCAGGCACGCGGGAGTGATTACAGGATTGCCTGATGCTTACGGAAGAGGACGGATCATCGGGGATTATCGACGGGTGGCGCTGTACGGGGTTGACGCGCTGATCAAGGCCAAGCAGCAGGACAAGCTGGACCTCGGGAAGGAAGACATGACCGAGGAGAATATCCGCTTGGCCGAGGAATTGTACCGGCATATCGACTTCCTTGATAAGCTGAACCAAATGGCGATGATGTACGGGATTGACATCTCGCAACCTGCGACCACGGCACGGGAGGCGACGCAGTGGCTCTATTTTGGCTATCTTGCCGCCATCAAGGAACAGAACGGGGCCGCGATGTCGCTGGGACGGACATCGACATTCCTGGATATTTACTTCGAACGCGATTTGGCCCAAGGACTCCTTACCGAAGAGCAGGCGCAGGAAATCATTGACGATTTCATCATCAAGCTTCGGATCGCCAGGCAATTGAGGACGCCGGAATACAACGAGCTTTTCGCGGGCGATCCGATGTGGATCACCGAATCGCTGGGCGGCATGGGCGAAGATGGACAGACGCTTGTCACCAAGACTACGTACAGATTTCTCAATACGCTTAGGACGCTGGGACCGGCGGCAGAGCCAAATCTTACCGTCTTGTGGTCGAAAAATCTGCCGGTTCCCTTCAGGAGGTACTGTGCGGAATTGTCTATCGAAACCGATTCCATCCAGTACGAAAACGACGATTTGATGCGTCCCAGGTTTGGCGATGACTACGCGATCGCTTGTTGCGTGTCTGCAGCGAAGATCGGGAAGCAGATGCAATTTTTCGGCGCCAGGTGCAATTTGGCGAAGCTGATGCTTTTGGCGTTGAATGGTGGTCGCGACGAGGTTTCGGGGAGGCAAATCGCCCCTGTTTCCGAACCTGTTGGGGATGGGATTCTGGATTTCGACGATGTGAAGGCGCGCTATGAAAAGTACATGTCGTGGCTGGCGAAAGTCTATGTCAATACGATGAACGTCATTCACTACATGCACGACAAGTACGCCTACGAAAAGATCCAGATGGCGTTGCACGACACGAAGGTCCATCGGTTCATGTCCTTTGGGGCTGCGGGGCTTTCCGTGGTCGCCGATTCCTTTAGCGCAATCAAGTACGCAAAGGTCACGCCAATCAGGGACGAACAGGGGATCATCGTCGATTTCAACATCGAAGGTGGCTTTCCAGCATTCGGCAACGATGACGATAGGGTCGATAACATCGCCAAGGAGATATGCGATTCCTTCATCGCCGAGCTGCGCAAGACCCCGTGCTACAGAAATGCGGAGCATACGCTTTCGATCCTGACCATTACCTCCAATGTGGTTTATGGCAAGAAAACCGGAAGCACGCCGGATGGCCGACGGAAAGGGGAGCCTTTCGCGCCGGGCGCCAATCCGATGCACCAGCGTGACAAGGACGGTGCCGTTGCATCGCTTAATTCCGTGGCGAAGTTGAATTACGATGCCTGTCGCGACGGGATTTCCAACACATTCACCGTGGTTCCGGAAACTCTTGGTACGGATTTGGAGATGCAGAAAGAAAATCTCGTATCGTTGTTGGACGGTTATTTTGACCAATCGTCCCATCACTTGAATGTGAATGTGCTCAATCGCGAGAAGTTGCAGGACGCGATGGATCATCCTTACAAGTATCCCAACCTCACCATTCGAGTTTCGGGCTATGCGGTGAACTTCAATACCCTCTCAAAGCAACAGCAAGCCGAAGTGATCCACCGTACATTCCATAGATGTTTGTGTTGAAACAAAAACGCAAAGATTGCCTGAAGAATAACCGTACGCTATCAAGATTACGGGGATAAGGAATTATCCTAAAAAAGCAGTTGACGCTGGGTTTTATTCCTAATTGACTTATTATCAAATGGTTAGAAGGTTTATTCGTTTCACTGTGCTGGTGAATTGAAATGCGTCAGTCTTCTGTAGCGCCTTTACAAGGCGCCCCGGCATGGGGGCATCCTACGGCGCAAAGTCATTGGCGCGGACTGGTCGTCCGCAATCCACCCGGGGCGGGACACGAGCTGGACGCGGACGATAGTTCGAGCTTGTCAGAATAGTTTTCACAACGCATTGCGCTGTAAGCGCTTAACTATGCTTAACCCCAGGCTTTTAGCCTGGGGTGAGGAACCCGCCCAAGGACAGTGCCTTGTAAAGGCACTACAATCATAAGGCGTCAACTGCTTTTTTTAGGATTATCAGCCTTGATTTTTGTTCATCGGCAGGCTTGTTTTTCGTGAGCTGTGGTATATTAGTTTTTTGTTCCAACCCAACTACACTTGAAACAAAGACATGACTTCCAAATTGCTTCCATTGTTGATTGTCGCCTTGTCGATTCCCTTATTAGCCCAGCAGCTTCCGAATTGGGGTGTTGTGACAAAGGGGAAGGTGATCTACCGCGAGGATTTCAGTTCGCCGAACGCATTGGACAAATGGACGAATCCGAGCGGAAAAGGTAGCATCAAAGACGGTGTTTTGTACGTAGAACACATGGGAGGATCGATCAAAATCCTGTTGCCTGAATCCGTTCGCGGGAAGAATGTGGCTATTCAGGCAGATATTGCAATTGATAGAGCGGTAGAAGTTAGCCGCTGGATCTCGCTTTTGGCGCGTCAAAAGCCAGACAAGTCGAGGAATTTCACGCATATTCCCCTGCGTCAGAATTTGGGTACCGAGATTACGGATGGGGTCGTCGATGCCAATGGCAAGTTTACATGGCAGATTTACGTGACCTCAAGTGTTTCGGACAAGAAGAAGGCGACTGATTTTCGGACTTGTCGCCTTGAGCTGCGCGATCATTTGGCGAAATTGTTCGTTGACGGGAAGCTGATCTGTTCCGCTTTTGTATCTCCTGACGGCGTACGCGAGGGATTGTGCGGGATCCTGATTGATCGTTTGGCCGCTCGTGTTGACAATATCGTCGTGGAGGAGCTTTCGGGATTGAGTCAGGTTGAGATTGACCACTTTAAGGTTTTGGAGGTTTCGTTGCCCTTCGTTGTCGCCCACCGTGGATTTTCGTCAGTCTATCCCGAGAATACGCTTGAGGCGGTTCAGGCCGCGATTGACATTGGGGCCGACGCGGTTGAGATTGACGCTCGAATTTCAAAGGACGGCGTGGTCTATTGTCTTCACGACGGCACGCTGGATCGTACCACGGACGGAACGGGGCCGGCGCGTGACAAGACAATGGCGGAACTCAAGGCGTTGGATGCAGGCTCCTTCAAGGACAAGAAATTCAAGGGAGCGAAAATCCCCACATTCGAGGAAGTCCTGTTGCTATGCAAAGGGAAAGTTCCAGTCTTGATCGACCTGAAGGAAGGGAATGCGGCAAATGCGATATGCGACATTGTCCTGAAGCACGATGCTATCGGAGACGTGATCCTGTCCTGCGGCGGCGGAAAAGTCGCATCGATTTATCGCGAGCGCCTTCCTGGTTGCACAATGATCAAGATTACCGGGGGCATAAAGCCTTCGGTCAATCAAACCGAATACTACAAATCGATGAAAAAAGAAGGTTTCGATGCGGTTTTCTGCATGTTTCAAAAGCCATTGGTCTTTGACATACTGGAAGCGAGGAAGCACGGTCTGTCGCTGTATGTTTGGACGATCAATGATGCGTACAATATGATCCAGGCCTGGAAATTGGGCGCCGATGCGATCATCACGGACAGGCCTGACTTGGCGATCAAGACATTGAATTCGATACGCGAGAAGATTTGGAATTGGTAAATGAGCGTCATTAGGATACTTCCATCTGAGGTTGCCAGTCGCATTGCGGCGGGCGAAGTCGTCGAGCGTCCGGCATCCGTGGTCAAGGAGCTGGTCGAGAATGCGATTGATGCTGGCGCCACTCGGATCCGGGTTGCCACGGAGCAGGGCGGTCAGCGGTTGATACAGGTTGTCGATAATGGCTGCGGAATGGATCGCAGTGATGCCATGATGTGCTTGGAAGCCCATGCGACATCGAAGATTTCCAAGGAAGCGGATGTCGGCGAGATCAAGTCATTGGGTTTTCGTGGTGAAGCGATACCCTCGATAGCCTCGGTTTCCAGGTTTACCTTGCAGACTCGCCGCAAGGAAGACACTGTAGGAACGGAGATTGTCGTTGACAACGGGGTCATCCGGGATGTTGCGGATTGCGGATGCGCGCCAGGCACGAATATCAAAGTGTCGTACCTGTTCGCCAATCTCCCTGCAAGAAAGAAGTTTTTGAAGGGACCGGATACGGAGGATGGCCATATCGAGGAGATGGTTCTCCAACTTGCCTTGTCCCGTCCTGACATTGCGTTCACATTGTCCGTCAATGGGCGCGATGTTTTGCATGCCAGTGCGACGAATGACATCGCGTCTCGCGTGCTGATGCTGCTCGGGCGCGATGCGTTTGACTCGATGCTGCCCGTCGAATACTCCGAGGATGGAATTTATGTCCGAGGATTCATCAGCAAGCCTGGATTTACGCGTTCGAACAGACGCGACCAGCGAACGATTGTCAATGGGCGAACAGCCAATGCAGAAACGATCTACTTCGCGATTCGAGAGGCATACGACACGCTGATTATCAAGGGGAGATATCCCAGCGCCGTCCTGTACATCGATTTGGCGGCGGATCGAGTTGACGTCAATGTGCATCCGACGAAGCGCGAGGTTCGATTCCGCGATGCGCGTCAAGTATCGTTGATCATCGGGACGGCTTTGCGTACGGCTTTGCGCACGATGCCTGGTGGCGAGGACAAGGCGACTCTGCCTCAATTGACTCCCAGCCAGCCCGTGATTGCCGCCCGCCAGGAGGAGTTGAAGTTTGACGAGCCTGAACCTGCTCCAGCACCGACTCCCATGTCTGTGGAAACGATACAAGCTCCCATTGTTGAGGCCAAGGACATCCAGCCAGCCTTGCCGTCGATGATTCCTCCAGCACCATCGGTTTCTCCGCCACCGCCACCGCCACCACCAGCTGCGCCTGCTCCGGTTGAGACTGTTCGTCCCGCGCCGCCTAAGGATTTGGTATCGATGCGGATTTGCGGGCGATTCGGGAAGCGCTATGCTTTGGCGGAATCGGCTCATGGCTTGGTGATCATTGACATACGGGCGGCTCATCAGCGGATCTTGTTTGAGAAGTTACTGGTGAACTTGAAGCAGAAGAGCGTTCAGCAGCAGCAGTTGCTGATTCCGGTGACAATCAATCTGGGGCATGAAGAAGCCAAGTTCTTGCGGTCTCAGTTGCGTCATTTCGAGGAACTTGGGTTTACGGTGGAGAGCTTTGGAGGCAATTCTTATCTGGTGACGGCAGTGCCGGCGGCTTATCCAAACCAGGATATCGCAAAGGCCATGCGTGATATCATCGATGATTTGCGACAATCAAGAACCACGCAAGTCCAAAGCGCAGTACATCTGGCTCAAGCGGCGTGCAGGCACGCCATCTCATTGAAGGATTCCGTGACGGAAGCCGAAATCGCGCATATCGTCAATCAACTTGCACACACGCAAATGCCTTATGCGGATCCCAATGGGAATCCGACCATGATTCATCTTACTTATGCCGAACTTGAAAAGCGTTTTAAAAACTAAGGAGCTGTTCTAAAATTAAGGCAATAGTTCCGGAGTTATTTTGAGCTGCTTTTCTCCTATGCTGAAAGGAGCGTATGCGCATACGCGACTGACAGGACAGGGGAAAGGAAGCCAAAAGAAACCGGAAATGTAAACTTAATTTTAGAACAGTTCCTAAACACGAGGAACACAAACAATGTCAGCTCAATTTGAAAACAAGTGGTTCAGGTGGATTGTCGATGGTGCGGGGAACAATGTGAAGTTTTTGGACAAGTTGTCGGGGCGCGATGTGTTGTGCGGCTCATTGAGATCCAGCTGCGCATACATTGTGAAGGATGGCTGGAAGCGCGAAGCCAGCTGCGCGTCCTTCGACGGCTCCTTGTACACATTGTGTTTTGGCGCCGATGCCGGCGCCGAGCTGGATGTGGAGACGAATCCTGATTATCTGGTATTCACGGTCAAGCGAGTTTGGGGTGAGTTTGAGGAATTGGCGTTTGTGAACATTCCAACGGTTTTGGAAATCAAGCCTGACGAGCCGTTTTCGGCGTGTACGATCGCGCTGAGCTTGAAGTCGAATGTCGAGCAATTGCCGGGTCCCCAATCCCATTTATGGACCTGTTCGTACAGAAGATTTGGGTTTGAGGGCGCTCAGACCGGCTTGGTTGCCTGTCCCTTTGGCGAGATGCGCGAGGCATTGAAGGCGATGGTCTCCAATGCACCCCAGGTACCCCACAGCCCGCTGTGCGGTCCCTTTGCGAAGGATGCGGAATTGCCGCGAAGAAGCAATGTCTTTGGTTCTCCGACGGAAGCGAACGTTGACCAATGGATCGAGTTCTGCCACGCGATGGGCATATCCGCAATTGAGATGGATGGCACGATCAACTACGGATCGTACCAGCCCAATCCAGCAGTCTATCCCAATGGATACGCCTCTGTCAAGGCGGTCATCGACAAGCTCCACGCTGCGGGAATCGCAGCCGGATTGCATACGATGTCATTCTCCATCGCGAAAAATTGCGATTGGGTGACCCCGATCCCAGACCCAAGGCTGGCGAAGGAAAGGACCTACACCCTGGCAAAAGACATTGATGAAACACAGGATACGATCTATCTGGTCGAACCGACCGATACGCTACCGGATAGAATCAGCTACTACATCAGGCGATCATTGACGCTGCAAATCGACAACGAATTGATTCAGTACACGTGGCGCCAGACGACTAAGCCGTACGCAGTGATGGAGTGCAAACGCGGGATTCTAGGTACGAAAGCGACGGCCCATGCGGCAGGTGCGCCAGTCCACCACCTGGTGGAATGCTGGGGCTGCTTCGCGCCTGACGGCGAATCGACGCTTTTCTCGGAAGTCGCCCAACGGATTGCCAATTGCATCAACCAGTGCGGATTTGACTTCTGCTATTTGGACGGCCTTGATGGCTCCCATGTGATCGCCGGACAGGATTTGGCATGGCATTATGGCGCCAAGTTCACGTTCGAGGTCTTCAAGTACCTGGATCATCCGATTATGATGGAAATGGCGACATTTACGCATCATCTCTGGTATGTTCGTACCCGAATGCAGGCATGGGATCATGCGGTCAGAGGACACAAGACATTCCTCAATCTCCATTTGAAATCGAATGATCAGGCACGACGGCTCTTTATGCCGCTCCATTTGGGATGGGCTGGCTTGGGCAGGAAAACCAATATCGATACGGATGCCACGTATTGGGACGACATCGACTACCTCTGGTCGAAGGCACTTGCCACGGATTCCAACTATACCCTGCAACGTATTTCGCCAGGCTCGATGACCGATGGCGATTGGCTGAAAACCATGGCGCCAACGATTCGCAAGTACGAGGAATTGCGACAGAAGAATCTAGTTGACGAGGCGACGAAGCAGAAGCTCGCAGTCTTGGGTGACGAATATCACTTGCAGATTGGCAAGGATGGAGGCTGGTCATTCCGCCAGTTCACCTCCAGCCGTCACCAGATAACTGGTCTTGACGATGGTAGCGGTGCGTGGTCCTTTGCGAATCCCTTTGGCGCTCAACCGCTGTCCCTGCGCATTACGGCATTGAATTCGGTGGGAGCGTACGAATCAGGCATTGAAATCACCGATTTCGGCAGTGGATTTTTCGATCCAGGTCCAACGATTAAGCTTCTGAATTCCGGGAAGACGTACGTGTATCCGTCCTCGGCTCCCGGCATTTCGTCCAAGGTGGAAAATGGAGTTTGGACAGGCAGCAACGCCGGTGTCCAGAAGGAAGTCCAAAGCTCGTCGCCGGATGACAAATACTCGCTTTACGACCACTGCGAGCGTATCTTCTCCTGGAGACAGGCGTCTTGGACAAGCTTGCAGTTGGATTTCAAGCAACCGAAAGACCTCTCGGAAACCCCGGCATTCGGAATCTGGGTCAATGGCGACAACCAAGGTCAATTGCTTAATATCATCCTGATGTCACGCTCCTATGGCGACATGAAAAAGCAATACGTCATTCCCGTGAATTTCAGTGGCTGGAAGTACTTTGAGCTAGTGGAATCCGATCCTGAGTTGTTCGACAAGCACTCCTGGCCCTTTAGCCGAGAGCAGTACAGCATCCACAGGTCGCAGCCGAACTACAAGAATTGCCTCGGTCTGCAAATGTGGATGAATGAAATTCCCGCTGGAAAAACTGTCAGCGTCCAACTCAAGCCAATGAAGGCACTTCCGCTCCTGCAACAAAAGCTAGTCAATCCAAGCATCACCATCGCTGGGCAAACCGTGGTCTTCCCCGTAGAAATGGAACCCAACGAGTACCTGGAAGTGCTTGCCGATGGATCATGCAAGTGGTTTGACGCCAAGGGTACACTGAAGCAAACCGTGGTTCCGCATGGGACGCTGCCGACGGTCGCGGGCGGCAATAATCAAATCAGCTTCAACTCAAGCAAGCAAGCCGCCAATTCACGTGCCTATGTGACGATATTTGCATGGAAATAACCCGGAAGGTGCAACGATGAACTTGTATGTTTTGTGGAATGTGCTTGTTTTCTATGGGATGCAGATCGCTGCTGCGCTATTGTTCAAATGGGGCACGACGAAACCCGGTCTTTGGTGGTGGGGGTTTGTTTTGGGGAATGCCTTCGGGATGCCATCGATCTACTTTCTGATGAACATCTACAAGTGCATGAACCCCTCCGTGACTGCGGCAATGTGCACGGGTGGTTCGTTTATGCTCACCCAAATAGCGATGGCACTGGTGTTTCAGTCCCGTCTCAATTGGGTTCAATATCTGGGCGTAGCGGCGATCCTCGGCGGCATCCTGCTGATAACCCTAGGCGAAAGAGCGCCTATCGAGTAGCGAAAAAATCCTCCGGAAGCTCAATCCCAAAGTGGATCTTGAGTTGCTGGATGAACTGCGCGTCGCTGCGGACGAAAAATTCTGACTTTTCATCCTTGCTCAAGGTGATTTTGAATTGCCTTGTCAGTTCATTCGTTTCGGGATCGACTGCGTCCGCCACGGATTTTCGCCCTCCATCATGGGTTGGCAAATTGACCATTGTCTTTGAGTTGAATGGAGACTTCGGGTGATGGGAGCAATAGAAGTGCGGGTATGCGAAGTCGATCGGATACTGGGGATCCTCGGAGAATGAGAAGTAGTCCTTGAACTGGTCGTCCAAATATGTTTGGACCATCCAGCCGACGGTGTCGCTCTTGACGATTCTGTAAATGGCGCCATCGAGTTGTTTTTGTGGCGTATTTTCCTCGAAGACGAGTGGACTCAATGGGCAGGGGCAGCCGATTCCGGCATCGGCGATTAGGGTGCGTTTCCCCAGGTCGACCTTGAGGATGCGATGTCTCCGTTGTGTGATTTCGATCGGTTCACCCAGGTGCCAGCGCGCGAAGAGTTCGGTAAATTTGAAGCCCAGGCTTCTGAGAAGCCAGGCGAGTGCTCCATTGAGTTCGAAACAGTACCCGCCGCGTCTCTGAACGACGATTTTGTCATAGAGATAGTCGCTGGAAAGGGGTTGTGCTCTTCCGGTGATCAAATCCAAGTTTTCGTAAGGCACGGAAGTGAGGTGTGCCAATTGGATGGCTTGGAGAAAATCTTCCGATGGCTTTCGGACTGTCTTGATGCCGATTCGTTCAAGGTAGCGTTCGATTGATTTCATAAGTGGAGAATTGATTGGGGTGATGAGATTGGTGTTGGTTTGTTTGCAGATAAAGTAACCTGCCCGAACAATGATGTCAACCAAACAACTGTTGGGAAAGGACGGAGATTGTTTCACACTATGACGAAAAGACGCGGAGAGTTTTAGGACGCCAAGTTTTGAGCGTGAGCACCTTGGGTGGTTCGGGAGCACCCTGGGTGGTTGGAGGGCATCCTGGGTGGTCGGAGGGCGCCCGGGGTGGTGTTTGGGCACACGGGGTGGTGTTTGGGCACCCGGGGTGGTGTTTGGGCACCCGGGGTGGTGTTTGGGCACCCGGGGTGGTGTTTGGGCACCCGGGGTGGTGTTTGGGCACTCGGGGTGGCAGTCACGTCATGTTGGACTAATCCCCGAAAAACACCCCGAAACCAAGACTAAATTTTCACGGTTTCGTACTCAAAGTGCATGTGACATGCCTTCCGGATTCGGCATTGGAGGTTTTGGGGCTGGGACTGGGACCTATGGGACAAATGGGACGAATGAGACTCATGGGTCTGGGACTTGGGACTGGGACTATGGGACGTTGACCTTGGGTTTTGTGGGGCTTGAGTTTCTGGGACTGGGACGGGTCGGACGGGTCGGACAGGTCGGACAGGGTCGGACAGGGTCGGACGGGTCATTCATCATTCATCATTCATCATTCATCATTCATCATTCATCATTTAGCATTCATCATTCATCATTCAGAAGTCGTCGCCGAAATCGAATTCCAGCTGTCTGACGTCGATTTCCGGGATTTTCTTTTGTGGGAAACCACTGACTGTGACGCCGACGAGTCTGACAGGGATTATTCCTGCTTCCGTTGCCGGCAGCAATCCGCAGGCTGTTTCGCCGATGAGACTTGAAGATGAGGTGTAGTTCCCGAACGTATGTGAGCGTGTTACCACCTTGAAGTCGTGGTACTTCACTTTTATGGTTACCGTACGTCCTGCGAGTCCCTGTCGTTCCAGATCCTTAGCGACCTCGTCCGACTGCATTCGCAGTGTTTCCTTGAGTTTGTGCAGGTCTGTTATGTCTTCCGGGAAGGTGCATTCTGTACCGAGAGACTTGGGTTCGCGGTGGCTGTTTACTTGTCGATACTCGATTCCTCGCACGAGGTCGTAGTAGTAATCTCCTGACTTCCCGAAGCGTCGTTTCAGTTCTTGCCTGTCAAGTCTTTTCAGGTCAAGTCCTGTCTTAATTCCGTCTGCTAGAAGCGCTGCTTCTGTTACACGGCCTATCCCGTAGAATTTACCGACTGGCAATGTTTCGAGGAATTGTTCCGCCTGATGTGGTCGAATTACGAAGAATCCATCTGGTTTTCGCATGTCCGAGGCGATTTTCGCCAGGAACATATTGTAGGAGATTCCTGCGGAGGCCGTCAAGCCTCCGGTTTCGATTTGGATTCGGCGTTTGATTTCCCGCGCGATCCACATCGCATAGGGGATGCCGTGGAAGTTCTCGGTCACGTCAAGGTAGGCTTCGTCAAGCGACAGCGGTTCGACCTGGTCGGTGTAGTCATGGAAAATTTCATGGATAATCCGCGATGCCTCTTGGTATGCGTCAAAACGAGGACGCAGAAATATTGCCTGCGGGCACAATCGAACGGCACGGCTGCTTGCCATTCCCGAATGAACTCCATAGGCTCGTGCCTCGTAGGAACACGTCGAAACGACACCGCGACTATGGGGATCGCCGCCGACAATGACCGGCAAGCCGCGCAAGCGGGGATTGTCGCGGATTTCGACGGATGCATAAAACGCATCCATGTCGATATGGATGATTTTTCTGACGGGTTCCATTGTCCTGCTTGGTTCGTTAGTTCAACCTGAGTAGGATGATATTCGGTTTGGAGGGTGCTTTGTCATAGTTGATTAGGATACTCGGTCCGAAGGATGTTCTGTCGTATGCGGCCAATTTCAGGCTGAACACCTGTGGTTTTCCAATTTCTGTTTTCAGGACAATTGGTTTTGTCATGACCTTTCCGAAGCGAGGAGCATTGGCTTCGATGCCGCCAGCTACTTCTCCGTTGCTGAGTACAACCACGTCTCCACTTGCTGGTGACGTCAGATTTTTCGGTGCAATCCATGTTGCTTCGCCTAGGTTGAGCAGATCCAATCGAATCTCGATAGGTGCTGTTCCTTCGGGAAGTATGATTTGGTCATCAAGGGATTTCCATTGGCCATTGGCGTCTTTGACCTGAATTCCGTTGATTTCGGCGTTCAGGTACTTAGGTGGATTGGTTCCTGTGCAGGGTACATTGCCAACGGCGATCAGGGGAACCGTCGCTGATGTGGTTCCTGTAGCCAATGTCTTGAACCGCAGCTGCTTTCCTGCCTTTCTGGCTGCACGATAGGCGTCCTTGCCGGCATTGAACGCCAGCCAGCAATATCCGCCGGCATGGGCATCTCGGTCGTACTCGAATAGGATATCGCCAACGGGACGAGTCCTGGGCTTTTTCAGCAATGGGGCGTAATGCTTGAGCATCAGGGCGGCGGGACGCGGGGATCCGTCCGCATTGGTAATGCCACAATCGCTGCCCTCGTTGACTCTGTACCCACCAGGCCACCACCATGGCGCCGTTCCATTGGCTCCAGTCTCCAGGACCATCTCGTAGATCATCTTATGGTAGTCAGCCACTTCGTCCAGTCGCGAGAAGTCTGTTTTCATGGTTTCCATGTTCCAGATTGCCTTTCCGAATTCCATCCAGACGATTGGCTTTCCATTTCCGGTGTGGTTGATCAGGCGGGTGATGAAACCGGCTGCGTCATACCCGTCCTCGCTATGGTTTATGGTATAGGCTTCGGGGCAGATGAAATCCAAGTGGGCGACGGGACCAGTCAGCGCAAAGTCTTGCGGCAACGTATTGCCCTGGCGGAAGCTAACCAATTGGTAAGGTGCAATCCGTCGTACCAAACTGGCGGATTTGTTCCACATCGCCGATGTTTCATCGTCCATGAATCGACGATATGCAGCGACATACACACGCCAGTCACCGTCATGAACCAACTGGTCATTCGATGGCGACACGAGCTTTCCGTCCTTGTCACGACGCGGTTCGAAAGCCCAGTCAGCCATGGCATTCTTTTCCGAGCCGTATCTGTCCGCCACCCATGTCCGCCATTGTCTGTCAAACCATTCCCGATTTTTGTCACGGAACCAATAATTGCCCGGTTCCCAGGAGGTGTCTATGGCGAACAGCGTCGGAAACAGCGTCAAGCCCGAATCTCCGACAACCTCGCGCAAAATTCCTTCGTTCAAGAATTTAGGATCTGCTGCCCTGATATATCCCATGACATAGATGTTCCTGCGGCGGCATCGGGTGAAGAAATCCAGCAGATTGTTGTAAGTTTTTTCCCGATGTGTGTCTCCCTGCAGATGTATGGCGGCCATGTTGATTCCCAGCTTTGCCATTGTGTCCAAATCCTTGTCCGCCAGCTTCGGATCGTAAAATCCGACTGCCATTGTCCCACGCAGGTAGTCGGGTCCGTCAAGGCAAGCCATGTTGGTGAAGAACAAATTGATCCCCACGGGATACCAGGGCTTTCCTGCAAGCATGAAGTTGTCGCCCACGACACGTATGCGTTCTTTATCCATGCTTGCCAGCGTCTCGCGTGACGGGACGACATTGACCTCGTGCTCAATGGCATCGTTAAGGACGCCGTCAACCCAAAGTTCTGCCGTCGCCGTATAGGATGTGTCCGGTTTCAGTCCAGTCACTTCGCCTGCCAGCCGTTGGCGGCGACCGTTATCGGGCGATGTACGGAATTCCATTGTTGTCTTTCCCAATTTGGCTTTGACGATCGCTCCTTTCGCCAGCGCTTCATCGTCCATGAAGAGCACTTCAGCTCCCAACTGCAGTTGTTGTTCTGCGAACAATCCGTACTTGTCCGTTCCTCCCGCAATCAGTTCGACTCGCTGGTTGAGGCGTTGGCACAACAATGCAACAGCTTCAAGGTATTCGGGGTCATCCAGTTTGACTGGCGCCGCGATTGTTGCCAATCTCGAGCAGGAGCGCGAAGCCGTTGTTGGTCCGTCAAGCAGGATTGTCATCCAGATGTGTCGCATGGTCAGCAGGCTATTTTCGGGGATCAGCTTTCCATTTTTTACCACAAAGGGATTCCATCTCCATCGTGGGTTTTGGTTGATGCCTCGTCCGCAAAATCTCACTGGCGTATGGAAATGTCCTGGTTTATCGAGGATTTCAACTTGTTTGAAAGGCGGATAGAAGGTTTCGATGTTGGGGAGTTCATTTTTGGAATCGACGACTGGAAACTGAGCTTTCAATGCGCCAAGATTGCGCAACTGGAAGCCTTGTTCGCCGGGCTTGAGTCCTTTGGTATGGGTGTCTGATAGCCCGACAACGATGCTTTGGCATTCCTCCATCCGTACCAGGTCGCCTTCATGGCCTCGTGGGCGAGACGGACGGCAGTCTCGCCAAAAACGGAAATCCTGTGGAATCGCCACGATTGTCTGCCACGATGTGGTCAATGGCTTTACCGCCACCCAGCGTGAACCATCCTTCTCTGTGATTTCAACTGAAAACTTTGTTGTATTTTCGGAACCTTTAGCCTCGACTCGCAGAATATCGGTTCCGGCAGGAAGGCTTATTGTTGTGCCGTAGCTATCCCAGCCACGCAACTGTTGCAGCTTGTAAGAAAACGTTCCATTTTCGATTGTCAATTCAGACGGAATTTCTTTTAGGTGGCATGCCCGGCTCCATGCCGTCGCTTCAGGAAATTCTACCCGTTGGTATGATGAAGCTTTGATATTATCGTAGCGTTCTGCCAAGTTCATCCAGTTACCATTATGCAGAATCGTCAATTCGCTAAATGGTTGCGGTCCAAGGAAAAGAACATCTTTCCCGGACTCGATAAATGTGCGAAAAGGAATCAGTCCCACTACGGGAAAACGGCTGGCATTGGGCAAGATCAGCAAGTCAAGACCAGAGAGGAATTTGGCGTCAAGCAATCCTTCGGGACTGACTCCGACAACGCGATATCCGGCAGATTCCACGGTGCCTCGAAGCTTGGCGTCAACCTCACCGCCGAAGTCAAACACCCCGGCAAGACGTCCGTGTACACAAACCAAACTTAGGGACAAGGCTAAAACAAGTGTTTTTTTCATGGATAAGCCTGGGGTTGAACAGTTCTATTTTGGCGTGGTTTAATTGCTGCTGGCACCAACCATTTGGAACCAACAGGTAGTTGTTAGTTTATTTCATGCCAGTCAAGTAGTCAAGCCAACCATGCAAAAAAGGGCTTTGGCGCCAAGACGCAGGGAATTTGGCATCTCGAAAAGGCAAAGGTTTAGGTACGGGCACCCCGGGTGCCCGTACTTGATGGCGTGTGCTGTTTGGCGGGGCAAAAAAAGGCAGTGCGCGAGGGTTCGTGCACTGCCTTTGATGGTGTGGATGATCAGATTATCCTGGAGATGGTACGAGTGATCAGTCGATTGGTTCGTGTCTGAAGTTTTTTTCGAGTTCGGAGTGATTCATAGCCTGGACGTGTCCATCTTGGAAGAGTGCGTTGAACATGTCGTTGTGGCGCTTGTGGATACGGCAATCCGCATGTCTGAAATCGGCTTGGTCGTCATTCCAGATTGAGATGTCAAGCCATGCCCATGAGTCTTTTACATCAAACAAGCTGATGGTTTGCGCTGGTTTCTTGAAGGATTCTTCGATGAAGGCGGTTCTTCCAGTGCCATAGAGCGAGTCTTTGCGTCCGTAGTCTGCCCAAAGGTCCTTGACATACATGCCGTCGAATTTCTTGTTATGACCGGATGGGCACCTGCTTATTTTGGCGTCGCCATAGTATTGATGTGTGAGATCCAAGTACCAGATTGTTCCAGACCAAGTTTCCACGTTTTGTTTGACGTGGACCGGGCATGCGAAGCCTTCATAGTCAGTTGAATACATGGTGAAAGCGAGTCCGAGTTGCTTGAGGTTGGAGACGCAGCTTGTAGCCCGTGCCTTGTCACGTGCCTTCGACAGGGCGGGCAAGAGCATCGCGGCCAGGATGGCAATGATCGCAATGACAACAAGCAACTCAATCAATGTGAACATCAATGCTTTTTTCATGGTAGCCAACTCTTTGGTTTTATTTAAAATTTCGTGAAATAACGAGTCCATTCCTAAACCTTATAAAATTATACTATAACATTTTGGAGAAATCAAGTTTTTTTCTGCAAGATTCAAACAAAATTGACACGGATCAAAAACCGATTTGAAAAAAGGTTGGGCCGGGTGATTTTCAAAATCGGATTTTGTGATATATTTAGAAAATTTGCATTTGCACGAGGAAAATGCGGGATAAGATCGATTATGGAATCAAGGATGCAGAAATACATAGCGAAAGCGGATGTCTTGATTGAGGCATTGCCTTACATCCAGGCTTTTCACAATGCGGTTGTGCTGGTGAAGTTTGGCGGTTCGGCGATGGAAGTGCCGGAGATCACACGCGGTGTCTTGAAGGACATCGTGTTTATGGCTAGTGCTGGGATGAAGCCGATTATCGTCCATGGTGGCGGCAAGGCAATCAGCGCCGAATTGACACGTCAGAATATTCCGACCCGATTCATCAACGGGTTGCGTTATACTTGCGAAAGAACCATCGGCGTCGTTGACGACGTGCTTCACAATACGGTGAACGCGGAATTGGTGCAAACCTTGTCCGAGTACGGTTCACAGCCATCGCCCGTGTCCGGGAAAAACATTTTGCGTTGCCAGCGGATCACGACGAAGGACAAGGAGACCGGTGAGGACTTGGACATTGGGTTTGTCGGGAAGGTCGTCAATGTTGACACGCCTCAAATCAAGTGGATTTTGGAGCGCGGGCAGATACCTGTGATTACTCCATTGGCGAATGACATGAATGGCCAGACCTACAACATCAACGCTGACATGGCGGCTTGCGTCATTGCGGCGCAGATGAAAGTTCGCAAGCTTGTCTTCCTGAGTGACGTTCCCGGCGTGCTGAAGGATCCGGCGGACGAATCATCGCTTATCTCAACGATTTCCATTGGCGACATCAAGCACTTGGCTGAAGAGGGCGTCATTTCAGGCGGGATGATTCCCAAGCTCAATTCTGCTGCTGAAGCGATCCGGGCAGGAGTCGGAAAAGTCCACTTGGTGGACGGACGGCTCAAGCACTCGTTGCTGCTGGAAATCTTTACCGACCACGGAACCGGCACGCAGATCGTTCCCTAAACCCATCACCATCAACAAACATCAAAAAAACGTCCATGGCTGAACTCATTGACAAAATCCGCGGGATTGGTCTGACAGGCGAAAGCCTGTTGAAATTGCTTGACCTTTCCGATACCCAAATGCTTCAATTGGTTGATTTGGCGATTGACCTAAAGGCTCGCAAGCGACGCGGCGAGCATTTGGCGAATCCGCTTTTGAAGGGCAAGAACATCTGCTTGGTATTTGAGAAGTCCTCCACCCGTACAAGATGCGCTACGGTATGCGCAGTTCGCGACGAGGGCGGGCAGGCTGAATATCTTGGGCTGGGAGACATTCATTTCGGGAAGAAGGAATCGGTTGCCGATTCGGCTCGCGTGTTGGGCAGGTTTTTTGAGGGGATTTTGTTTCGGGGCTTTAAGCAGGAGACTGTCAATGGTCTGGCGAAATACTCCGGGGTTCCGGTATGGAATGGGTTGACTGATTCGTGGCATCCGACTCAGATTTTGGCCGATCTCCAGACAATCAAGGAGCATTTTGGTCATTTGCGCGGCCTGAAGGTTGCGTTTGTCGGCGATGGTCGGAACAACGTATGCAATTCATTGATGGTCGGATGTGCGAAGGCGGGTTTGGACATGGTTGACATTTGTCCTTCCGAGTTGTCTCCGGAGCAGGAGATTTTGGATGCTGCCCGTCAGGCGGCGTCCCGGAATGGTTGCACGATATCAGTCGAGCACGATCCGATCAAGGGGATTGCTGGTGCGAACGTTATTTACACGGATGTATGGGCTTCGATGGGCGAGGAAGCTGTGTTCCAGCAGCGCCTCCAATTGCTCAAGCCGTACCAGGTGAACATGGATTTGGTGAAGGCGACCGGAAATTTGAAGAGCAATCGCGTGATTTTCCTGCATTGTCTTCCGGCTTTCCACGATGACAAGACCGAGCTTTCCAAGGCGATGGGCGCTTTGGAGGTCGCCGACGATGTCTTCGAGGCTCCGTTCTCGAAGGTCTTTGATGAAGCCGAGAACCGACTGCATACGATCAAGGCGATGATACTCGCGTCGCTGGTGTGACAATTGTTGGCCGTTGGGGGCAAAACCAAGCTCCCAACGGCTTTTTTCTACTATTGATTTAATATTGGAAAAGGAACCGAATTATGCTGACAAGAAAACGCTTGGATGAGATTTCCTGGGATGATTTCAACAATTTGAGTTTGGAGGAGAAGGCGCCTTATTTGGTTCAGGCGAACGGTCAGGCGTTCCATACGTTGTTTTCGCAGCAATTTGATCGCGAGCAGTTGGATCAGCTATGCGATTTGGCGACTCGCATCAGGCGGATATCGAAGCAACGTGACGGGGTGAAGTTCCTGGCCGACCTGCTTTGCCACAAGCGCGCGATGCTGTACTTCTCTCAGCCGTCGAGTCGTACGTTCCTGTCGTTCTACGCAGCCTGCCAGATTTTGGGCTTTAGGATTGCGGAGGTCCGTGACCCCTCGATTTCATCGGAGATGAAAGGCGAGTCCCGTGAGGATTCGATTCGTACGTTCAGCTCATATTTTGACATGATCATCATGCGCACTCCCTTGCAGGGTTTTGCCGAGAAGGTGGCGTGGTTGCTGTCGAACACGGATCGTCCATTGCCTGTCATCAACGCAGGTTCCGGAAAGGACCAGCATCCGACCCAGGCGTTGCTTGACATCTACACCTTGGTTCGCTCCTTTGAAAAGCGAGGCGGTTTGGAGAACAAGCACATCGTATTTTGCGGCGATTTGGCTCGCGGACGTACAGTTCGTTCGCTGTCGCTTCTGTTGAGGAACTACAGTAACATCTCGATGACCTTCGCGGCGCCCGACCATCTGCAGATTGGCGATGACATCCTCCAGCAACTGAAAGTGGCGGGAATCCAATACAACGTGACAAGCGACTTCAAGGCGACGATTCCCGAGGCGGATGCAGTCTATATGACACGCATCCAGGACGAATGGGATTCAAAGCCCGGTGAATCCGCTGCCTTCAATCTAGAGGATTTTTCCTTCTCAGGCGACGACCTCGCGAGATTGCCACCGTACTCAATCATCATGCATCCGCTGCCAAGACGTACAGAAATCGACGTGGCCTGCGACAATGATCCCAGGGCGATGTACTGGAGGCAAATGAGAAACGGCATGTGGATCCGGTCAGCGCTGATCGCGACCAACTTCCGCCGCGACACCGAAATCACGCACTACTACATGATGAACCTGAAGTGAGTTCAAAGACAATGGCTGACATCCCCTCCATCGCAAGACAAGCACGCTCGGCGGCGCGGATGCTGGCGGCGTCAGAAGGCACCGCCAGGGCTAAGGCATTGGCGTTGATGGCAGACAAGCTGGCTGAATGCAAGGACGAGTTGCTGGAGGCCAATCGTCAGGATTTGGAGTTTGCAATCCAAAATGGCACTCCAGTTGCCTTCCAAAAGCGGCTTGAGATTACGGAGAAGGTATTCGCCTACATGTTGCGTCGTTTGAACGAGGCGTCTGCGTTGCCCGATCCGGTTGGCCAGGTTTTGGAGGGTCGCAGGATGCCGAATGGGTTGAAGGTGTCTCGCGTGTCGGTTCCCCTCGGCGTTGTTGCGATCATCTACGAAGCCCGTCCGAACGTGACGACGGATGCCGCGGCGGTGGCGCTCAAGTCCGCCAATGCGGTGATCTTGAAGGGCGGTTCTGAATCGATTCGATCCAATCGTGTCTTGGTCAAGGCGATGCGAAGCGCGATTGCGGATGCGGGGCTGCCTGTGGATGCAGTGCAATTTGTGGATTCTACGGATCGCCAGGACGTGGCGACGCTTCTTCAACAGAGCGAGTTTGTCGATGTGATCATACCTAGAGGCGGCAAGAGTTTGATCAAGGCGGTCTCGGAAAACACCAAGATTCCCGTGATCAAGCACTATGACGGAATCTGCCATCACTATGTCGCTGAGGATGCCGACATTGAGATGGCGGTCAAGGTCGTGCTCAATTCCAAGACGGAAAGGGTCGAGGTCTGCAATGCGTTGGAAACATTGCTGGTCGATGCCAAGATCGCAGGGGATTTTTTGCCGATGATGGCTGCCGCCTTCCGGGAGAAGGGCGTTGAGATTCGCGGTTGCGAGCGAACATGCGTCATTTTGCCTGGGATCAAGGCGGCTTGCGCGGAGGATTGGGATGCTGAGTATTTGGCTCCCATCATCGCGGTTCGCGTGGTCGATGGGATTCAGGAGGCGATCGACCACATTGCGCTTCATGGCTCGGGGCATACGGACGGAATCTTGACGAGTAGCTTGCGACTTTCCCGCGAATTCGTGGCGAAAGTCGATTCCGCATCCGTCTTGGTCAATGCCTCGACGCGTCTTTCAGGCGGCGGCGATTACGGGATGGGCGCGGTTGTCGGGATCAGTACTGACAAGTTGCACGCCCGCGGTCCTGTCGGTCCCGCCGAACTTTGTTCCTACAAGTGGATAGCTGAGGGCGACGGGCACTTGCGGTGACCGGCTCCTGAACACTCATGTTGGAAGAGAAGTTATGGGTATATTGTTTTTGTTACTTGTGTTGATTTCTGGTTTTGCGTACGGTCAGAGCGGCTTTGGCGAAGCGCTGTACGCAAAGCGTCAAGCCTACTTGCAGGCATTGCCGAAGACGGAAAGCAAAACGCATTTCCTGCAACTCTACTACGATTACCCCCGTGAGATGGATTGGTTCTTGCAGGAAATCGACATGGAGGCGTGGCTGAAATCGACAAATAATGAGCTTGTCCTGAAAGCCATCCGGAAATTGGCGGTGGAATTGGGTGAAAAGCTTGACAATCGGCTGGCGATAATGGAGAAGAAGGTTGGCGAAGGCGAATCTCCGGAGTTGATAGGTTTGCTTTGCGAGCTTGCGGGGCGTCGCCGTGTCCGTCGCTTGAGCAAGGTTTCCCAGTTGTCCCATGACATCATTTTCATTCGTCGTTCTCCAGTGACTCCTTCGTTTTTTGCCTATACTGAAGGATTGTCTGATGCTCAGAGCGAGCGATTTTTCAATCCTGGCAGCGAATTGGTTCGCTTGCATGTCGGTGTTGACGGCAATGTTTCCGAGACGGTTTTGCTACGTGACGCTGGCGGCATGATGCGCGATCCTGATGTTCACTTCAACGGGAAGAAAGTCTTGTTTTCCTGGAAGAAGTCCGATCGTCAAGACGACTATCATCTTTACGAGTACGATTTTGCCAGCAAGGGGGTTCGCCAGCTGACGTTTGGCTTGGGCGCTGCGGATTTCGAGGGGATTTACGTCAATGAGCATGAAATTGTCTTCAATTCGTCACGTTGCGTGCAGACTGTCGATTGCTTCTGGACTGAAGTCTCCAACCTGTACGCCTGCAACGATCGTGGCGAGTATATTCGACGGCTTGGATTCGATCAGGTCCATACCGTCTATCCGCAGTTGATGAACGATGGCGCAGTCATCTATACCCGATGGGATTACAACGACAGGGGGCAGACCTTCACACAATCCCTCTTTAGGATGAATCCCGATGGCACCGCGCAAACTGAACTCTACGGCAACAATTCCTGGTTCCCGACGACGCCCTGCCACGCCAGGCCAATCCCTGGCACAGGCAAGTTTCTTGCCGTCGCAATGGGGCATCACACTTGGCAGGCTGGCAAGCTGATTCTCATCGATCCCGGCAAGGGGCGTCAAGAAGCGGAGGGCGTGGAAATGCTTGCGCCAAGGCGTCCCGCTAAAGCCGTCAGGATTGACGCATACGGGCAGAGCGGCGAACTCTTCAGGCATCCTTATCCCTTGGACGAAACGAACTACATCGTCGCCTATATCCCCGCATTCCTTAACTTTGCGCGAGGAAAGACCAATTTCGGACTGTACTACATGGATGCCAATGGCAATCGGGAGTTGCTTTCGCTGAGCAGTTGGAAATCCGCGAACCATCCGGTTTTGGTGAAGGAGCGTCCGCTTCCCCACGAGAGGCCGTCGCTTGTCGATCATCGAAAGACGGAAGGAATGTTTTATTTGCACGACATTTATTTTGGTCCTGGCATGCAGGGCATCGCCCGCGGCGAGGTCAAGGAGTTGCGCATTGTCGCCTTGGATTTCAGAGCGGCTGGGATTCGCGACAATACGTCCAGCGGTCCTGGGGGTGCGTCGAACAATTCGACTCCAGTTTCCATCAACAATGCATCTTGGGACGTAAAGCAAGTCCTTGGTACCACGCCAGTTCACGCTGATGGTTCGGCATGCTTCACGGTTCCCGCCAAGATACCGGTCTATTTCCAGGCTCTTGACAAGGACGGGCAGGCTATCCAGACGATGCGATCCTGGTCAACGCTACAGCCCGGAGAGACATTCTCCTGCATCGGATGCCATGAAAGCAAGAACGAAATTGCGAGCTTTCCCAAGCAGCGATCGATCGCAGCGACCTTGGGACCGCAACCCTTGAAGCCTGCCAAGCCCGAACAGCGAAAAGGATTCTCGTACCTGAAGGAAATCCAGCCAATTTGGGACAAGCATTGCATCAAATGTCATGTCGCAGACAAGAATAGGTCCGATATCGTGCCCACGGCCTCATTCTGCTGCCCGTCAGATAATCCGTATGCGATGATTGACAAGAAATTGCCAACCCATTCCGACGACCATTCCATCCCGAGATTTACCTGGCATAACAAGCATAATTCTAACGAATGGGTCCAGCAGACTTTCACGAAGCCGCGCAAGATCGGCGTCACCAGGGTCTATTGGTTCGACGACGAACCCCGGAAGGGATTCTGCCGTCCCCCGGAATCCTGGAAGCTTTCCTACCAGGAAACGAAGGATGGTCCCTGGCATCCGGTCGAAACCAATGACGAGTATTCGGTTGAGAACAACAAGTTCATCGTCGTATCATTCAAGCCTGTTACCGCCATCGCCTTTAGGATCGATGCCAGGATGAGACCGAAAAATTCAAGCGGCATTTTGGAATGGACGCTTGCCGAAACGGCGGAGGAATTCACGGCAAAGCCGAAGGAAGCCCAGGAAAAGGGAACACCGATGGATTTGACAAGCTTCCCGATCAAGTACGTCAGGCATGGACGCGAGTGGGCCGCCTCGTACATCTCGCTGTCAAACGACGGCAAGATCAATCCCATCGTTAACTGGATTTCGTCACAGTCGGTTCCGACGATGCTCCCGCCGAGATCCGGTGGCTCCACGACCAGCAAACTGGTGAAAATGCTCCGTAATGGCCATAAGGGAACGAAGCTCTCCGATGAGGAACTCAGGACAGTCATGATGTGGATTGACTTGGTCATCCCCTACTGCGGGGATTACCGGGAAGCGAATATCTGGAATGAACGCGAAATGCAGAAATACGACCACTATGAACGGAAACGCTTCCGCTTCCAGGCACTCGAACGCGCTCACCTGGAGGCGTTCATCAAGCAACAAAGCGGCGAGGATTTCAGATTCCCGGTGCAATACTCCAATCTTGCAGTCAATCCTTATGCGAGCACCAATCCAGAATCATTTCCAAGGGCGACGTCGAATAGCGAATGCCGTGGCGAAAAGGCATTCTTGGCAGCTAATGTGATCGATGGACGAACCGAAAACAAAGGACACGGAGACGCATACCCCTCTTGGGGACCGGAACAAATCGACGATCCCTGGCTCAAGCTCGATTTCGGTAGCCAGGTCACCATCGATACCATCGATATTTGGCTTAGGGCGGATTTCCCCCACGACAAGACCTGGACATCAGCGGAAATCCAATTCTCGGACGGAACGTCATTGCCCATTACGTTGACCGAAACCGCAAACCGACAATCCTTCCCGTTCCCGAAACGAACCGTGACATCCTTCACCATCACCAATTTCAAGCCGACGGAACCCAAGGCGTGGAGAGCGATCTCCGAAGTCGAAGCCTGGGGGACAAGATAATTTCCCCTTGAGATCCCTGCGTTTTTTCGCGATTTTTTCCCGAAAAACCACCCTGAAACCAAGCCGAAAATTCATCGGTTTCGTACTCAAATGGCATGTGACATGCCTTTTGAGGTCGGCATTGGAGGTTTTGGGACTGGGACTGGGACCTATGGGACGAATGAGACAAATGTGACCCATGCGACTGGTGTCTGGGACTTGGGACGTAGCGTTGGGTTTTGTGGGGCTTGAGTTTCTGGGACTGGTCGGTCGGGCGAATTTGCCCTAGTGCAAGACACGACGGTTTTAGGTAGGGGCACCCGGAGTGCTCGTACTCAAGCGAAGTCGCCGCTAAAGCGGCTAAACTTTGCCCTGTTGCGGAAGACGACGGTTTTAGGTAGGGGCACCCGGGGTGCTCGTACTCAAACGGTGTCGCCGCTCAAGTGATCGAAAGTGGTGCATTCTTGGTCGGACGTGTCGGACGGGATCACGCTTTTGCGAGGGTGAGGATTAGCCAGAGTTGGTAGGCGTTGTTTTTGATTCCCTCGCGATGTTCGTGGATTAGCTTTTGGATGACGGCGTGGTTGAAGTATCCATGTTTGTCCCAGAGCTGTGGTTTGTCTTCCAGTTGATCGAGGAGCTGGGTCGATTCGTCCGAGAACCAATCGGCCAAGGGCATGCCAAAACCACGCTTGGGTTGCCGAATCAATTCAGGGGGGATGATGTATTCGGCGATTTGTGTCAGCACACGCTTTCTGGAACGAGTCGTCAATCTGAAAGAAGGCGGGAGCTGCAAGGCGAATTCGACAAGCTCCCTGTCAAGCATGGGATTCAAGGATGTTATAGAGACGAAATTGGTGGCGATCGCCTCTTTGCGGCAGCCGTCTTCGGGGAGATAAGTCGCGATGTCAATCGCATTGGCTTGCTCGAGGAATGTCGGTTTCTCAAGGTGTTCGACCACTTTCTGCCATTGTTCGAGGTATGAATTTGTCGCGAAAGTAAGCAGTTGCTGCTTCAGGTCGTGGTTGAAGATTTCCTGGAATGTCGCGAAACCTTGGATTGGCGGTTGTTTCCAGAAGTTTGCCATTCTGGTCAGGGTCGCGAGCCTTGATCTTGTATCGTGTGGCTTGTTGCCGCAGAGGGCGATGATCGTGGTTGCGACAGCATTGACGAGCCATTTTGGGAGGAAGTTCCATTTTTGCCTGAGAGCCATTGCTTGATAGCGTCGATATCCAGCGAAGATTTCATCGCCTCCAGTCCCTGAGAGGATTGCAGTTGCGCCATTGTATTTTGCGAGCAGCATGGCGACTGTCGTTGGGATGATCGAGGCATCTGCGAAGGGTTCTCCGTAGGCGCTTAGGATTGGAGTCAGGAGCGTACAGTGCGTGGGGACGACTTCGGTGACGAAGTTGTTGATTCTGTACTTGTCCGAAGCGATTTTGGCGAGGGTTCGCTCGTCATAAAGCGGGTTTTGGAATCCTGCGGTGAATGCGTTGCCGCTGAAGGCGGGAGATGTGGAGGCGATTGCGGTGATGAGATTGGAGTCGATCCCCCCTGAAAGCAGGGAATCGGCATGGGGTTTGCACTGCAGGCATCTGTTGACGGCGATATCGAGTCGTCTCCAGGTTTCTTCGATGGCGTCATGGAAATTGATTTTTTTGTATGGTTTGAATGTTGGCATCCAGAAGTTGCTTTCACATGTTTGGCGTTCGTCAACCAGCAGGGTTGAAGCTGGTTTAAGTCTTTTGATGCCGGTGTAGAATGTATTTGGGGGTGGTACGTATCCGAGCGAGGTGAAGTCGGCGAGTGTCTTGATATTGAGTTGCGTCGAAATTCTTGGGAATTTTTTTAGCGGGTTGAGATGAGTTGAGAAAACGACAGTTTTGGATGTCAGCGTTGCATGGAAGTGTTCTTTTTGTCCGATGTGGTCCCTGATCAGCAGCAATGAGTTTTGTGTGCTGTCGATGATAGCGATAGCGAAAGGGCCATTGAGTTCGTTAGGGAGGTTGGTTTTGTGTTTTCTGTACAGTTCGGCGATTTGCTGGAGTTGATCTTGCTGGTCTAGATTGAGGCAGAAGCCATCCAATGCGATCGCTAGGTTGTCCTGGAAAAGGACATTGTTGCCTGCAATCGCCCAGTTGTCACCTGAAATGACCGTATTATTTTGGTCGGAAAGATCCTTGACGAGCAGCGGATTGAAGGAATCAATCGAACAATGATTTGGATTGAAGTATCCTAGGAAGGGCATAGTTCAGAACTTGTTTGATTCAGGGGCATCAACGCAAACTCTAGTTGTTTTGTTTGGCTATGATGTTGCGATGGACATTTTCGAGGATATTTTCGAAGAGTTGTGCAAGAGGTTCGAATCGTTGGTCTGAGCGAAAGACTTCCCTGATTTCTTCGATGGCTTTTCCATTTGGGACACCATGCAATCGGATCAGCGAACCGCATTGTGTCAATTTGTTGATGACGGTCTTAATCTGATCTTTGTTTCTTAGGCAGAATGCCGGTGTCCAAGGGCAGTATGAAGGGAGGATTTTATCCCAGGCTTCCGGTGAGATATCGGAGTTTGCCTTTGCGAGGATGGAATTGAGTTTGGCGGCGAGGTTTTCGTATTCGCTTTTATGCAATGGCGTCCTGAGGTTGTCCTGTGGCTTGCAAGCATAGTCGCAGACGTATGAGTAGGATTGCCTGGCAGGGTCGAAGATGATTTTGATTTCGGTGACGAGCTTGTCTCCGAGCAGGATTGGTCGATGCGGGATGACGCTATTTGAGCAGAAGACGTGGTCCGGAAAATCGGGATGCGAGAGGAAAGCGTATGTTTCCTCGACTCTCGTGACGGTCATTTTCCACTGTTTGTTTAGGAGTTCTTCAGCGATGTCGCGTCGCTTTTCGTCATCTTGCAATAAGCTTCTTGAGTATTTCATAATGTGTTTGATCCGAAAAAAAGCAGTTAAGACCATGACACCCGCCAATCGGTTAAACTAGGTATGGGTATCCGGGGTACTCGTTTCGTACTTAAAATGCATGTGACATGCCCCTTTTGGGCGAGGTTGCAGTCAGCCCTGAAGGGGCACGATATACCAGCCCAGGGCAACGCCCTGGGTTTGTGGATTGCCACACCCGAACAAAGCCCTGTAAGGGCGTGACAAGCAATCTGGAGCAAAACGCCCCGGGGCTGGCGTTGGTTATGATGGAAGGTACATCTTATATTGAACATAACTATGTCGCGCCCTTTCAGGGCTTTAGGCTATTGGGGGGGAATCTCGAACCCCAGGGTGGCGCACGCTGGAAGCGTGCTTACCCTGGGCTAGTATGTCACGCCCCGTTGGGGCTAGTGTCCGCAGCCCAAAATTAAGTTGCATGTCATTGTATGAAAGCCACTTTCTTCAATGCATTTTACCAATATGGTGAACGGCATGAATTTTATAACTATTTGAAAATCAATGTATTAAAAATGAATCTAGCGTCAGCTGTTTTTTAGGTTAATTACTTAAGTATGATCCAGCCGAATGCGGATGAATCTTTGTTTCCGCAGATGCCCGGTGTCCATTCGAGCCATCCCTTGAAACCTTTGCCGTCGTTGTCATTGACGGTAAAGGATCCTGTAAGTCTCTTGTTTGGCGAGGGTTTGCTAAGGTTGAGTTCGCTCCATGGGATACTTGCCTTATAGACAAATACATTGTTGTTTTTGGTGACGGAGGCGGTTGCGGACTTGATGATGCCGCCTTGCCCTGGCTGATCCCACCGATAGACGAATGCCTCGTTGTCGCCTGTGAAGGCGAGTGCGAATTCGACTTCGCTTCCGTCGTAGTTTTGGTTTTTGTTCGGCAGTCCTTCACGGAGTGCGAATTGTATGCAGTCTCCTTTCCAGACACTTGCGTCCCGGCTGTCTTGCGAGTGGACATCATCGGTGATT
>Ga0123334_1001153_pt1 | contig 34229 bp, 33 predicted proteins | sample BiotimSIPDNA_FD_89706 | JGI IMG/M metagenome (GOLD analysis project Ga0123334, IMG submission 89706) | Anaerobic biogas reactor microbial communites from Washington, USA - Biogas_R1 time_0 SIP DNA | ecosystem: Engineered > Bioreactor > Anaerobic > Unclassified | place: Washington, USA...
CGCCTTCTTTCTACACTTTTCCCAGAAGGAACAGGATAATCAGCGGCTTATCAGAAGCGGCTGTTGTAATATCAGCCGGGCTTAACAGCGGAGCACTGATCACGGCTGAGCTGGCCGCCGAACAGGGTCGTGATGTATATGCAGTGCCCGGGAACATAAACAGCATATACAACATGGGATCAAACAAATTAATAAGAGACGGGGCAATAATGATATCAAAAATTGATGACCTGTTGGATGACCTCAGTATAAAAAGAAAAGAAACGGAAGAGGCAGAAGCATCTCTGGGTCTCGCAGAAAAAACAGTTTTCGGACTGATCGCCGAAAACGGAGAAGTTACCGCAGATTATCTCTGCAGAAAGACGGGAAAGAAGTCTTCCTACATAAGCGGAATAGTGACTGTACTGGAAATGAAAGGAGTGGTTGAAACTTCCTCCGGGAAAATTTTTGTTGCAAAATAACAAGAATGTACATATAATCATTTTTTGTAAAGTATTTGGATAATTCTAAAGGGAGTTAATATGGCTGCAGCAAAAAAACATTTAGTTATAGTTGAATCGCCTTCAAAGGCCAAAACAATAGGCAAATTTCTTGGGAGCAGATATAAAGTGGTGGCTTCCTCGGGACATTTGAGAGATCTGCCCAGAAGCAAGCTGGGCATCAATATCGAAAATGATTTTGAGCCGGAATACATTTCAATAAGGGGCAGGGGATCACTTATAAAAGAACTCAAAAAAGAAGCAAAGAAGGCGGACAGGATATATCTGGCCACTGACCCGGACAGAGAAGGAGAAGCGATATCATGGCATCTCCAGTTTCTGCTGGGCATAGATAATAAAGAGCCCTGCAGGATAGTATTTAACGAGATAACAAAAAAAGCAATAAAAGAAGCAGTAAGGAATCCCAGACCTGTGGATATAAAACTTGTTGATGCCCAGCAGGCCAGAAGAGTGCTTGACAGACTGGTGGGTTATTCAATAAGTCCTCTTTTATGGAGAAAGATAAGAAGAGGCCTTTCTGCGGGAAGAGTCCAGTCGGCAGCCCTTTCCATGATATGTGACAGAGAGTCCGCAATCAAAGCCTTCGTGCCGGAGGAGTACTGGACCGTAACGGCTCTTTTCAGAAAGAAGGAAGCATTTTCGGCAAAACTTCATCAGTACATGGGGAAAAAAATAGTCCTTTCAAAAAAAGAAGATGCGGATCGGGTGCTTTCAGCCATAAAAGGGAATGTCTTCACGGTGGAAAGCGTAGAAGAAAAAGAAAGACAAAGAAAACCCTATGCACCCTTCACCACCAGCAGCCTTCAGCAGGAAGCATCGGCAAAATTAAACTTTACGGCAAAAAAAACCATGCAGATCGCACAGCAGCTTTATGAGGGAATAATGATAAAAGGCGACGGGACAGCAGGACTGGTCACATATATAAGAACAGATTCGGTACGAATATCCCAGGAAGCAAAAGAAGCGGCAAAAACATATATAAATGAAAGATTCGGAACGGGATATCATTCAGACAACTTTTTCTCAAACAAGAAAAAAGAAGTCCAGGATGCTCATGAAGCCATAAGGCCAAGCAGCATAGAGCTTGATCCGGAACAAATCAAGGATTCCCTAAACAGGGATCAGTACAATCTTTACAGACTTATATGGAGCAGATTCGTGGCAAGCCAGATGAAGCCGGCTGTTTATTCGGGAGTTTCTGCGGACATAGAAAACAGCGGATATATGTTCAGGGCCACAGGGTCCAAACTCAAATTCGACGGATTCCTGAAAGTATATTCTCCCGGAAAGGAAGATGAAAAAATGCTTCCTCATTTAGAAAAGGGCGAAACCCTTGATGCGGAAGATATACTGGCGGATCAGAATTTCACACAGCCGCCGGCCAGATTCACAGAGGCATCGCTTGTGAAGGAGTTGGAAGAAAGAAACATAGGAAGGCCCAGCACCTATGCCCCCATAATAGGGACCCTTACAGAAAGAAAATATATAATAAGAGAGAAGAAGATGCTTGTTCCGACTGATCTGGGGGAACTGGTCAATCAGATGATGAATGAGTATTTCAAAAATATAGTCGACTTGAATTTTACTGCGGAAATGGAAGACCGTTTAGATGATGTGGAAGTAAGAGATACCGACTGGAAAGAAATCATAAGAGAGTTTTATGCGGACTTCAAAAAAGATCTGGAACATGCAGATAATAATATTGAAAAAGTCAAAATAGAAGATATAAAAACCGATGAGGTCTGTGAAAAATGCGGCAGGCATATGGTCATAAAGCATGGAAGGTTCGGTGATTTTATGGCCTGCAGCGGATATCCGGAATGCAAAAACACAAAACAGATACTAAAGACCACAGGAGTCCCATGTTCCAGGTGTGGCAAGGATATAGTCCAGAGAAAAAGCAAAAAAGGCAAAATTTTTTACGGATGCAGTGGATATCCCAATTGCAATGAATTATACTGGAATAAGCCCATAGAAAAAAAATGCCCGAAATGCGGGGCATATCTGGTGGAAAAGAAAAGCAGGGATCCAAAATATGCTTGTTCAAACAGTGAATGCGACTACAAAGAGTAGTATGGAGGTGTTATATAATGGTAGAATTCCGTGCAACAACCATTGTTGCAGTAAGAAGAGACAAGGACGATATATGTATCGGAGGCGATGGTCAGGTCACCATGGGAGAAACAGCTGTCATGAAAATGGGAGCAAAAAAAGTACAGAAAATATATAAAAACTCTGTTCTTGTGGGCTTTGCCGGTTCCGTGGCCGATGCTTTTTCCTTAAGGGAAAAATTCGAAGAGAAACTTGAAGAGCACGGAGGTAACCTTAAGCGCGCAGCTGTGGCCCTGGCTCAGCTGTGGCGTACGGACAAGATGATGAGAAATCTTGAGGCACTGATGATAGTTGCAGATAAAGAAGCCATGCTTTTGATATCAGGAAACGGAGAAGTCATAGAACCGGATCAGGACTTCATTGCCATAGGTTCAGGCGGGAATTATGCCTATGCGGCAGCAAATGCTCTTTTTAATCACACTGAAAAAAATGCTGAAGAGATCGTAAAAGAATCCTTAAGGATAGCCTCTTCTATTTGCGTATACACCAATGATAATATAACAGTCGAGAAACTGTAAGGAGGACACAAATGGGAAACAAATTATACTACATGACTCCCAAGGAGATCGTTGCGGAACTTGACAAATATATAATAGGACAGGATGAAGCAAAAAAATCTGTGGCTATCGCCCTTAGGAACAGATACAGAAGGAGCCTTCTGCCGGAAGAACTTATGGAAGAGATCACTCCCAAGAATATACTTATGATGGGACCCACCGGATGCGGTAAAACTGAAATAGCAAGAAGACTTGCCAAACTGATGGATGCCCCCTTCGTGAAGGTGGAAGCGACCAAATTTACCGAGGTGGGTTATGTGGGCCGTGATGTTGATTCTATGATAAGAGATCTTGTTGAGGCATCCATAAGGATAACGAAACAAAACCGGCTTGAAGAAAAATATGCCATCGCAGAAGAAATGGCGGAAGAAAAGATAATAGAAGCCATAATCCCCGGAAACAAAAAAAGCGGAAAGACCCAGGGAGCCGGAGGCCCTTTTGATTTCATATTGAACAGCGGAGGGTATCAGAGCCAGAAGCAGCAGTATGAAGAACAGCAGACAAAAAAAGGTGATGAAGAAAACAAAAGTACGGCTCAGGACATTGAAATGGCCAGAGAGCAGGTCAGGCAGCAGCTTAAGGACGGAAAACTGGAAGAACAGTATATAGAAATACAGGTCAACGATGTCCCCAAGGGCAATCAGCTTGATATGAGCCAGGAAGGCATGAGTATAGCCATCGGCAATATTTTCGGAGATATGATGCCCCAAAAGAAAAAAACAAAGAAAGTAAAGGTCAAGGATGCCCGAAAGATATTAAGAGAAGAAGAAGCCCAGAACCTAATCGACATGGATCAGGTCACTGAAGAGGCCCTCGAAAGCGCTGAACAGAACGGCATAGTTTTTATCGATGAAATAGACAAAATAGCCTCAGGTTCAAGTTACAGATCCGGAGCAGACGTTTCCAGAGAGGGAGTACAAAGAGATATTCTGCCCATAGTTGAAGGCAGTGTGGTAAATACAAAATACGGTCCGGTAAAGACAGATCATGTTCTTTTCATAGGATCAGGCGCTTTCCATACGGCAAAACCAACTGATCTTATTCCTGAGTTGCAGGGACGTTTCCCCATAAGAGTGGAGTTGGAGAATCTTACAGAAGAAACTCTTCTTAAGATCCTCACAATACCCGAAAATGCCCTTACAAAACAGCATAAGGCCCTTCTTGAAACAGAAGGAATAAAGATCGAATTTTCCGATGATGCAATAAAAGAGATCGCACATATGGCTTTTCTTATGAATGAACAGACGGAGAACATAGGTGCAAGAAGGCTTCATACCATACTTGAGAAGCTTCTTGAAGATATTTCATTCAACATCCCCGAGATGGAAGAAGAAAAAATCGTGATAGATGCCGAGTATGTAAAAGAGAAATTCATTGAAAAGATACATCCGGAAGATCTGGACAGGTACATACTGTAATTGTTGAAATGTTATAAAAATTCAAAAAAATCAGTTGCAACGACTTCCTGAAGTATATATAATGTATAAGTGGTTAAAAATATTTATATAAAAATAACAGGAGTGTCATAAAATGGAAAACGAGATATTAACAAAAGTACGTAAGCTCAACTGGGTCCTTCAGGAAGCACCAAAAGGCAAGTTTTCATTCGGTGAATTGTGCGAGATATTAAGTGATCTTTCTGATGCCAATGTCTATCTTGTGAATGCCAGAGGCAAGATAATAGGCGTTCATTATAAAATAGAAGCGGACAGCTCTACCATAGAGGATCCGGAGACGGGCATAGAGAAGCTTCCCAATGAATATACAGAAGCAATGATGGAGATAGTAAAGACCGAAGCCAATCTAAGGGGAGATGAAGTACTTAAAATATTCAAGTATGATTATAATACTCAAGAAAAATACCACACATTCATTCCTATGATCGGAGGAGAAGAAAGATTGGGGACACTGGTCCTTACAAGATATTCTCCTGAATTCAGTGATGAAGATCTGGTACTGGGAGAGTTCGGTGCAACGGTGGTGGGACTTGAGATCAATAGAAGAAAGGCCCTGGAGAATGAAGAAGAAGAACGAAATGAAGAGATCGTAAAAATGGCCATAAGCACCCTTTCATATTCGGAGAGTGAAGCGGTACAGAAGATTTTTGAGGAGCTTAAAAACGGAGAAGGGATACTTGTTGCCAGCAAGATCGCAGATCGCTCCAGAATAACAAGATCAGTTATTGTAAATGCCTTAAGAAAACTGGAGAGCGCAGGAATAATAGAGTCAAAATCCCTGGGAATGAAGGGAACTCACATAAAAGTACTCAACCGTAAATTTTATCAGCAGCTGGAAAAATTAAACAATTAAAAACAAAAATGCTCCGGACTTTTGTCCGGGGCGTTTTTTTATGTTAAAATCAGTATATGTTCAGAATAGATGATGAAAACAAAATAATAAGCAGTCAAGAGTGCAGGGCAGCCATAGTAGGCATACAAAAAAACAGGGATATATCCTATTCCATGGAAGAGTTGGCCGGCTTGGCAGAAGCCGCCGGAGCCCATGTTGCAGGACAGATGATACAAAAAACAGAAAAAATGAATCCGGCAACGCTGATAGGAGCCGGTAAGGTCCTTGAACTGGCTGAAATATGCGAAAGCATGGAGCTGGACACTGTCATATTCAATGAAGAACTTAACGGAGCACAGATACGCAATCTGGAGAATGCTTTGGACAGAAGAGTCATAGACAGGACCATACTTATTCTCGATATATTCGCCATGCGAGCCCTTTCTAAGGAAGGCCGGCTTCAGGTGGAACTGGCGCAGCTCAAATACAGACTGCCCAGATTAACGGGATTCGGGAAATCCCTTTCAAGACTGGGTGGCGGCATAGGCACCAGAGGACCGGGAGAAAAGAAACTTGAAACAGATCGAAGGCATATCAACAAAAGGATAAATGATATAAAAAAAGAACTGATACATATCAAAACAAGCAGAGAGGCTCAGAATTCAAAAAGGAAAAGATCCCGGATACCGGTAGTTGCCCTGGTGGGCTATACAAACTCCGGCAAATCCGCACTTATGAACAGGATGCTTGAAATGACCGAGAAAGAAGAAAAGTCGGTTGCCTCTGAAGATATGCTTTTTGCCAGTCTTGACACACAGCACAGAAGTATAAAGCTAAAAGACGGCAAAACCTTTATCCTGGTGGATACAGTAGGGTTCGTAAGTGAACTCCCCCATATGTTTCTCGATGCCTTCAAAGCCACTTTGGAAGAAGCGGCACATGCGGATCTTCTTCTTCAGGTCACGGATCTCACATGCCAGGATCAGGATTTTCACAATGAAGTAACAAAAAAAGTGCTGGAAGAGATAGGAGCGGGAAATAAAGAAAAAATAACAGTCTATAATAAAGCTGATATGGTTCCGGAAAATGAGATACCTGTTTACGGCAGCTGTTATGTTGCCGTGTCCGCAGAGACCGGAGACAATATGGAAACACTGATGAAAATGATACAAAGCAGGATATTCGCAGACAGGATAGATGTTTCTCTTCTTATACCCTACAGTAACGGTGAGCTTTTTTCATATATATGCGAAAGAGGAACTGTAAAAACCAAAGAGTATGTGGAGGAAGGCATAAGAGTAAAAGCACAGATACCGCAAAAAGACTATCATAGGGTGAAAGCTTATGAAATTATATAAAACAGTGGCCGGGGAGGCAAGCGCCCGGCAGACAATAGAAAAATCAAGATTTACAGCCAGGATAAAGCCGGTATCGTCAAAAAAAGAAGCGGATGATTTTATTGGCGAAATAAAAAAAAAGAACAAAGATGCAACTCACAATGTCCCTGTCATGGTTCTGGGAGACAAATTCCAGACGCAGTGGGCAAGTGATGACGGAGAACCCCAGGGGACTTCGGGGGCACCGATACTTCACATGCTGGTCAGGGAAGGGATAACAAATGTTGCCGTTGTGGTCACCAGATATTTCGGAGGGGTGAAACTGGGAACGGGAGGGCTTGTAAGGGCATACACGGGGACTGTAAAACTTGCCCTTGAAAAGGCCTCTGTCCGGGAAGTCTCGGAAATGGCGGAAATTACCGTAAAAATAGATTACAGATTCCTATCCGGGCTTAAAAATGCCGCCGATACTGAAGATTTCAGCATTAAAAACATAGAATATAAAGAAAAAATAACAGCCGTCCTGCTTGCTCCTTCAGAAAAAAAAGAAAAAATAAAAAACCTCCTTGAGGGCATTACTTCGGGCGGTGCAAAAGTGGTGTCCGAAAGGCTCATAAAATGCTGAAAAAATAGTATTATAAGTGCCGAAAACACTTGACAGTAAACAGTAGATACTGTATATTATGTAAGTGCGTCAAGCAGTTTTTTGGACATGAGGAGGGCGCTTAGCTCAGCTGGGAGAGCACCTGCCTTACAAGCAGGGGGTCATAGGTTCGAGCCCTATAGCGCCCACCACAATAAATGGTCCGGTAGTTCAGATGGTTAGAATGCCAGCCTGTCACGCTGGAGGTCGTCGGTTCGATCCCGATCCGGATCGCCAATTTCCAGAAAGACTGATAAAGAAAAGCACGCTGGCATAGCTCAGTTGGCAGAGCAGCTGATTTGTAATCAGCAGGTCGGGGGTTCAAGTCCCTTTGCCAGCTCCATAGGGAGGAGTGCCCGAGTGGCTAAAGGGGGCGGACTGTAAATCCGTTGGCTAAGCCTACAGTGGTTCGAATCCACTCTCCTCCACCAATATTATGCGGAAGTGGCTCAGGGGTAGAGCATCGCCTTGCCAAGGCGAGGGTCGCGAGTTCGAATCTCGTCTTCCGCTCCAAAGAAAACAGAGTGTCAGGACACTCTGACCATGCGGATGTAGTTCAATGGTAGAACCTCAGCCTTCCAAGCTGATGGCGTGAGTTCGATTCTCATCATCCGCTCCAAAAGTTGACAAGGATTCCGAAATCTGCGATTTCGCGAAACTCCATACAAATTTGTGTGTGGGCTCATAGCTCAGTTGGATAGAGCAACGGCCTTCTAAGCCGTGTGTCCGGGGTTCGAATCCCTGTGGGCTCACCATATTTTTCATGATGGGGTATAGCCAAGCGGTAAGGCAGCGGGTTTTGATCCCGCGATGCGTAGGTTCGAATCCTGCTACCCCAGCCAAAAACATGACCCATTAGCTCAGTTGGCAGAGCACTTGACTTTTAATCAAGGTGTCCGGAGTTCGACCCTCCGATGGGTCACCAAGATTTATTGAGCGGGAAGGTGGCAGAACTCAGTGGAGAGGTGTCCGAGTGGTTTAAGGAGCTGGTCTTGAAAACCAGTGACTCCGCAAGGGGCCGTGGGTTCGAATCCCACCCTCTCCGCCATAAACCCTCGCAGGCAAAGGTTTGGAGAAGTACTCAAGAGGCTCAAGAGGACGGTTTGCTAAATCGTTAGGGTTCGTAAGGGCCGCGTGGGTTCGAATCCCACCTTCTCCGCCATAAGGCTAAGATAAAGGGGCATAGCTCAGTTGGCAGAGCAGTGGTCTCCAAAACCACGTGCCGTGGGTTCGAATCCTACTGCCCCTGCCATGATTTTTGCCGGGTATACCCGGGTGCGCCCGGGTGTGGCGCAGTTTGGTAGCGCACCTGCTTTGGGAGCAGGGGGCCACAGGTTCAAATCCTGTCACCCGGACCAAATAGAATAATGCTTTGAAATGGGCCATTAGCTCAGTTGGTCAGAGCGTCCGGCTCATAACCGGCAGGTCCGGGGTTCAAGTCCCTGATGGCCCACCATTTAAAAGCAAGCTCAGATAGCTCAGTTGGTAGAGCAAGGGACTGAAAATCCCTGTGTCCTTGGTTCGATTCCGAGTCTGAGCACCACCCTTAGGGGCCGTCGATACCGTTGATTTCAACGCTTCGGCGGTTTTTTTCATTTCCATTTTAGTACTTACAATAGTTTCCATTTGGGCATGTTTATGGCAAAAAAAATGCGGTTTTGGCTCAAAAATTATAAAATCATGGTGAGAATATTTGCCAACATATATATTGTTGAAGTTAAATCCAGCTCAAATATAAGGGGAAGGGTTACTGGTATATTAAATTTGTAACGGCTATGTCTAATAGGGATACTCTCTATAGGAACATTTCGGTCAATTCTACTGATAGGAGAATTGAGTATATAGACTCTACGATGGCAACACAAAAAGGAGAATGTGTAAAAAGACAAATAGAGTGAATATGCTCGTTATTTATATTAAAGTAAAAGAAATAATACAGTTCTTTTATTTTGGTTACCGTAGAAAACAGTAAACAGAAAAAACAAAAAGTGAAAAAGTAAAGTGGTGATATCATGAAAATATTATTTGTATATCCGGAGATCCCTGTAACATATTGGGGCTTTCAGTATGCTTTGAAATTAATTTCAAAGAAGGCGGCATATCCGCCCTTGGGGCTTATTACCATCGCATCATTGGTCCCGGATCATCATGAAAAAAAATTGATTGATCTTAATGTGGAAAAGCTTTCCGATAAAGATTTACAATGGGCTGATTATGTTTTTATCAGCGCCATGGTCATACAGAAAGCATCGGTCAGAAAAATTATAGAAAAATGTAAATTTAATGATGCAAAAATCGTTGCAGGCGGCCCATTGTTTACGGCTGAACCAAACATGTATGATGATGTCGATCATTTGGTATTGAATGAAGGAGAAATAACGATACCTGAGTTTTTAAGTGATATGGCAAAGGGTACACCTAAGCATATATACACAGCAAATGAATTTGCCGATGTTAGGGAAACTCCTGTGCCCCAGTGGTCTTTGCTGAAATTGAAAAAGTATGGTTCGCTCAACATCCAGTATTCTCGCGGCTGTCCTTTCAACTGTGATTTTTGTGATATAACAAATCTCTTCGGGCATGTACCAAGGACAAAAAATACTTCTCAGATCATTGCGGAGCTGGATGCTATTTATAAAACAGGTTGGAAAGGCGAATTATTTTTTGTAGATGACAACTTTATCGGAAACAAGAAAAAACTGAAGGAAGAAATACTCCCGGCTATAATTGATTGGATGGAAGAACATGATAGACCCTTTGGCTTTCTTACCGAAGCATCGATCAATATGGCGGATGACGAGATATTGATGAGGATGATGGTTGAAGCCGGGTTTAACAGTGTATTTGTTGGAATTGAAACTGTTGATGAGATATGCCTTCAGGAATGCCAGAAAACTCAAAATCAAAATCGCGATATGGTTGTTTGCGTCAAAAGTATCCAAGAAGCTGGAATGGAGGTCCTTGGGGGATTTATAGTGGGGTTTGATAATGAAAGCGAAACTATTTTTAACAGAATAATAAATTTCATCCAGGAAAGCGGTATCGTTACAGCAATGGTAGGCTTGCTGAACGCCCCCATTGGGACAAAGCTTTATAAAAGACTTCAGGAGGAAGACCGCATTGATGATGACTTTACAGGCGACAATACAGATTTCTCCATGAATTTTATTCCCAAAATGGACAGAGGCGTACTTGAGAAAGGCTATAAACATATTATTTCTACTATTTATTCACCTGAATATTATTATTCCCGCATCATAACTTTATTGAACAACTATAGACCTGCAAAAATTACGGAAAATGTTTCATTTACAAATATAATAGCATTTTTCAGAAGCATTTTCAGAATAGGTATAGTAGGTAAAGACCGCAAGTATTATTGGAAGCTGATTCTTTGGGCTATACGCCATCGACCGGATGTGTTTCCTATTGCAGTAAGATTTCTGATTTATGGATATCATTTCAGAAAAATATATGAAATAGAAGCAGCAAAGTGATAATACTCCAGCAAGACCCCCTTTGATCATGAGTTTTGGATGTTTTGTTTTTCATGTTATTTTGGGCAAATCAAAGTTATAAAAATACTTTTCGATGGACAAGATGCTTTATAATAATGCTTTTATGCTTGAATTCCATATCCCCCTATAATATAATTTGCTTTGAAAGCAGTTTAAGGCGAAAGGTGTGGGGACATGGAAAACCTGAAGCATGTTATTTCCAAAAATATCGTCGATTTGCGAAAATCGATGAACTGGACCCAGGCGGAGCTTGCTCAGAAATTAAATTATTCTGACAAAACTGTTTCAAAATGGGAAAGGGCAGAAGCGATTCCCGATATAATTGTTTTAAAGGCGATCGCAGATCTGTTTGAGGTAAGCGTGGATTATTTACTGGTTGCAGATCATGAGGAGAAGAGACCTTCATCTCAGCAGGTTTCCAGACATCAGCTACATAATCGCCTGATTATCGCATTTCAGTCAGTAATCGGGATAGTTCTCATCGCCACAATTGGATTCGTGATTTTGAAACTTTTTCGAATAGAGTTGGATTTTTCAGCATGGATGACATACATATATGCTTTGCCGGCAGTACTGGTAGTTTTGTTGGTTTTAAATTCTGTCTGGGGTAAATATAAAATTAATTTTGTAATCATTTCTTTTCTTCTCTGGAGTATTTTGTTGATAATATATTTGTCTTTTATTTCAAAGAATGTATGGCTTGTTTTTATTATTGGTATACCGGCACAGGCAATTATCTTGTTATGGGCCGGTTTTAGGTTGAAAGAAAAGTAATATTTGTTCTGTGGCATGCAGAAAATCGGAATCAAATAAAAAAGCTTCTGCTTGACGGTAAAGAAAATATGTCGGCATTGGTCTGGCTCCAAAAGACGAACCGGTTTCTGATCAAAAAAAGCGATAAAATAAATCAACTCAAAGGAGGAAAAAATGGCACAGCTGTTTTATAAATACAGCACTATGAATGCGGGAAAATCCATAGAAGTTATAAAAGTAGCCTACAATTACGAAGAGCGGGGGAAAAGAACCCTTGTGATGACTCCGGCTGTTGGAGACAAACATGGAACGGGGGTCATAACTTCAAGGATAGGCATCCAGAGAGAAGCCATACCCATAGGGAATGAAACCAATATACTTGAACTTTTCATGAAAGAAAATGCCAAAGAAAAAGTTGATTGTGTCCTCATTGATGAATGTCAGTTCTTAAGGAAGCATCATGTTCAGGAACTGGTGGAAATAGTGGACAGCTGCGACACTCCCGTATTGGCCTTCGGACTAAAAAACGATTTCAGAAATGAGCTTTTCGAGGGGTCGTACTATATGCTTGTATATGCAGATAAAATAGAAGAAATAAAAACCATATGCTGGTGCGGCCGGAAAGCCACCATGGTGGCCAGAGTGGTCGAGGGGAAAATGGTCAAGGAGGGCAAGCAGATAATGGTAGGAGGCATGGACATGTATGTGCCCCTTTGCAGGAAGCACTATAATGACGGCAGGCTGGGCCCAGAAATGAAACAAAAAAAATAACAGAAAACTGTCTTTTGAAAAGACAGTTTTTTATATCCGACATTCCTGCCGGCTTCCCCGCCCACGCCTTTGGTGCCGTCCCTGTTGGGACAGTTAAAGCAGCCGTCGATGGAAAGCTTTATTACTTTGCCCCCGAACCGGCTCTTAAGGTAAGAACTTACTGAATTGAAAACATGGTTTTCAAAAGAATATGATGGCACTGTGCCATTTGTGGAGGCGTTGTTGTTTATCATTTCCAGATATCCTTTTGCAATAAAGTGACAGTTATGTATGCTTTTTTCTACTATAATATGGTATAATATTTCTTTGATAATGTGAAGAAAAGTTTCATGAAAGGAACCTTTAAGATGAAGGGCGTAAAAAAGACGGGGCCTCTTTCCGACAGTACAGAGATGGTCAGAGAAGGCACATTTAAATACGTCAATATAAGCAGTATAGAAAAAAACAAAGCAAAGCCGTCACTGCTTTTGCACAGTTGCTGCGGACCCTGCAGTACAGCCGTTATAGAACGACTGTATCCCGATTATGATATAACGGTCTTTTTTTACAATCCAAACATAACTGACGAAAAAGAGTATATCAGACGAAAAAAAACACAGATGGACTTTATAAAAAGATACAATGATGATCCGACCATACCCTGTAAAGTGGGTTTCAGGGAAGGCCCTTATGATGTAAGTGCTTTTTACCGGGTGGCGGCAACATTTGCCAGTGAACCCGAAGGAGGCAGAAGATGTCAGCAGTGTTTTGCACTGAGACTTGAGAAAACTGCAGAAACCGCAAAAATTTTAGGATTTGATATGTTTGCCACCACACTGAGCGTAAGCCCGCATAAGGACTATGATGCCATCAGCCATATAGGAAAGAGAACTGCCCTGATGTATAATGTGGGATTTCTGGACAGGGATTTCAAGAAAAACAACGGATATGCAAGAAGCATAAGACTTTCAAAAATATACGGATTATACAGACAAGATTACTGCGGATGCGAATACTCAAAAAAGAAAGAGAGGTAAAAATATGTCAAAGTTAACGGTACCTGAAGGATATACGCCAATGATCGATTATATGGAGAGCCAGAGAGCAATAAAAAAAATAAAGGACTTTTTCCAGGATGAACTGGCTTACGGATTAAATCTCAGACGGGTCTCCGCACCGCTTTTTGTGGCTCCGGAGAGCGGACTAAATGACAATCTGAACGGCATCGAAAGAACTGTGGATTTTACTCTTAAGGACATGAATGAAAAAAAAGTGGAAGTGGTGCAGTCTCTGGCCAAGTGGAAGAGAATGGCCCTGGGCAAATACGGCATTGAACCGGGACATGGGATATATACCGACATGAATGCCATAAGAAGAGACGAGGAACTTGATAACCTGCATTCGATATATGTTGATCAGTGGGACTGGGAAAAAGTCATACTGAAAGAAGACAGAAACGAAACATACCTTGAAGAAACGGTTATAAGATTATACAATGCACTAAAAAATCTGGGGGATTTCGTAAACAGACATTACCCCGAAATCAAAACAGTTATGCCCAATGAAATATTTTTTATAACAAGTCAGCAGCTGGAGGATATGTACCCGGGCAAAACGCCCAAAGAAAGAGAGGATGCCATAGCAGAAGAAAAAAAGGCGGTATTCATCAAAAAGATCGGCGGCAAATTGAGATCCGGCAAAAAACACGATGGCAGAGCCCCCGATTACGACGACTGGGAACTGAACGGAGATATAATCCTATGGAACGATATACTTAAGACAGCCTATGAAATATCTTCCATGGGCATAAGAGTGGATGAAGAAGCCATGGCCCGGCAGCTAAAAGAAGAAGGCGCAGCCGAAAGAGCAGAACTTCCTTTCCACAGGGCGATACTGAAAGGGCAGCTCCCTTATACGATAGGAGGAGGCATAGGCCAGAGCAGGCTTTGTATGTTCTTCCTGAGGAAGGCGCATATAGGAGAAGTTCAGGTTTCGGTATGGCCCGAAGAAATGATGGAAGAATGCTCAAAAAACAACATTTTCCTTTTGTAAAAACAAGAAATGAAATACGTAGATCTGGTAATAGACAATAAAAGCGACAGTACAGACACTTTCTATACCTACGCCTGTGAAAAGGATGATGTAAAGGCGGGGGAGAAGGTGTATGTGCCGTTTGCCAAAGGAAACAAAAGGAAAGGGGCATGGGTATTTGAAGTCTCTGATAAACTGAACGAAAACATAAGTAAAAATATAAAAAAAATCAAATATGTAGAAGAGACTGACAAAGAACAGTCCCTTACAGAAGAAATAATAAAGACCTGCATATGGATGAAGAAAAGATATCTTTGCAGATATGCAGATGCCGTCAGGCTTTTTGCTCCTTCCGGCAGTGCGTCAAAAAAAGGTCACAAAAGAAATCCGCATAAAGAGACCAAGGGAGAGGCACAACCCATAAAAGAACTGACAGATCAGCAGAAAAAAGCCCTGGGCCCGCTGAAAGAAGCCGTTCAAAAAAATAAACACGACATTTTTCTTCTGCATGGTATAACGGGCAGCGGAAAAACAGAAATATATATGCAGATCATAGAAGACTGTATAGCCCTGGGGAAAACAGCAATAATGCTGGTACCTGAAATATCCCTCACAAAACAGATAATAGAAAGATTCATAGGAAGGTTCGGTAACGGGAATATAGCCGTGCTTCACAGCAGGCTTTCTCCCGGCGAAAGATTCGATGAATGGCAGAGAATAAGAAAAGGCGAGGTGAGGATAGTAATAGGGGCCCGTTCGGCAGTTTTCGCACCCGTCGTTGACATAGGTGCTGTCATAATGGATGAGGAGCATGAAGACACATATAAGTCAGATATGACTCCAAAATACGATACCCTTGAGATCGCCATAAAAAGAGCGGCATATTACGGGGGACCGGTCATTCTGGGCAGTGCAACGCCTTCGGTAGTTTCATATTACAGAAGCGAAAAAGGTTTATACCGCAGGCTGGTTTTGGATGAGAGGTATAACAAAACGCCCCTCCCCCGGGTAAAAGTTGCAGATATGAGACTGGAATTGAAAGAAGGCAACAAGTCCGTAATAAGCAGAGCTCTTTATGAAGATATGGATGAAAGTCTCAAGGCCGGCAGTAAGGTGATCCTCTTCCTTAACAGGAGGGGTTTTTCAACTTTTATTTCATGCCGTGAATGCGGACATGTGATGCAATGCAGTGAATGCGGCATATCTCTCACATACCATAAGGAAAAAAACAGGATCAAATGCCATTATTGCGGGCACGAAGAAGCCGTGCCTGAAATATGCCCTTCCTGCGGCAGCAGATACATAAGATATTTCGGCACGGGGACAGAAAAGGTGGAAGAAGAAGTCGGCAGACTGTTCCCCGGTCATAAAACCGCAAGACTGGACATGGATACGGCAAGAAAAAAAGGTTCCATGGAAAAGATACTGGACGATTTTGGCAAAGGGGACACAGACATACTGACAGGGACCCAGATAGTGGCCAAGGGGCTGGACTTTCCAAATGTGGGCCTGGTGGGCATCATTTCCGCAGATGTTTCCCTGAATATACCTGATTTTCGATCTGCCGAAAAAACTTTTCAGCTCATAACCCAGGCATCGGGAAGAGCCGGCAGAGGGTCTGAAGCCGGAAAGGTGGTCATACAGACATACACGCCCGAAAACTATGCTGTTTGTGCAGCAGCAGCCCAGGACTACAGGAAATTTTATGATACAGAAATAAAATTAAGAGAATATATGGATTATCCGCCTTTTTGTGATCTCATACTTCTGATATTTGATTCAAAAGTCCGGGAGGAAGCAGAAAAAGGTGCCTCATACTGGAAAGCTTTTTTCGTAGAACTGACGGGTAAACGACATGAAGAAAATATATTCCCGATCCAGCAAATACCGTCAAATATCTCAAAAGAAGGCTGGAAATATAATATGCTGATAAAGTGTCCTTTGGGCAGCCGGAAGCATTATATGGGGGCCCTTGAAAAAATCAAAAATCATTTAAGAAACGAAAAAATCAAAAAATACAATGTGGCTGTGGATGTGAATCCATACAGCCTCTGGAGGAGTTAGAATGGCATTAAGAAACATATTGAAAGAAGACGATCCAACACTGAGGAAAAGGAGCAGAGAGGTCCCGGAAATAAATGAAAGGATATTGATCCTGTTGGATGACATGAAAGATACCATGAGGGAGGGAGCCGGGGTAGGACTGGCGGCACCTCAGGTCGGGGTACTGAGAAGGGTATTCATTGCATCCCTGGGAAACGATCAAGAAGAAAGCGAATTAAAAGAATTCATTGATCCCGAAATAATAGAAGCAGAAGGGGAGCAGGAAGGCGATGAGGGATGTCTTAGTGTGCCGGGATATGTGGGGACCGTTAAAAGACCCGAGAGGATAAGGATAAAATACAAAGACAGGCAGGGTGATGAAAAAGTGGAGGATTTCACTGACTTTGATGCTGTGATCGTATGCCATGAGTTTGATCATCTGGAGGGCGTGCTTTATACAGATAAGGCTGAAGATATAAGAGAAGCGGTTGCCGGAGTCCAAGATGAGGGAGAAACAGATATATGAGAATAATTTTTATGGGGACTCCCTTCTTTGCAGTGCCGGCACTTGAGGCAATAAAAAACAGTGAACATGAAATATGTTTTGTTGTAAGTCAGCCTGATTCCCCAAAGGACAGAGGCAAAAAAATAAAAGCCGCTCCGGTAAAAGAAAAGGCACTTGAGATGGGTCTTGCCGTATTGCAGCCCGAAAACATAAAGACCGACCGGATTTTTTTTGACAAACTGGAGAAGTCCTGCCCGGATCTGGTGGTGGTGGCGGCTTACGGAAAGATACTGCCGAAAGAGATCCTCCTCATGCCGAAATCCGGATGTGTCAATATACATGCATCCCTGCTGCCCAGATTCAGGGGAGCGGCACCGATACAAAGAGCAATACTTGCCGGAGACCGGTGTACCGGTGTCACTATAATGTGCATGGAAGAGGGACTTGACACAGGAGATATACTTTCCTCCGCAGAAACAGAGATAGACCGTAAAACTTCGGGACAGCTGCATGATGAGCTGGCCGTTCTGGGTGCAGAGCTGCTTATGAAAACCATAAAGTCCATAGAAAAAGGGGAAATAGTCAGAAAACCGCAAAACGACAGCCTTTCCACATATGCACCCATGATAGATAAAAAAGAAGGGAAAATTGATTTTTCCAAAGGACCCTCTGAAATAGAAAGGCTGATAAGAGCCTTTGATCCACGCCCCGGCGCATACACCTTCTATAAAGGAGAGATGCTGAAAATATGGAAGGCAGAAGCATTTGAACAAGAAGACTGTGGAGGAAAAAGACCCGGAACAGTGATCAGTATTTCCGAAAAAGGAATAGGCATAGCCGCGGGAAAAGGGCTGATCCTTATACGGGAAATGCAGATGCCCGGCAGGAAAAAAATGGCCGTTAAGGATTTTTTGAGGGGCAACAGCATTGAAATAATGACGGTTTTGGGTTAAAATGTAACTTGGTGTTTTGGAGGTAAAAAACATATGTATTTCGGAATGTTCGATCCGACTTTTATACTGCTGATACCGGCGATCATTTTTGCATTTATAGCACAGAGCCGGGTAAATTCCGCTTATAACAATTACTCCGGGGTAGCCGGAAGAAATGGCATGACAGGAGCCGCTGCAGCAAGAAAGATACTTGATTCCAACGGACTTGATCATGTCTCAGTGGAAATGGGAAAAGGAAGATTATCAGACCATTATGACCCGCGCAAAAAGATAATGCGTCTTTCACCTGATGTGTATAACGGCAGTTCAATTGCTTCTCTTGCAATAGCAGCTCATGAGTCGGGTCATGCGATCCAGCATGGTTCAAAGTATGTACCTCTTAGTATAAGGAACGTTATCGCTGTTCCGGTAAGCATCGTATCCGGGCTTTCCTGGCCTCTTTTGATAGTAGGTCTGATAGTGATACAGACAGGTTATTATTCCCAGGGAAACCTGATTTTTAATATAGGAATATTTGCTTTCGTTGGAGTTATACTTTTTCACACTATAACGCTGCCTGTGGAACTCAATGCCAGCAGAAGAGCACTTGTTCAGCTGGAAGAACTGGGTATAGTTCTGCCCGAAGAAACAGGCGGAGCCAAAAAGGTCCTTTCGGCGGCAGCTATGACATATGTGGCAGCCCTGGCTGTGGCAGTGGCGAATCTACTAAGAATATTGTTGATAAGGGGGCGTAGTTAGAATGGACGCAAACAGAAAAACAGCATACAACACACTTATTGATGTGGAAACAAAAAAATCCTACTCAAATATAGCACTTAATCACCAGATAATATGCGGAAAACCGGGTAATGCCTCCTTTGTCAGAGAGCTTGTATACGGTGTTCTTGAAAATAAAATGTTGCTTGATTATGTAATAGACAGCCTGGTTCCCAGCGGAGTTTCCAAAATCAAGGCCAGCGACCTTACTATACTTAGGATGGGGATATACCAGCTGGCCAAAATGGACTCGGTACCGGAGTATGCAGCCGTAAATGAAAGTGTTGTACTGGCAAAGAAATTTGCAAGGGGCAGAGAAAACTTCATAAACGGTGTATTAAGATCCTATATAAGAGACAAGTATAAAATAAAACTTCCCGACAGGAATGAAGATGAGATAAAATATCTTTCTGTGAAATATTCATATGAACCATGGATAATCAAGCTCTGGCTTGAGAGTTATGATATAGGCTTTGTTGAAGAGCTGCTCAAAGCAGGCAATGAAAGTCCGGATATAACCATAAGAATGAACTGGCTCAAAGTAATGAAAGAGGATCTGGTAAAAAACCTGGAAAAAAACGGATATACAGTGAAAGAAGGCAGGCACAGCAAAAATGCACTTCATATAAAAGGAAAAGATCTGCTCAACACCCAGTTCTACAAGAACGGTATGTTTTCCGTGCAGGACGAAGCGTCACAGATGGTGGCTCAGATACTTGACCCAAGACACGGGGAAACAATAATGGATGTATGTGCGGCCCCCGGAGGAAAGACTCTTGCCATCGCAGAAAGGATGAATAACAAGGGTATAGTGTTGGCCTCTGATATTTACAGGAGAAAACTTGATATAATAAACAGAGAAACAGAAAGACTGGGGATCAATATCGTAGAGACAAGAACATGGGATGCCACAAAAGTCGATTCTTCCATGGCGGGAAAAGCGGACAGAGTGGTTGTGGATGCACCCTGCTCGGCGCTGGGTGTAATAAGGAGAAAACCGGAGATAAAATACAAAAAAGAAACTGCAGAGATACAGGCTCTGCCCGGCAAGCAGCTGGCCATTTTATCCGCATCTGCAAGTTATGTAAAACCCGGCGGAAAGCTTATGTACTGTACATGCACGATAAATCCCTATGAAAACGAAAGGGTAATAAGTGATTTTATAAGGAAGATACCGTCTTTCATAGTTGAACAAACAGTTCAATTCCTGCCCAATGTGGACGACACCGATGGATTTTATATATGTCTGATGAAAAAAACCGATGACCTTTTTGAGTAAAAAAGGAAAAGAAAAAATATGATACAAATAGGATTCAAAAGCAGCAAAGGAATAAAAAGAAAGAATAATGAAGATGCCTGTTTTGTTATGCCAAAAGAAGAAGTATATATCGTTGCGGACGGTGTGGGTGGCAATAATGCCGGTGAACTGGCCAGCAGAACAGCTGTGACCTCTGTGGCCGCATACATCAAAAAAAATCCTATTGGGGAAATGTTTTCGGAGGAGCAGATCGGTGAATATTTCAAAGACTGCATGGAAGAAGCAAATAAAAAGGTTTATGATCTGGCCGAAAAATATGAACAAAACAGGGGAATGGCCACAACACTGGTCGTATGCCATCTTAAGAAGAACAGAGCATACATCTCAAATGTGGGGGACAGCAGAGCTTATATTTTCAGAAAAGGCACCCTTTCCCAGCTGACGGAAGACCACACATATGTGAACTCGCTGATAAAGATGGGGGTCATAACTGAAGATGAAGCCAAGGGGCATCAGAAAGTCAATATGATAACAAAGGCCCTGGGAGCGGAAAGAGAAATAGCTCCGGATTTTTACACCACAGATCTTAATAAAGGAGACATGATACTCCTTTGTACTGACGGGCTTTACGGAGAACTGGACAATAAAAAGATGGAAAAAATAATAAAGAAAGAAGAAAATATGCCGGCCTTGACCGATGAATTTATAAAGGCTGCCAACAAAGCCGGAGGGAGAGACAATATAACAGTGATATGTATAAAAATCGATGGAGGAGAGAATAATGAGCAGTAAGGTCATTGCAGGAAGATATGAATTGCTTGAAAAGATAGGCGACGGAGGAATGGCTGTTGTCTACAAAGCGAAATGCAGACTGCTTAATCGTTTTGTAGCGGTGAAGATACTCAAACCCGAATTCGTGAAGGATGCCAAGTTTGTGGAGAACTTCAGAAAAGAGTCTCATGCTGCGGCCAGTCTTTCGCATCCGAATATAGTAAATGTATATGATGTAGGCAGGGAAGGAAGCATCAATTATATCGTTATGGAACTGGTTGAAGGAAAGACTTTGAGCAGTGTCATAAAAGAAGAGGCTCCCCTCCCTTACAAAAGAGTTATAGAACTGACAAAGCAAATCGCATCGGGACTTTCTGCCGCTCATAAAAACAATATAATACACAGGGATGTCAAGCCTCACAACATCCTTCTTACAGAAGACGGTGTCGCAAAAATAACCGATTTTGGCATTGCAAAGGCCGTCACTTCCACCACCATAGTAGGAAATACATCGGAAGCAATAATGGGCTCTGTCCATTATTTTTCACCTGAACAGGCAAGAGGCGGATATGTCGATGAAAAATCAGACATTTATTCTCTGGGAATAGTTATGTATGAAATGCTGACCGGAAGAGTGCCCTTTGACGGAGACAACCCGGTAAGTGTTGCACTTATGCATATTAACAATGATATTATACCTCCATCAAGGATAGTTCCCGGTATACCTCCCAGACTTGAACAGATAGTAATGAAAGCCACTGATAAATATCAGCCAAACAGATTTTCATCCGCAGAAGAAATGGTAGATCAGCTCAACAATATAGAATTTGTTACACGTATAGTGGGGAATTCAGCCATTGAGCCCGAGAGAAGAAGATATGAAGAAGAAAATGATGAGGTGGCAGAGGAGCTGAGAAAAAAAGTTTCAAATTCCGGCAGAAAAAACGGAAAAAGCAAAAAAAGAATGATAATAATAATAGCCATATTTCTGGCAGTCCTTGGCGGACTGGTGGCAGCGGGATTCGCAACGGGTATTTTAGGCAAAGCAGATATAAAAGTGCCTGATCTAAAAGGCATGACATATGAAGAGGCGGAATACAAGCTTGATAAACTGGGACTGAGGATCGAAGAAGGAGACCTGGTATACAGTTCAAAATACGAGATCGGAGAAGTTGTCTCTTCGGATCCCGAAAAAGGAAAAATGGTCAAGAAGAGATCCGTCGTAACAGTTAATATATGCAAAGGAGCTGAAGAAGGCACAGTGCCCAATCTCATAGGCAAAAAACAGACAGAAGCGAAACAGCTCATAAAAAAATACGGATTCAAAGTCGGTAATATAACCACCAAACCGGGAAGCGAAGAAGAAGGAACGGTAATTGAACAGGATCCCGGAGCAGGAGAGGAAACCAAACCCGGCTCATACATAAATCTTGTTTTGAGTGACGGGTCGGAAAAAGACAAAGCGGAAGTCCCGTCCCTCATAGGCAAAAGCCTTGATGCCGCAAAGCAGGCCATAATAGATGCGGGCTTCAAAGTGGGCAGTGTTTCATACGCCAACAGTGATTCATACGGAAAAGGCCAGGTGATGTGGCAACAGTATGAACCAAGCACAAAAGTAAAAAAAGGATCTTCCATTAGCATAAAAGTAAGCAAGGGAAGCGGAACCTCAACCATAGCAGTCGATATAAGCTATTCAAAAGCAAAGCAGGAGATATTTTACCTGACAGTAACGGTTTCGGACAGTAACGGAACAAGAACAGTTATTTCGGGAGAGCAGAGACAAAAAAGCGATGGCGGAGAAACCGTTAATATATCCGGGACCGGCAGCGGGACCATAACAGTTATATTTGACGATGAAACTGTTATGACTCAAAAAGTGACATTTTGACCGGAGCGGCTCGGATGAAGGGGATCATTATAAAAGGCATAGCCGGTTTCTATTATGTAAAATGTGATGGGGAGATCTACCGTTGCAGGGCAAGGGGCGTATTCAAAAAAAAAGGCATTGTTCCTTTGGTCGGCGACATAGTTGAAATAAGCACAAATGAAAACAGTGACGGTATGGTCGAAAAAATTTTCCCCAGAGACAATTGTTTCATAAGACCGCCCATAGCCAATATAGAAATACTGGCGGTGACTGTATCTGCCGCAGAACCCCCACCCAGCACATTTATACTGGATCGTTTTCTTGTTATGGCGGAAAAGCATAATGTGAGGCCCGTTATCTGTATAAACAAAAAAGATCTGGCAAAGGGAAACGAAATAGAAGAATTAAGATCAGTTTACAAAGAAATATATCCTGTTATATGTCTATGTGGTCTGACAGGAGAGGGAACGGACCTGCTGAAAGATCATTTTACAGGCAAAAGAGTTGCTTTTGCAGGACCTTCAGGCGTGGGGAAATCCACCATATTGAACAGGCTTCTAAACGAGGAAAGGGCAAAAATCGGAGAAATAAGCCCAAAGACAGGAAGAGGGAAACAGACCACCAGGCATGTTGAAATATTTGACATAAATGGCGGTATGGTCTATGATACACCGGGTTTCACATCCTTTAATATTCTGGACGCCGATGAAGATGAGCTTTCGCACCTTTATCCTGAGATGAAAGAATACCTGAACAAATGCAGATATGATAACTGCAGACATGTGATGGAACCGGGCTGCTCTGTCAGGGAGGCGGCAGAGCGGGGTATAATAAAAAGATCCAGATATGATTCATATGTGGAGCAGATAAAAGAAATAAGAGAAAAGAAAAAATACTGATATTTAACAGGGAAGGAGAAAAATGATAAAACTTGCCCCGTCGATCCTGTCGGCGGATTTCTCAAAACTTGGAGAAGACGTGGCTGAAGTGGAAAAGGGAGGAGCGCATCTCATCCATGTGGATGTTATGGACGGCCATTTTGTACCTAATATAAGCTATGGCGCAACTGTAATGAAGAGCCTGCTGGGCAAAACCAAAATGCCCTTTGATGTGCATCTTATGATAGAAGAACCCCAAAAATATATAGATGATTTTATGACAGAAAACACAGAGTATATAACGGTACATCAGGAAACTTGTCCGGGGATCAGGGAGATAATAAGCAGGATCAAAAAGACAGGGGCAAAGGCCGGGGTATCCATAAATCCCGAAACTTCCGAAGACACAGTCATGGATGTGCTTGACAGTGTGGATATGGTTCTCATAATGTCTGTACACCCCGGTTTCGGAGGGCAGGTATTCATAGAATCGGCGCTTAAGAAGGCGGAAGTCCTGGCAGAAGTTAAAAAGAAAAACGGACTTTCATTCAAAATAGAAATGGACGGAGGAATAAACCTCTTGAATATAAAAAAAGTTATTGAGTCGGGAACAGAGATAATAGTGGCAGGCTCGTCTATTTTCAAAACAGAGAACATAGAAGAGACCACAAAAAGATTTTTGGATATAATGAATAATGAGGAACAGCGTTGAGAACAGACAAAAAAAACACTGATGAGAACATTGCACCGGCGAAAAAAAGACAGAAGAGCTTACGCCGGTCAAAAAAAAGAAAGACATTCATAATATTAGCTATATTAGCGATCGTTTGTGCGGCAGTTCTGATAGGCGGATACTGTTTTTTGCTGGATAAATTCAACAATATGGATTATGAAGATCTGACTGGAGCCGATTTTGATATAAATACCGGTGTTGACGAAAAGCTGGAAGGTTACCGCAATATACTCATAGTAGGGCTTGATACAAGAGAAAACGAAGATGAGTCATATTCCAAATCAGATGCCATTATAATCGCCACAATAAACGAGGATACCGGCAAGGTAAGACTGACTTCTGTATACAGAGACACACTGCTGGATCTTGAAGAACAGGAGGGTGAGCACAGACTTGATAAGCTGACTCACCAGTATATGTACGGGGGTCCCCTGGCACTTATAAAGACACTCAATCGAAATATGGATCTCAATATAAAAGAATATGTGAAGGTCAACTGGGAAACTGTGGCAGATGCCACAGACAACATGGGAGGCCTTGAACTCACCATAAAAGAATATGAGATCAAAGAAATGAACAAATATATCAAGAGTACAAACAAAACTCTTCACGGTGACAAGACAAAGATAAAAAAGGCTGGGAAACAGACCCTTAACGGCATACAGACGGTCACATACTGCAGGATAAGAAAAGTGGGCAACGGAGATTACGAAAGAACAGAAAGAATGCGCAAGACCATGAAAGCAGCCTTCCAAAAGACAAAAACCATGTCTCTTGGAGAACTCAATGATCTTGCAGAAGAAACCCTTCCTGAAATAGGGACAAATATAAACGGCAAAAAAATGGTGAGACTTGCCATAGGTGCACTGAGATATGATCTGGGCAAAAACTCCGGATGGCCTTATGATGTTTCCGAGGCTGTAGTTGACGGAGTATGGTACGGCCCTCCGGTGACGCTGGAAAGCAATGTCAAAGAAATGCACAGAGAATTATTCGGACAGAAAAACTATGAACCCACAAAAAAAGTCAAAAGTATAAATGGCCGGATAATAGAATTGACAGGAGTAGAATAGAGTCCATGGAAATATTTAAAATAATAAAAGAACATATAGCATGGAGACATCAGATATTCAAGCTGGCAAAGGCCGATATTATAAAAACCTACAGCGGTGCGGCACTGGGATGGTCATGGGCCGTGATCAAGCCTTCTGTGACAATTTTTGTCTTTTGGTTTGCTTTTTCTGTAGGGCTGAGGACCAGAGGCCCTGAAGGTTATTCGTTCTTTCTCTGGCTGATATCAGGCATGGTAGCATGGTTCTATATAAGTGACATGTGGAATCAGGGCACGGGAGCCATGAGAAAATACAGTTATCTTATAACCAAAATGAAATTCCCCATATCTACTATACCTACATTCGTCAGCATTTCCAAACTTGTGATACACTTGGGACTCCTGGCAATAACCATTGTGCTTTTCATGCTGGCCGGACATATGCCTGACAAATATTTCATGCAGCTGCCCTTTTATATGCTTCTGATGTTCCTTATGGCTACGGGATGGGCTCTTTTTGCATCTGTCATGGCAGCCATGAGCAAGGACTTCTGGAATCTGGTAAAAGCCTTCAGCACGGCCATATTCTGGCTTTCGGGAATAATGTGGGACCCTTATTCCCCGGCCATACCCTACTGGGTGAAGAACTTTCTTATGTTCAATCCGGTCACTTATATAGTATGCGGATACAGAGACAGTTTTATATATGAGAGATGGTTTTTTGAGCAGCCATTGCTTTTGGCCATATTCCTCGGAGAAATGATAATAATGTGGATGTTTGCCATCTGGGCATACAAAAAACTGAAGGAAGACCTGCCTGACGTGTTATAGTAACAGGAGAAAGTGTGGATAATGGAAAAACCGGTCATAGAATTCAAAAATGTCACAAAAAGATATAAACTTTTCAAGAACGACAAAAAACGCCTTATGGCTGTATTTATAAAAAAAATAAAATACAAAGAAAAAAAGGCAGTGGATGACGTTTCTTTTGATATCATGAAGGGCGAAGCGGTGGCTTTTTTCGGAAAAAACGGAGCAGGTAAATCTACGATACTGAAGATAATAACAGGCGTGACATATCCCACCCAGGGCAGCGTAAAAGTCCGTGGAAGAGTAAGTGCTCTTTTGGAGCTCACATCGGGATTCGATCCCGAACTTACCGGTAGAGAGAATATTTTTTTGAAAGGCCAGCTTATGGGGCTGAAGGATAAAGAAATAAAAGCCCTGGAGAATCCAATAATTGAATTTGCCGAACTGGGCGATTATATCGACCAGCCCATAAGGACCTATTCCAGCGGCATGAAATCAAGACTGGGATTTGCCATCAATGCCAACATAAAGCCCGAGATACTGATAGTTGATGAAGCTCTTTCTGTGGGGGATGCATCATTCAGAAAAAAATGCGTGAAAAAAGTAAACGAGATAATGGAGTCGGAGGGGCTTACGCTACTTTTTGTAACCCATTCCGCCAGCGATGCAAAGGAGTTCTGTAATAGGGGAATAGTGCTGAAAAACGGCAAACTTATGCATGATTCGGACATAGAAGAGGCGATCAAAAAATATAAGGAATTGTTGACTTAGACAGCATGAAGGTATTATAAATGAAAGAAAAAATAAAACTATTGGTCATTTTTGGAGGGATATCATCCGAGCATGAGGTTTCATGTGAGTCGGCAGCATCCATAATAAAAAGACTTGACCGGGAGAAATATGATATATATAAAATAGGCATAACCAAAGGCGGAAGATGGATAATGACCGATGCCGAAACAGAAAAAATAGCCGATGGTACCTGGGAGAACAGGATAAGCAACAGAATGGCTGCAGTTTCTCCTGACAGGACTCTGCATGGGATAAGGACCCTTAACGGAGAAGAGATCCACATCGACTGTGTATTTCCCGTATTGCACGGAAGATTCGGTGAGGATGGTACCCTGCAGGGGCTTTTGGAGTTGGCGGGGATACCTTACGTGGGACCCGGTGTCCTGTCTTCTTCATGCTGCATGGACAAGGCTGTGACGAAAGACCTGATTTCGAGAGAAGGATTTTTGCAGCCCCGTTATTATGTCACCGACAGATATGAATTCTCATCGGATCCGAAGGGGATACTGGCAGATATAGAAAAGAAAATCGGAGAATACCCCTTTTTCGTGAAACCGGCAAATGGGGGATCTTCTGTGGGAATATCCAAAGTCAAAAATCAGATAGGCCTTTTTGAAGGCATAACCGCAGCCGCTGCCGAAGATCATAAGATAATAATAGAGGAAGCCATATCCGGAAGAGAACTGGAAGTTTCTGTTTTGGGGAACAGGGACCCCAAGGCCTCGGCAGTGGGAGAAATATTACCGGCAAATGAATTTTATGATTATGAAGCAAAATATATAAACAAAAGATCCCGGACGCGGATAGCAACAGATCTGGGCCCGCAAAAAGAAGAAGAAATAAGATGGGAGGCTGTTTCCGTATATAAAATAATGAACTGCAGAGGAATGGCCAGAGTTGATTTTTTCCTTGATGAAAAAAACCAAATCATATTCAATGAAATAAACACGATCCCGGGATTTACAAATATAAGCATGTATCCCAAGCTTTGGGAAGCTGGCGGACTAAGTTACGAGAAGCTCATAGACAGGCTGATCGAGCTGGCAATGGAGGAATGAAAATGGCAAAGGAAAATATAGACTTCTCAAAGGAAGAAGTGAGAAAAAAGTACAGGCATACGGCCTCGCATATAATGGCTCATGCCGTGAAAAAAATCTGGCCGGAGGCAAAACTGGCCATTGGACCGGCCATAGAAAACGGTTTTTATTATGATTTTGATCTTGATTACAGATTCAATGAGCAAGATCTCAAAAAAATAACAAAGGAAATGAAAAGAATAATACAAGCCGGTTTGCCCCTGGAAAGATTTGAGCTTCCCAGAGATGAAGCAATAAAGCTGATGAAAGACCGTAAGGAAGATTACAAAGTGGAACTTATAGAGGATATTCCTGAGGATGAAACACTTTCCTTTTACAAACAGGGAGATTTCGTTGACCTTTGTGCAGGACCCCATATGGAAAAGACAAGCCAGATAAAGGCTGTAAACCTGACCAGCGTGGCAGGAGCCTACTGGAGAGGTGATTCGGACAAAAAAATGCTCCAGAGAATATACGGGACCGCTTTTCCAAGTCAGGATGACCTGGACGAATATCTGAAGAGGATAGAGGAAGCAAAAAAACGTGACCACAGAAAGATCGGAAAGGAAATGGATCTGTTTGCCCTTTATGACGAAGGCCCGGGGTTCCCTTTCTTTCTGCCCAAAGGCATGGTCATAAGGAATGAGCTGGAAAAATTCTGGAGGCAGGAACATGAAAAAAGAGGATATGAAGAAATAAAGACCCCGCTGATACTTCAGGAGGGCCTCTGGCATACCTCGGGACACTGGGATCATTATAAAGACAATATGTATTTCACCAAAATAGATGATGCGGATTTTGCCGTAAAGCCTATGAACTGTCCGGGAGCCATGATGGTTTACGGAAGAAAAATACATTCATACAGGGATCTGCCCATACGAATGGGAGAACTGGGGCAGGTGCACCGGCATGAGCTTTCGGGGGCACTTCACGGGCTCATGAGAGTAAGAACATTTACTCAGGATGATGCACATATATTCATGCTGCCGGAACAGATAAAGGATGAGATCAAGGGTGTGATAGAATTTATCGATTATGTTTACAGCCTTTTCGGATTCAAATATCACATTGAGCTCTCCACAAAGCCGCAAGATGCCATGGGAACCGATGAAGAGTGGCAGAGAGCCACAGAAGATTTAAGAGAAGCAACAGAGGAAATAGGGATGGAGTATACAGTGAACGAAGGGGACGGAGCTTTTTACGGGCCCAAACTTGATTTTCATCTGGAAGATTCCATAGGAAGGACATGGCAGTGCGGGACGATACAGCTTGATTTTCAGATGCCCCAGAGGTTTGATTCGAACTATATCGGAGCGGACGGAGAAAAACACAGGCCGGCAATGATACACAGAGTTATTTTCGGTTCAATCGAAAGATTTATAGCCATACTGACAGAACACTTCGCCGGTAAGTTCCCCCTTTGGCTTTCTCCTGTTCAGGTGAAGCTGCTTACTGTGACAGAAAAATTTTCAGAGTATGCAGAAGAAACAGCAGAAGAACTCAGAAAAGCAGGACTGCGGGTCGAACTGGATATAAGAAATGAAAAAATAGGATACAAAATGCGTGAAGCAAGAAATGAAAGAGTTTCATACATAGGCGTAATAGGAGAAAGGGAAGCGGGAGCAAAGAGCCTTTCGGTCCGTTCCGGTAAAAGCGGCGAACTGGGAGAAATACCCCTTGACCGGTTCAAAGCCATGCTGCTGAAAGAAATCGAAGAAAAGGCGGTCTCTTCATGAAAGAAGATAATGGTAAAAAATGGCGCGAAGGAGTTTATCTCTGTACCTGTGAAAGCAGTTTGAAAGCGGATATCATAGAATCAAAGCTAAGGAGCGAAGGTATTCCCTGCCTCAAAAAATATAAAGGTGCAAGCAACTTCATAGAGATAGCCATGGGAAATACTACAGCATTTCCAATTGATATTTATGTAAGAGAAGAAACGCTGGAAGATGCAAGGAATATCATCATAGCAGTACCCATAGATGAAGATTTCAAGGAAGCAGAAGAGTGACAGTATAAAAGAGGAAAAATCATATGGACAAAAAATCAAAAATGAAAAAACCGTTAATAATACTCGGTTCTATACTTGGAGGGCTTATTGCTGTGGGGCTGATTTTCGGAGCAATGGGAAGCGATCCAATAAACAGGGCAACAGGACTTTTCGGTTTCGATACGTCCGGAGGGTCACAGCAGACCGATTATTCATATGTTTCAGAGGATCATATAGCGGTCATACATGTTGACGGGATAATTGGCGCCGACACATCCGGCAGTTTTCTTTCGGAGCCTCTTGGGTATGATCATCAGTTCACCATGGACAGCATAGACGAAGCCATAGAGAATGAAGATAACAAAGGCCTGATAATTTTTGTTGATTCGCCCGGAGGATCCGTTTATGAAACGGATGAACTTTATCTGAAGATAAAAGAATACAAAAAAAAGACTGAGAGGCCCGTGTATGCATATATGGGCTCCATGGCGGCTTCCGGCGGATACTATCTTTCCGCGGCAGCGGATAAGATATTTGCCAGCAGAAACTGCTGGACCGGATCAATAGGAGTTACAGTGGGTACTTTTTATGATATCTCCGGTCTCCTTCAAAAGTACGGAATCCGAACAGTTACTATTGATTCCGGCAGCAACAAATCCATGGGCAGCATGACTAAGCCCATGAGCAGTGAAGAAAAGGAAATATGGCAGAGGCTTGTTGATGAAGCATATGAACAGTTTGTTGATATCGTTGCCGATGGCAGGGGGATGAGCACCGGTAATGTGAAAAAACTTGCTGACGGAAGGATATATTCGGCATCCCAGGCAAAGAGCAACGGACTGATAGATGAAATAGGCACGTTTGATGCTGCTGCAAACGATATGAAAAAACAAAATGATCTGGGCACATGTGAGATATATGAAGTCTATCCCCCCGAAGAGAGCCTTATCGATCAGCTGTTTATGAAAATATCAGCTTCAAAAGAAAGCGGGAGCGACCTTGAAAAACTTCTTGGCATAATAAATGAAAACGGAAATTATCCTGTGGCATATATTTGTGAGAAACTAAAGTAGAAACAAAAAATATCAAAGAGCTGACAAGGCATAATGCTTGACAGCTCTTTTGTTTTATGTTAAATTACATAGTATGTTTGATAAAATAACGAAAACAAGCCTGCTGCATGATTTTTACGGACAGCTTCTTACGGACAGACAGCAACAGGTAATGAAACTTTATCACGAAGAAAATCTTTCCCTGTCGGAAATAGCCCGGGAGTTCGGTATAAGCAGGCAGGGGGTTCATGATACATTAAAAAGTGCAGAAAAAACACTGACCGGATATGAAACCAAACTGGGACTTGTTGAAAAATTCAAAAAAACCGAGGGGGCAGTGAAGGAAATAGACGATATAATAGACCGGATAATCAGTGAAAACAATATTGATAAAGCATCAAAAAATAAACTTAACAATATCAAGAAAATAATAGATGAAATAAATGAGTAGGAAATGAAATGGCATTTGAAGGATTAAGCGAAAAACTGCAGGGCGTGTTCAAGGGTCTTAAAAACAAAGGCTCTTTAACAGAGGCTGACATTGATGAAGCAATGAGAGAAGTCAAGCTTGCACTTCTTGAAGCCGATGTGAACTTTAAGGTGGTAAAAGAATTCATAGCATCGGTAAAAGAAAAAGCCCTGGGGGCAGAAGTCATGAAAAGCCTTACCCCCGCACAGCAGGTCATCAAAATAGTCAATGACCAGCTTACAGATCTGATGGGCGGATCCGGCAGCAAACTGACCTATTCATCCTCCGGATTTACGGTGATAATGATGGTGGGGCTTCAGGGAACAGGCAAGACAACAACGTGCGGAAAGCTGGCTTTATGGTTGAAAAAAAACGGCAAGAGACCCATGCTTTGTGCATGTGACATATACAGGCCTGCGGCTATAGATCAGCTGGAAATAGTGGGCAAATCAGCAGACACACCTGTTTTTTCCATGAGGGACAGCAAAAATCCCGAGGAGATAGCAAAAAAAGCCAAAAAAGAAGCGGAACTGAAGGGCTTCAATGTACTTATTATAGACACAGCCGGCAGATTGCAGATAGATGAAAAACTCATGGAAGAGCTGGATGTGATAAAAAAATCAGTAAAACCCCACGAAATACTTCTGGTAGTTGATGCTCTGACAGGACAGGATGCGGTCAATGCTGCAGAAGGATTCAACAGTAAACTTGGAATCGACGGCATAATAATGACAAAGATGGATGGTGACTCCCGTGGTGGTGCAGCACTTTCCACAAAAAAAGTCACAGGCAGACCCATCAAGTTCATAGGTATGGGTGAAAAAACAGAAAACCTGGAACCCTTCCACCCGGAAAGGATGGCCGGCAGGATACTGGGAATGGGAGATATGCTCTCTCTTATAGAAAAAGCCGAGGAGACCTTTGACGAAGATCAAAACAGGAAGCTGGAAAAGAAACTTCGAAAAAATGAATTCACCCTGGAAGATTTTCTTGAACAGATGGGTCAGATCAGACAAATGGGCGGGCTTGCAAAAATGATGGAAATGCTGCCGGGTGCCGGAACAAAACAGATGAAAGATGTGGATGTGGACAAGGGAGAAAAAGAGTTTCTTCAGATGGAGTCCATAATATATTCGATGACAAAGGAAGAAAGACGGGATCCGTCGATTTTGAACGCCAGCAGAAGAAAACGAATAGCAGCCGGCAGTGGACAGCCGGTCAGCAGAATAAACAGCCTGATCAAAAAATATGAAGAGGCAAAAAAAATGATGAAAACCATGGCAAGACCCGGAGCAAAAATGCCCAGGATGTTCAGAGGTTTATAATAAAAAACATATTTTTAGGAGGAAACAAAAATGGTAAAAATCAGACTTAAAAGAATAGGTGCAAAGAAAAAACCTTTTTATAGAATAGTCGTTGCAGACGGCCGTGCACCCAGAGACGGAAAGTTTATCGAAGAGATCGGGTACTACAATCCCCTTGCAGACCCGGCTGAAATCAAGGTAGACGGAGACAAAGCAAAAAAATGGATAGATGATGGTGCCAGGCCCACAGAAACAGTAAGAAGTCTTTTCAAAAAAGCAGGTATACTGTAGTAAAGGAAATGGTGCAGACTAATGGTAGAATTGGTTGAAGTAATTGCCAGATCCCTTGTTGATGATCCCGATGCCGTGGAAGTTTCGGAAACTACCGACAACAACACGACGGTGGTGCAGCTTAAGGTAGCCCCGGATGACATGGGCAAGGTCATAGGCAAGCAGGGCAGGATCGCAAAGGCTTTGAGGACTGTTGTCAAGGCAGCGGCCACAAAGTCCGGCAAAAAAGTAGTAGTTGAAATAATCCAGTGAAAAAAGGCACGTATATAAAAGATATATGTGCCTTATAAATAATGAGAAAAAAATGGTAAAAATCAGGATAGGATATGTGACAGGTGCAGTGGGCCTAAAAGGCGAAATAAAAGTATACAGCTACCTGGAAAATACGAAATTGTTTCAGTCTCTTGAGAGAATATTTATAGACGGACAGGAAGTGAAAATAGAAAACGTCCGTTATAAAGGAAAAATCGTCATACTTAAAGTATCAAACATAAGCGACAGGGACACAGCAGAAAGACAGAAAGACAGAAATGTGTATATTTGGGAGGATCAAACGGAAAAACTTCCCGAAGGAACATATTATGTCAGGGACATTTTGGGTTTTTCTGTTTTTGATACGGAAGATAATCAGCTTGGGGTATTAAGAGATGTGACCGGAAGCGGAGCACAGGACATTTTAAATATAATCGACAAAGAAGGAAAGAACATTATGATCCCTGCTGTGCCCGAATTTCTGATAAGTGCAGATATGAAAGAAAAGAAAATCATCGTCAGACTGATAGAGGGAATGATATGAATATAGAGATACTGACACTTTTCCCGGAAATGTTCGACTCTGTAAGAAGCAGTATGCTTGGTAAAGCCCTTGAGAGAGGTCTCCTAAGCCTGGGGACAACGGATATAAGGGACTTTACCCACGATAAACATAATAAAACAGATGATTATCCCTTTGGGGGCGGTGCCGGAATGGTCATGATGGCGGATCCGGTTTTCAGAGCACTTGAATCTTTGGATGCGGGAAAAAAAAGGATACTTTACATGTCTCCCAAAGGCAGTCTTTTATGCAAGGCAAAACTTGAGGAACTGGCGGAAGAAAAAGAACTGGTTATGATCTGCGGCCATTATGAGGGCATTGATGAAAGA
>Ga0123334_1001159_pt1 | contig 34099 bp, 32 predicted proteins | sample BiotimSIPDNA_FD_89706 | JGI IMG/M metagenome (GOLD analysis project Ga0123334, IMG submission 89706) | Anaerobic biogas reactor microbial communites from Washington, USA - Biogas_R1 time_0 SIP DNA | ecosystem: Engineered > Bioreactor > Anaerobic > Unclassified | place: Washington, USA...
GATTTCCTGCCCATCGATATTTCCATACACCCCCCTAAGTGGTTTAAAAGCAGCCAAACGATCAGCCGTAGCAACATCGCCGAAGTCGCCTGCATGCCAAATTTCATCACAACTCTCGAAAAACGAAAAAATTCTTTCATCGAGAAAACAGTGAGTATCTGAGAGTAAACCTATTTTCCTCATTATAAATTTTTAACGTCGAAAAGTAACAAAAAAAGCTTGTTGAACCGTATTTTTGTATCTTGGAATGGTTGCAAAAAGTTAAAATCAAAAATCTCTTTGTCCAACATCAGAACAACAAAAAAAGCATTACAGATGAAACGATTAATATTGGTTAGACATGCCAAAGCTGAACAAGGCGGTTATAGCAACGACTTCGCGAGGGAACTCACCGACCGGGGGAAAAACGATGCCCATACCATTTCTTCCGACATAAAACGAAGGGGAATTATTCCTGATTATTTTATTGCCAGCCCTGCAAAAAGAGCCTTAACCACAGCCCGCATTTTCGCCGAAGAAACTGGTTTCGATAAAAGCAAAATCGTAGAGCAAAAGGGACTTTATTTCGACTATACAACCAATGATTTTATTGAAATGCTCAACGAAATTGACGACAAATACGAAACAGTTGCTGTTTTTGGGCACAACCCTTTTATCTACTTTATGGCTGAAAACCTTTGCCAGCATTTTGGGGGCGATATGCCCACCTGCTCAACGATAGTAATTGATTTTGATATTTCTTCATGGAAAAAAGTTGAAGCACGACAAGGAAAGCTCATAATTCACCTGTGTCCCAGCCAATATTGAAAAAGCTAATTTTTAATTCGCTACAATCATGAACATATTTTACACACCCGATATTAACGGTTCGCACTATACGCTTAATGAAAACGAGTCGAAGCATTGTATCCGCGTATTGCGAAAAACTAAAGGAGACGAAATCATTCTTGTTGATGGAAAAGGAGGGTATTATCAAACCACTATAATCGACGACAATCCCAAAAGGTGCAGCATTGAAGTAAAAAATACAATTCCCAACTTTGGAAAAAGAAACTACTCCCTGCATTTGGCTATTGCCCCAACAAAAAACATCGACCGGTTTGAATGGTTTATTGAAAAGGCAACCGAAATTGGAATTGATGAAATCACCCCCCTTTTATGCGAGCATTCTGAGCGAAAACAAATTAATAATGAAAGACTTGAAAAAATACTAATCTCAGCAATGAAGCAATCGCTAAAAGCTCAACTGCCAAAGTTGAATAATTTAACTAATTTTGAAACGTTAATTTCGGGAACAAAATGCGATGGAAAATTCATTGCACATTGCGAAGAAGAAGCTAAGCAGCACCTTTTTACTGCCGCAAAACCATTCAATAATTCTGTGGTTTTAATTGGCCCAGAAGGGGATTTCTCGACCACCGAGATACAGAAAGCCATCGAATCAGGTTTCAAGGCAGTTACATTAGGAGAAAGCCGCCTTCGCACCGAAACAGCAGGGGTTGTAGCCTGTGAAATAATACGCTTGGCAAATGAAATAACCTTGTTGTGAAATCATTACTCGCACACAGGTGATTATCTTCATTACATAGAAAAAGTTGACAAATTTGTCACAAACAAAAAAAGAATTGGACAGATGACACAGAACATACAGGGAAGAATCTATTTTATAGTACTGTTTTTCATTGCATTTGCTGCATCTGGGCAGCAAAAAACCACAGTGAAAATAGGACTATTGAAATACAACGGAGGGGGAGATTGGTACGCCAACCCTACCTCGTTACCCAATCTTATTGACTTTTGCAACAAGAACCTTAATACCAATATTCACCCGGAACCAGGCACAGTAGAACCTGGAAGTATGGAACTTTTCAGCTACCCCCTCATCCACATGACAGGGCATGGAAACGTGATATTTTCCAACTATGAAGTAGAAATGCTACGTACCTATTTAATGGGAGGCGGCTTTCTGCACATCGACGATAATTATGGGCTCGACGAATATATACGCCGTGAGATGAAGAAAATTTTCCCCGATCAGGAGTTTGTAGAATTGCCTGTGACACATCCAATTTATCACCAGCACTACAATTTCGACAAAGGCTTGCCAAAAATTCACGAACACGATAACAAACCGGCTCAAGGCTTTGGGCTTTTCCACGATAACCGTTTAGTTGTATTTTACACCTACGAATGCGATTTAGGTGACGGCTGGGAATCGTACGCAGTTCACAAAGACCCTGAGCATATCCGTCTTCTGGCACTGCAAATGGGAGCCAACATTGTATCATACGTTTTCGACAGAAAAGAAAGCGTACCTTAATCAAGATCAACATGATAAAAGTTGTAGCATTTAATGGTAGTCCCCGAAAAGAGGGAAATACAGGTATTCTTATTCACTCAGTTTTTGAAGTACTAAACAACGAAGGCATCAAAACCGAAGTAATCCAACTTGGAAATAAAAACGTACACGGCTGCACCGGATGCGGAAAATGCCGCGAAGTACAAAACAAAAGATGCCAAATTAAAAACGACTTACTAAATACCTGCATAGAAAAAATGATTGAAGCCAACGGGATAATTCTAGGATCACCCGTTTATTTTGCAGACGTTACATCCGAAATGAAAGCGTTGATTGATGTTGCTGGTTATGTTACCCGGGGAAACGGACATTTACTTGCCCGAAAAGTAGGTGCCGGAGTTGTTGCAGTAAGGCGTGCCGGAGAAATACATGCCCTCAACAGCATGAATAATTTCTTCATGATTAACCAGATGATTGTGCCTGGATCTTCGTATTGGAACATGGCCCAAGGTCGCGAACCCGGCGATGTTCTTAATGATACCGAAGGAATGCAAACGATGAAACGGCTGGGCGAGAATATGGCATGGCTTTTGAATAAACTGAAAGCATAAACCATTTATCATTGTCAAAAACAATGAGAGATAAAATTGAAAACACATAAGATGCATAAGAATTCAACGAAAAATGAAAACTAATTGCATGCAATAAAACAAATATCCGTAACTTGAATCCCGGACCAAATTTGTCACCGATGGAGAAACTGAACAAGAAATTTTACGAACAAGAACTTGAGCGGCTATATATCGAACTAGTAAAACTACAAACCACCGTTAAGAAAAAAGGATTACGAGTAGTAGTACTTTTTGAAGGCAGAGATGCTGCAGGAAAAGGCGGTGTAATAAAACGAATAGCCGAAGCACTTAATCCTCGCATTTGTAGGGTAGTAGCATTAAGTGTACCTACCGAAAAAGAAAAAACACAGTGGTACTTTCAACGTTACGTTCAACACTTGCCTGCCGCCGGTGAAATTGTTCTGTTCGACCGTAGCTGGTACAACCGGGCAGGAGTTGAAAAGGTAATGGGTTTTTGCACCGAAGACCAGTATTGGGAGTTCTTGCGCTCATGCCCCGAGTTCGAAAAAATGCTCATCCGTTCAGGAATATTTCTGATAAAATATTGGTTCTCTGTTAGCGAAGAAGAACAGGAAAAACGTTTCCAAGACCGCATAAACGACCCAACAAAGCGATGGAAATTCAGCGACATTGATGTTGTTTCCCGTGGGAAATGGGTAGAATATTCAAAAGCAAAAGACGAAATGTTTTCTTATACCGATACAAAACAGTCGCCATGGTATGTTGTAGAAAGCGACGATAAAAAACGAGCCCGGCTCAACTGCATAAGCCATTTACTCTCGTTGATCCCATACGACAATGAAATTCCGACCAAAATAGAACTGGGGCCACGCCCAGCCTCGAGCGGCTATGTTCGCACACCAATTGAAGAACAAACACTTGTTCCCGACCTGTACGAACACATTTCATAGTTTAAGTTGTAATTAAATGACATCTATTTTCTGGCATAAAAAATAAATATCAACAATAAAGAAACAAATTTGCCGTAAAAACGTAATTAAAGGGATAAACTAAGAAAGATTGTTGCGAATTAAGGTTTATCCAAAACATAAACATTAATATCTATTTCTATTGTAAAAATTTAAAAGTATGAAAAAGAAGTTAAATTTAATTCTTGTGTTAGCTGTTATTAGTTTAGGGTTCTACACCTCATGTACACCAGAGGCTACAGAAATCGACCCGCCAACAATAACTGTCACCAGCCCTACGTCGGACACAACTACTGTTAAAATGGGCGATGCTGTTGAATTCAACATTACCCTAACTTCAGAAAATGGGTTGGTTTCTCTTACACCAGTGTCGAATGTTGCTGGAGTTGAGTTCTCAAAAGAAAGTTTCTCGTTTTCGAGTACTGCAAGCGAAACTGTTTCTTTGACAGCTACAGTTACCAATGCTGTTCCTGTTGGTACTGTTATTGAGGTGATTTTCACTGTTACCGATGCAGAAAAATCGGCCAATGCAAAGAAATATATCGTTGTAGGCGAAACTCCTCTTAGCGCAGCTAAAGACTTCACTTGGATACGCGAAGGTGGTGTGCCAGCTACTGGCCTTGATATTTTTGGACTTTCTTTCACTAAAACTATTGGTTCTGTTGAAGACGGATTCTTTGCCCGTATTGAAGTTGCATCGAACGGAGCTACAAAATTTGTAGAACTTGAATCGACTGCATGGATAACCATCACTACTGCTGAAGCATTGAAAACTGCGATTGACGCAGCAACTGCAATCACCGATGGAAAATGGAGCAAAATTTCTGCATCTAAATCAGCCACTTATGACTATGTATTAGGTGTGATTTATCAGGATGTTTACTACATGATTCACATTACCAATGGCAAAGTTGAATCAGTTACTGCCGGAACAAAAGTTACAATTAACGGTCAATACAAAAACTAATATTGCTGTTATCATAAAAAAGGCTGGTAAAAATACCAGCCTTTTTTATATCTCTTAATCAGCTTTTATACTTAAGCCATTTGCCCAACTCTTTCCATGTAGGTTTTTTCCCATACATCAAGATTCCGGTACGGTAAATCTTCGCAGCTACCCAAACAGCCCCAAACATAGTTACGGCCAACACTGAAATAGAAATCAACAGTTCCCACCATGGTACGCCAAAAGGAATCCTTACCATCATAATAATGGGCGAAGTAAAAGGAATGTGAGAGCCCCATATTGCAATTGCCCCATCAGGATTTTTCACAACATTTGCCATCATAACAATAGCAGCCACCAACGGTATGGTAACCGGCAACATAAATTGGTTCACATCTTCCTCAGAATCAACAGCTGCGGCAATGGCTGCCATAAGCGAACTATAGAGCAAATATCCAAGAATAAAATACACTATAAAGCTAATAATCAGCATCGGTAAATTGAGAGAAGTTATCTGTTCTGCAATCTGATCGAATTGGTTGGGTTCAATAGTTTGCATCACCTGAACAGATGGATTGGTTCCCATCATGATATTCTCAGCCTGAGACTGGGCTAGTTGCTGCATCTTCGGATCTGAACCAAGCATCGACTTAGCTCCGGTAAAAATGCCTAACAACAACACTAACCAAATGAGAACCTGGGTTAACCCAACGGCTGCAATTGCCAGAATTTTCCCCATCATCAATTGAATTGGCTTCACAGAAGAAATAATTACCTCAACAATACGGTTCTGCTTTTCTTCTGAAACCCCGCGCATTACCATCCCTCCATACATGAAAACAAACATGTAAATAAGGAAACTTGCGGCAAAACCAATGCCCATGGCAATTTCGGTAGAGCCTTTCCGGGCGAGACCATCATCGCCAATTTTGATAGTTTCGACAGAAATATTTGTTTTTGTAGCTTTTAACTGTTCCTCCAAATCAGGAATACCAACACGGGAAATCAATTCAGCCCTCTTTTGGTTCTCTAATACACGCTCCAGTTGTGAATCGATGTGTGATTTCACATCAATAGAAATCTGCTTCTGAGAAGACACCACTACCTTATTGGTTGTAAGGATATTGCCGGGTATTTCAAGAAGGGCATAAAAACCTTTTGCCTGTAAATTATCTTTTATTTTATCGTACTCTTCAGGCTTAATAAATTGGAATTTAGTTGATTTGGAATTTTCAAGTTCCCCAAGAAATATTGATGACCGGTCAACAACTCCAACAAGTTGTTCGCTTGTGCTTTCTTTATTAGCAAGATAAGTTGGAACAACCATTAGGGCTCCCATCAGTATCGGCATCAGCAATGTCATTATCAGGAACGTCTTTTTAGTTACCCGGGTCAGGTATTCTCTCTTGAATATGAGTAATGTTTTATTCATTTCGCTTAAGGTTTTACTTGTTATTTTCGACTACTCTGATAAATACTTCATTCATACTTGGTATGCGTTCGCTGAATGAGACAATTTCAACATGAGGGGTAATTAGCTGCAGCAATTCGTTATTATTGCCCCCCGAATGCTTAATTGTAAGGCTATTGATCCAATCGTCTTCTTTATGCGAAAGAATTTCGAACCCATGGTTCAGCTGTTTTTCAACCGTGGCAAATTCTCCGCGGTAAACAACGTCGAAAGTATTGGTTTTAAAGCTGGCACGCACTTCGTTGATGTTGCCGTCGAGTATTTTTTTCGATTTGTTGATCAACGCAATATGATCGCAAATTTCTTCAACAGAACTCATATTGTGGGTCGAAAAAATAATGGTAGCCCCCTTGTCGCGCAAACTCAATATCTCTTGTTTCAACAGATTGGCATTAATTGGGTCGAAACCACTGAAAGGTTCATCAAAAATCAATAATTTTGGCTCATGGAGAACAGTACAGATAAATTGTACTTTTTGCTGCATCCCTTTCGACAACTCTTGAAGCTTTTTATCCCACCAACTTTCAATCTCAAATTTTTGGAACCAAAATTTAAGTCGTTTCAAGGCTGTTCGCCGGTCTAACCCCTTAAGCTGGGCAAGATACAATGCCTGTTCACCCACTTTCATTTTCTTATAAAGGCCTCGTTCTTCAGGCAAATAGCCAATACGATAAATATCGTTGGCCCCGAGCAGCTTTCCTTCAAAATATACTGCTCCACTGTCGGGGGCTGTAATTTGGTTTATGATACGGATTAAGGTTGTTTTTCCTGCACCGTTCGGGCCTAAAAGACCAAACACTTGCCCCTGGTCAATTGAAAGAGACACATCGGTAAGCGCCTGAAATCCCGAATAATTTTTATTGACATTTTCAATTCTAAAAAATTCCATAGAAGTTTTTTTTTATGACATTATATTGGTATCGCAAAAAAGTTTTTGTTACAAATATTATCTAAAAAATTTTAAGTGGGGTCTGATGGGGTTCTTTAACGAGTGAATTATAAGTAATTTCTTACATTTGAAAATTATAAAGCCACAAAACTTTTGAAAATGGATAGCTTCCGTCCTTTAATTTTAGCATTGTTCCTTGTCTGGAGTACTTTTTCGAGCTTCGGTCAGGAACGTGATTATAGCCAATGGATAAACTTTGGGGGCAACCATACAAGCAAATGGCTACAGATTGCTCCCGGTCAGCTTGGCCCTAACGCGCTCCCTGTACCGCGAATGGATTATGCCAAAGTTGGCAAAATGAACCGTGCTGAACTTGGAGGGCATTTCCACCAAATGAAAGGCGACACCGCAATCAATTCATTTGTAAGCTTCTATTGGGTTATTGCCCCTGGCAGGGCAGCTATCGAAATTTGGGGACAACCCACCGAAACATTTCATATGGACAACGAGATACGCGATAAACGACAAATTTACACTGATGACAACGGTTGGGTAACACAAGCTGGTGACCTAATTATCAGCACTTATGTTCAACTTTTAAATGAAAGAAAATTTATCCCGTCGGTTTCCATCAATTACACCATGAAAACTACTACTGGCAGCAATACCGATGGTCGGTATACCGATGCTGAAATGAATTATTTCTACATGGCAGCGGGAAAAAGTTTCGAATTCAACCGGTTTCTTATCGACGAAATACGGTTGGCTGGCCTCTTAGGCTTCTATGTCTGGCAAACCAACAAAGTAGAAATGGGGCAAGACGAAGGAAAATTATACGAATTTGGCATCCAATTCCGGAAGAAAGAATGGTCGGTTTTTGCAGAGTTCGGGGGATATAACGGATGGGATGCCTATGAATTTATCGACCGCGCCAATGGAACCAACCTGATTGATGATCATAACGACCCTCTTATTATACGTACGCGAGTAGAAAGAAAAATCAAAAGAGTTGAGTTACACGTTGAGTATCAAACAGGTTTTCGCGACTACCACTACCAATCATTTAAACTTGGAGCCGTTTTAACTTTCGACCCAAGAAAATTTTGAAAAAGAAGTAACGGGATCTACTCTTTCACATAAGCCAGCATCAGGTCTTCGAAAGTAAAGAGACCGATCCCCTTATCTACAAGATTTTCAGCGACAAAAAGCACACCATTCCCAAAAGCCTCACGCGAAATTGACTCATGAATAAGGCGAACGGTTTGATAAGGAAATCCAAAAATTATTTCGTGCTTTCCAACAATTCCCCCAACACGAACGGAATTAATATCAGATTTTTCCAAATCGAGCGACTCGGCAATTTTAACAGCAGTCCCCGAAACCCCTTCTTTTCCTTTAAAATGCTCTTCAATAATTTCAATATCTACCCAAGGAGCAATCCTCTTTAAAAACTTTGCCGAAAACAACAGAAAGTTAACGCCTAAAGTAATGTTCGGCGACCAAAACACAGTTGTCGTTTTTGCAAGCTCTGATAAAAACATTTTTTCTTTCTCGCTATAGTGCGAAATAGCTGAGATTATTTTTATTCTTCTTTTGGCTGCTGCTTCTCCGTAAGCATAAATACCCGTTGCTGAAGAGAAATCGATTATTATATCGACCGGGTGATTATCGAGGAGCTCGTCAATTGAAGTATTTGAACTGGAATATACTTCTCCTTCAGCATCGTTTTCAATGCCAAGATACTCCGCAACACGTCTTTTTTCCAAAAGAGTCTTTTGCCTATATACCCACATTAGACTACATTTCTCGCTTGCAAGCAAAACTGAAGCAACAGCCTTTCCTGTCCGGCCAAACCCGATTAAACCTATCCTCATTTCACTATCTTTTATATTTAATATTATGATTTATTTGATCAATTCTATAAAATTACAAAAAATAATGAAAATCAAAAATGGCTTTATATTCTGAACATCAAATCATTAATAGATTAATAACTTTATTTCTGGAACAACCATGGGTTAACAACTTTTTCGAGTGCCGCAATACCTTGTACCCATGATAAGAAAATCCCATAATTAGTAACTGGCACTCCTACTTGCCGAAGATCACGTAATCGGGCCTGTAATTTTTGATGACTGATCATGCATCCTCCGCAATGAATAATCAGTTTATACTTTTCGAGGGAACTGTTCGATTGAAATTCCCGACCAAAATTATGCTCTACAACAACACCAGGAAAGCGTTTTGAAATAATAGCAGGAATTTGAACCGTCCCGATATCTTCATTTACCCTTGAATGGTTACAGGCTTCAGCAATCAACACTTTATCACCAGTCTTTAAGGTTTCGAGGGCTTTAACCCCATTATAAAACTCAGCTAAGCGTCCTTTGCTCGTGTAATTAATCATCATCACCGAAAAGGTCGTAAGCAAAATATCATCTGAAACCCAGCGTGACATAATGTCAATAGCCTGAGAATCAGTAATTATTGCATGTGGCTTATCCGTAAAACTATTGATAAACCTTTGAAAACGTTCTTTCTCGGTATTCGACTCATTCACTGCACCTCGAGCTTTTGATAGGTCGAGACGGTATGCTACTGGAAACGCCCAGTTACGGGTAATATATTCCATTGCCAAAGCCTGAGGACGAAGAAAACGGCCATCAGGGGTTTCTTCATCCATAGGAATTATTAACACATAATACTTGTTCGCATCAACAAATGGCAGCAAAGGCATGGGCTTGAAATCAGGTTCAAAATTTGCCAGAATAAAATCGATAAGTGGCTGCCGAAAAGTTACATCTACAGCAACCAATGAAAACACAGGAATGAGAATCCCCGCCAACAATTTTTCCTTGCACTGTACAATTACATCATCATCAAAGGGGTTGAAAAGATTAAAAATAATGACAACCTGTTTATCGAGTTCTCTGGCCATTCCAATAATTTCATTTTCATAAGTAAAATTGCTGGTTGATGGATCGATAACAACAAGAACCAAATCGCATTCTTTAATCAGCTGCAAAGTTTTAGCTCGCTTTTTTTCACCAAGAACGTCGGGTTCATCAACTCCTGCAGTATCAAAAAGCCGGGTCGGACCCAGTCCGTGAATTTCCATGAGCGACATTTTCACATCAGCAGTCGTGCCAGGGGTAGCATCGGCAATCGACGTTTCCTGTTGCGTGAGAAGATTCATCAGGGTACTTTTCCCCGAGTTCATTTTTCCGAAAATACCGATATTGCTATATTCCAACATAATCAATAAAAGAAAGCAAAAATTATACTTAAAAAACGGCTAAAGAGATCATTATAAAATGGAAAGCGAATATGAATACTAAAAAGGAACATCATTTTTCGCATTTCTGTTTTAAATAGAACAAAGAAAAGCTAAATTTACTTGAAATTGTTGAGCAAAATACGAATGGAATTTCTCATTTTTTTCAATGTAGATTGAAGAAAAATTTTAGTTTTGTAGATTGAAGATTAAGTAATGAAAAAGGTTGCAGTATTTCCGGGTTCGTTTGATCCGTTTACTATCGGACATGAGTCGGTGTTGAAAAGGGCATTACCATTATTCGACAAGATTGTAGTGATGCTTGGGGTAAACAATACGAAAAAAACGCTTTTCAGCATCGAGAGCAGAAAAATGATGATTGAGGAGATTTTTTCCGGCGAACCGAAAGTAGAGGTATATATTTACGATGGATTAACTGTTGACTTTTGCAAGCAAATTGGGGCAACTCATATATTACGTGGGCTACGCACCTCTGCCGACTTTGAATATGAAAGGGCTATTGCTCAGGTTAATAAGAAAATGTTTCCACCTATTGAAACCTTTTTTCTGCTGACAATGCCTGAGCATACACCAATCAATTCATCGGTTGTGCGCGATATTATTACACATGGGGGCGATGTGAGTTTATTTGTCCCCGAAAAATTGGATTTAAATAAATATTTACGAAATGGGGATGTTAAATAAGATTCTGACTTTAATAGTTCTAACGCTTCTTTTCGGCACAACATTGAAAGGTGCTGAAATACGTTTTACTGCTACTGAGTATGCCGGGAGTTCTTTCACATTTTATACCGTTCCCAATTTTCTCACCGACAAACAGGAGATTATTGCCGAAGGTGTTGTGGATGAAAAAGGAGAATTCAAGGCCGAAATTAAAGTGGAAAGCACCATTCCTGTATACAGCGAATTTGGCGTTTATAAAGGTTGGTTTGTTGCCGATCCAAATGTTTCCTATGAATTAATCCTTCCACCTAAAGAAGAAAAGAAAAGTTCGAATCCGTATTTCAAGCCGATACCAAAAATATTGGGAATAAAGAATCCCTCCCCAGAATCAACAAATTTATTGGTCGATAACTTTATGAGGCAATATAATTTCCTCATGAATCGCAACATGAACCAGATTTTCTACAGACGTTCTATAGAAACATCTGAGAAAGTTGTAGATTCACTGAAAGCAAAATTCCCCGAAACCAACAACCTCTACTTTGAACAGTTCAAGACCTACAAATATGCCTACATTAAATATATGGCCTTGATACAAGACCCAACCCCAGTTATCCAGGAGTTTTTTGTTGACAAACCAATCCTATACCACCATCCGGAGTACAGTGAACTCTTCGATAAACTATTTACCAAATACTTACAATATGCTACACAACAAGTCGATGGACAAAAGACAAGTGTCATGCTCAATTCCGGCTCTTACGATCAATTATTAGATTGGCTTACCCTTGATATGGGCTTCGACGTTCCGCTTTCAGAAGCCATAATATTAAAAGGGATAAAGCCACTCTTCTATTCAAAAAAATTCAATACGGTAGGGCTGTTCAATCTTTTGCAAAAAATTACCGATACTTCGGAATTGACAATTCATCAAACAACATCGAACAAAGTTTTCAACGAACTTGCCCGTACAATGTATGGCGCTCTTGCACCAGAGCTCTCGCTGCTCGACACTAACGGGAATATTGTAGGCTGGGAAAACTTTGAAGGAAAATATGTTTATCTGTGCTTCACCCGATCTGACAATGAAAAATTCATACCTCATAAAGATTTGATGAAGGAATTTTACCAGAAATACAAGGACAACCTTGCTCTGGTTATTGTAATTGAAGATGAAGACTTTGAGAAAAACGCCGAAGCATTAAATGCGACAGGTTTTGAGTGGACAGTATTGCGAGGCATGTCGAGACGTGAAGTGTATGAATCATTTAACGTCCGTATTATGCCAACATATTTCCTCATTGACCCACAAGGCAGGCTCGCTGGTTCACAGGCTCCTTGGCCCGATGAAAATTTCGAAATGCAATTTGCAAATATCCTCAAATCGGCTCAGAGCGAATAAAGCGTTCAAATACTGTCAGCAACGATTTCCAAGTATTGGGCAATACCTTCGATTTTACTTCATCCCGGGTAAACCAGTAAGCCTCGGTAATATCTTCATCTACCTGAGGTACCAATCGCCGAACTCCCTCATACACCATTGAATACCAATGTGTTTTCTTCAAAACCCATATATCTTGTTTTTTGGGATGCTGATAGATATGAAAAGTATGCAAAACGAACCCATGTTCGATTAGCGGAAAAATCCCACATTCTTCCTCAACTTCACGCAAAGCCGTCTGAGCAGGTTCTTCACTTTTCTCCATTTTTCCTTTTGGCAAGTCCCACTTGCCCCATCGCTTAATACACAACAACTTTCCTTCAGAATTTAACACAAGTCCACCAGCAGCATCAATTCCCTGAAAAAGATTATTGAAAAGCCTCCAGGCAATTTCATCACTTTCAGAAAAGAAATACATGTCACGCAACATAGGGTCGCCAAGGAAAATCTGCCATGCATTGCCAGCTTCTTTAGAGTCAGTCACATAAAAAGAAGGACTATTATCTATTCTAGAATTTTTGGAACCAGCACCACAATATATGATCCGGTCATTAAAAAAAACTTTGTACATTTGGCCAAAATTAAAAGGAAAAACAATGAACGATTATCAGCTTGAAGTAACAAAAAAACTTTTAGAAATTAATACAATAAAAATACAACCTTCATCGCCTTTCACATGGGCATCGGGTTGGCTTTCGCCTATATATTGCGACAACCGTAAAGTGCTGTCGTACCCAGCCACAAGAACATTTATTTGCGACCAATTTGTCCGCATCATAAAAGAAAAATACCCTCAGGCCGAGATAATTGCCGGTGTTGCTACCGGAGCTATAGCTCATGGGGTGTTAGTGGCCGAGAAACTTGGATTGCCCTTTGTTTACGTTCGCAGCAAACCCAAAGATCATGGACTGGAAAACCTCATTGAAGGTGATTTACAGGTTGGACAAAAAGTTGTAATCATTGAAGATCTTGTTTCTACAGGAGGAAGCAGTCTAAAAGCTGCTGAAGCATTGAGCAATTCTGGCGGTGATGTTCTGGGTATGGTTGCTATTTTCACCTACGATTTTCCCGTGGCAAATGAAAACTTCAAAAAAGCAGGAGTTGAGTTAAGCACGCTTAGTAACTATCAAACCCTTATAAAATTAGCATTCGATGAGGGCGAAGTAACCCTTGAAGAAATGGAAAACCTTCAAAACTGGAGAAAAAACCCGGCTGAATGGGGCAGATAATAATCATTTGCAAATTATAACATTAGCCGGATCACACGATACCGGCTTTTTCATAGATATATAAAAAATGGGCACAAGTAAATTTGTTAGCGACGTTAAAATAATTAAACACAACAATATTGTGGTGTACAATTTTTTAAGCGACTTTAATAACCTTCGTTTACTGTTCAATGAATATACCCTGGCGCAATTATCGAAACAATTGCCCAACATGGAAATAACCAATTGTGTATGCGACGCTGACAGTTGTTTGTTCACCCTCTCGAATAACAGTCAGGGGGGCGTGAAGATAATCGAACGTGAATGTCCCAAAACCATAAAACTAACCGGCGAAGGTAAGCTGCCATTCGAAATGTTATTTTGGATTCAACTATTGCCAACATCGGCTTACGAAACAAAAATCAGGTTAACTCTTCATGCCGAACTTAACATGATGCTCAAAATGCTGGCAGGGAAAAAATTAAAAGACGGCTTAGACAAAATTGCCGATGCTCTCACTATGCTTCCTTATCACTAACAATTATGCAATAAATGAGATTTCTTTCATAGCATATGAATTCAACTCACCACTTTCTTTTAAAACAATAAGATGCCCATAAGGGTTAATCCCAGTAATTTTTCCGGTAAATTGCCCTTCACAATCAGAAAAAACAGACGTAACCCCAAACCGATAAAGTTTGCTAATGTATTCTTCATCAATATACTGCAAATTGCCAGACTTTAATTGTTGATACCATTTATTTATCAAATCAATCATCAACAGCACAACCTCATCGATAATAAACTCCCGATCAACCTCGAGCGCCAGCGAAGTTGGATTAGGCACACCTGAGCTAAAAACTTTCTGATTAACGTTCAAACCAATCCCTGCCACAGCCCAATTAATTTTACTTCCCAGAATTGCGTTTTCGAGCAGAATACCTGCCACCTTTTTCTGTCCTATATAAATATCATTTGGCCATTTAATAGACACATTATCTGCATATAATGAAACTAATTCGTGAATAGCCAAGGCAATAGTCTTTGACAATAAAAATTGAAATTGAATTGGCAGAAACGTAGGGTAGAAAACCATGCTGGCCAAAATATTCTTTCCTGTTTCACTCTGCCATGAGTTATTCACCTGACCACGACCAGCTGTTTGGTTTTCGCTTAAAACCAAAGTCCCTTCAGTCCAATTTTCTGTTTCAAGCCTTGCAGTGGCATAGTTATTGGTCGAATCAACAGACAGTAATTTTATGATTGGATTAAAAGAATTTACTGACATAATTTCAGGTGTATTAATTAGGTAAAAAGATTAATTTTGCAAAGTGCTAAAATACAAATATGGATCAAACAAATAACAACACATCAAATACATTAATTGACGCAATTGTTGAAGGAGTAAGACGAAAAAAGGGAGAAAGCATTGTTGACCTTGACATGATAATGCTAGAAAATTCACAATGTGACCACTTTATAATCTGCCACGGAAATTCAAACACCCAAGTTGAAGCAATAGCCCGTTCAGTTGAAGAAACAGTAGAAGAATATACAGGGCAAAATGCATGGCATGCGGATGGTTACAGAAACGCTCAATGGATTTTGCTCGACTATTCTGATGTAATGGTTCATGTATTTCAAAAGGAATTCCGTAACCATTATGATCTTGAATCACTCTGGGCAGATGCACAAATAAACATTTACAAATCAGAAAATTAGATAAGAAATGGCTGAAGATAATTCGAAAAAAAATAACCAGCAGAGCAAGGATCAGGAACAACCCCAAAAACAGGATCCAAACCTTAAAATGAAGCCAAACAATGGTAAAGGTAAGTTCAATATGACCTTCTTTTATCTGGCCTTAATTCTCATTCTACTGGGAATAAATTTATTCATGAGTGGAAACAAAGCCGTTGAAACCACTTGGCACGAGGTTAAAACAACAATGTTGAAGAATAACGACATTCAGAAAATTGTTATTATAAATAATACCAATGCCAATGTTTACCTCAAAGAAGAAAGTTTTGAAAAATACAAAGATAAGATGGGAATTAGCGGGTTTAACAAGCCCAGCAAGCATGGCCCACAGTTTTACTTTGTTATCGGCTCGGTTGATAAGTTTGAAGAAAATTTAGAAAAAGCACAACAGGAATATGGCATATCAGACAGTAATTACGTGTCTCCATCATACAATAATCCTTTCGATTGGGGAAGTGTCATCAGCTTTTTACTGCCAATAGCGATCATTATTTTTTTCTATTGGTTTATTTTCAGAAGGATGTCAAAAGGAGGCGGAGGCCCGGGCGGAAATATTTTCTCGGTAGGAAAATCACAAGCGAAGCTCTTCGACAAAGACCAAAAAGTATCTACCACTTTTAAAGATGTTGCTGGTCTTTCAGAAGCGAAACAAGAAATTGAAGAAATTGTATCCTTCCTTAAAAACCCTTCGAAATACACAAAACTGGGAGGTAAAATACCCAAAGGTGCATTGCTTGTTGGCCCTCCGGGAACAGGTAAAACTTTGTTAGCCAAAGCAGTGGCTGGCGAAGCAAACGTGCCGTTTTTCTCAATGTCGGGCTCCGATTTTGTGGAAATGTTTGTTGGGGTTGGTGCATCACGCGTTCGTGACCTCTTCAAACAAGCCAAAGAAAAAGCCCCGTGCATTGTGTTTATCGATGAAATTGATGCCATTGGCCGTGCCCGTGGAAAGAACCCGAATATGGGGTCAAACGATGAACGAGAAAACACTCTTAACCAATTACTTACCGAAATGGACGGGTTCGACACGAACTCGGGGGTAATCATTTTGGCAGCCACTAACCGTGCCGATATTCTTGATCGGGCATTGATGCGCGCTGGCCGTTTCGATCGCCAGATACATGTTGAACTCCCCGACTTGAACGAAAGAAAAGAAATATTCAATGTTCACCTGCGTCCAATAAAAATATCGGAAGAAATAAACTCCGATTTCCTCTCCAAGCAAACACCAGGATTCTCCGGAGCCGACATAGCTAACGTATGTAACGAAGCCGCCTTGATTGCTGCACGAAATAACCATGAAAAAGTTGAAAAACAAGACTTTATGTCAGCTGTCGACCGTATTGTTGGTGGCTTGGAGAAGAAGAACAAAATAATTTCCATCGAAGAGAAAAGGACAATTGCATATCACGAAGCTGGGCATGCTACGGTGAGCTGGCTACTTGAACACGCCCATCCTTTGGTAAAAGTAACCATTGTACCTCGCGGGAAAGCACTTGGAGCAGCATGGTACCTGCCTGAAGAACGGTCTATTACAACAAAAGAGCAAATGCTCGACGAAATGTGTGCTACCTTGGGTGGCCGCGCTGCAGAAGAACTTGCGTTCAGCAGTATTTCTTCGGGAGCCCAAAACGACCTTGAGCGAGTTACTAAACAAGCCTATGCTATGGTCTGCTATTTTGGCATGAGTGAAAAAGTGGGCAACCTGAGTTACTACGATTCCTCAGGGCAATCAGACTATGGTTTCACCAAACCATACAGCGAGAAAACGGCAGAACTTATTGACGAAGAAATTAAAAACCTAATTGGTGAGGCTTATGTGCGTGCAAAAGAAGTACTATCGGCCAATTCAACCGGACACAAAAAACTAGCAGATAGGCTTCTGGAGAAAGAAGTTATTTTTAGCGATGATTTGGAAGAAATCTTCGGCCCAAGAAATAGTTCGCTACAGCATGCCATTGCCGATGAGTCGGTGATCATTAACAGCTCGAGTAACGAACAATCAGAAAAAGCATAATTAATCTCTATCAAGAAAACAGAGCCGGGAAAGAAAAAAGCTTGCCCGGTTCTTTTTTGGTTATATTAAATCAATTTACTCGGTAAGCCCATTTTTTTTGACTATCTTAACCAATAAAAAAAGATTAAAAGCATTGTCATGGAAAAAGATTGGAAACAGGTATTTTTGACCGGTGAATTGTATCAGGCAGAAATAGCGAGGGAACTACTGGAAATGAATGGCATTGAAGCAGTAATACTCGACAAAAAAGATAAAGTTTACCAAGTATTTGGAGACATCGAAGTGTATGTAAATGAAACTGACGAGGCTAAAGCGCTCGAAATTCTAAAAAACCTGAAAAGTTGAAAAAGCTATTAATTCGCTCATTAACCGGAATACTATACGCTACAGTACTTATTGGGGCTTTGTTTGTTAGCCGGTTTACGTTTTTTGCCCTTTTTGCAATTGTTCTCGCTTTTACACTTTGGGAATTTTATCGCCTATGTTATTTAAACGGCTATGAGCCACAAGTTTATAGCGGAATCACCTTTGGGTTACTTTTTTATGCGGGTATGTTTCTGCTTCAATACAATCTTTTTACTTTTCAGGAAATATTTCCCTTTGGGCTTTTAGTTCTACTTATACCTTTTGCCGAACTAACCAGAAAAAAGAAAGAACCCATTGAAAACATGGCACTTACTTTTGCTGGCATCATGCTCACTGCTATTCCATTCTCTTTTTTTAACCTTATTCCTAACCCTCTAAACAATGAATCAGGGGCATACAATCCATGGCTAATGATTGGAGTTTTTGTCATTATTTGGACTAACGACACCGGGGCATATTTAATTGGAAGTATGATTGGGAAAAACAAACTTGCAGAGAAAATCTCTCCAAATAAAACATGGGAAGGAGCTATTGGTGGAGCTGTATTTGCCATCCTCTTTGCCATTCTCTATTTCCATTTTACAAATTTATTCACGCCTTCCGAAACTGTTTTTATCTCTCTTGCAACAGTAATTGCAGGTACTATGGGTGACCTAACCGAATCTATGATTAAAAGAAATTTCAACGTAAAAGATTCGGGCAATATGCTCCCCGGACATGGAGGGCTTCTCGACCGGTTCGATAGCCTGCTTTTCGCTGCTCCGGTATACTATGTAATGATTATAAGCTTCTTAAAATAATTGATTATGAAAATTCACAAAGAAGGTCTCGTTTCACTTTTTGTAGTTGCAGCATTCATATTAATAGTTGATTACATTGTTTTACAATTAACAAACGAGAAACTAATTGTATATCCTTTACTTATTGCTTCACTGTTACTTTATCTCTTTGTTCGTCACTTTTTTAGGGTGCCCAATCGACAATCAATTGAGGATGTAAATGGCATCATATCTCCTTGCGACGGAAAGATTGTAGTAATTGAAGATGTATTTGAGAAAGATTTCCTCCAATGTGAGTGTAAACAAATTTCAATCTTCATGTCACCACTCGATGTTCACATCAATTGGTTTCCTGTGGGTGGGAACATTCTTCATGCTTCGCGCACAAAAGGTAGTCATTTGGTCGCTTGGGCTCCAAAATCATCAACACACAACGAACGTTCGACAGTCTTAATTGAAACTGCCGATAACAAAAAAATATTAGTACGCCAAATAGCAGGGGCAGTTGCCCGTCGTGTAGTTTGCTATGCCAAAGAAGGCACCTATGCCCAACAAAACGGACATCTTGGGTTTATAAAATTTGGATCTCGAGTCGATCTTTATATTCCAAACGACTACGAAATCAAAGTAGCACTTGATGAAAAAGTAATAGGATCACAATCCGTAATTGCCAGACTAAAGAAATGACAACTCAAAATAAACAAAAATGGTACAGCTTTGTACCAAGCTTTTTCACCTCGATGAATTTGGTTTGCGGTGTTATTGCCACCTACCTCTCGTTTGAAGGAAAAATAAATATTGCCCTCGCACTTATGATTATTGCCGCTCTTTTCGACTTTATTGATGGTTTTGTAGCCCGGCTTTTAAAAGTATCAGGTGATTTTGGCAAAGAGCTCGATTCGTTGGCCGACGTTATTTCTTTTGGTTTTGTACCGGGAGCCATGTTATTCTATATACAGAAAAGCCACATTCAGGATTTTCACCTTGGCGCTGAACTATCTTTTTTACAATGGATTATATTACTATCGACTGTTTTAATCCCTGTCTTTTCATCACTAAGGTTAGCAAAGTTTAATATCGACGAACGGCAAAAAAGTGAATTCATTGGACTTCCAACACCTGCAAATGCCCTATTTATTGCAGCCCTTAGTTATACGTTTGTCTATCAGCCTGAACATTGGCTATCAACCCTTAATAACCCGTTAATCATCGTAGCCGTTATTGTCGTATTTTCGTTTCTTCTAGTCTCAGAAATTCCGCTTTTCGCGTTAAAATTTAAAAGCTTTTCATTGAAGGGGAACGCCATACGATATATATTCATTGTATTGGCTTGCTTTGTTTTGATCTTATTTAAAATACCAGGGCTTTCATTGGTTATCGTATTATACATCGTGACATCGATTATTACTAAACTCTTTAAAGCCTGACTTAGCGGCTATAATTTTCCAACCTCGGCATAACCAGACATTGCAAGAAATTGCGACTCCCAATTATTAGGGGAGTAGAATTGAAGACAATGCAGAATTGCAAAAAATATTACCTTTGCGCCAAAATATTTTTTACGTAATGAGCAATAACGGCAGATACGATTTACGAGGCGTTTCAGCATCGAAAGAAGATGTTCACAATGCTATAAAAAACATTGATAAAGGACTGTTCCCTAATGCCTTCTGCAAAATTGTCCCCGACTTTTTGGGCGGAGACACTGATTGGTGTAATATTATGCATGCCGACGGAGCCGGAACAAAATCATCGCTTGCCTACCTTTACTGGAAAGAAACAGGCGACCTCTCTGTTTGGAAAGGGATTGCGCAAGATGCCTTGATTATGAATATCGACGACTTGCTCTGCGTTGGTGCAACAAACAATATTTTACTTTCATCGACGATTGGGCGGAACAAAAACAAAATTCCGGGTGAAGTAATTGCAGCAATAATCAACGGCACCGACGAACTTTGTGCAGAACTCTCCAGTATGGGTGTCACCATTATCCCTACAGGAGGCGAAACTGCCGATGTTGGCGATGTTGTACGAACCATTATAGTTGATTCTACGGTAACCTGCCGTATGAAGCGCGACGAGGTGGTTGATGCGGGAAACATCAGACCAGGCAATGTAATCGTAGGGTTGGAATCTTCAGGCCAGGCAACATATGAAAAATCATACAACGGAGGAATGGGCAGCAACGGCCTCACTTCAGCCCGCCACGATGTTTTTGCCAACTATCTGGCAACAAAATACCCCGAAAGTTTCGACCACGAAGTTCCTTCAAACTTAGTATACTCAGGGAGCTACAAACTCACACAAACAATTGATAAACTGGGAATTGATGCCGGGAAACTGGTTCTTTCGCCCACCCGCACCTATGCTCCGGTAATTAAACGGATTCTCGACCAATTCAGAAAACAGATCGACGGAATGATCCACTGCTCGGGTGGTGCTCAAACTAAAGTGCTTCATTTCATCAACAATGCCCACGTTATCAAAGACAATCTCTTTCCCACCCCACCCTTGTTTGAAATAATTCAACAAGAATCAAGTACTGAATGGAAAGAAATGTACAAGGTTTTCAATATGGGGCACCGGTTCGAAATTTATACGAGTCCCGAAATTGCCGAAGAAATTATTGCTATCTCACGCTCATTTAATATCGATGCCCGAATAATTGGAAGGGTTGAACCTTTCACAGGAAAGAAGCTCACCATAAACTCGTTATACGGAATCTTCGAATATTAGCTGACGACATGTAAGATGAATCTGGAGAAAAAGCAGTATTCATTCGACGAAAAACCGAATAAATTAAGATCAATACACAAAGAATACAATTAAGTATATGGCAGACAGAAGCTTATTAGAGAAATTTGAAGCAATAAAATTCAGGTTCGACGAAATTGGTCAACAAATCACCGACCCAGACGTTATGAAAGACATGAAACGGTTTGTAAAGCTGAACCAAGAATACAAGCGTCTGGAAGAGTTAGTAATTGCCTTTTCAGAATATAAAAATATTGTTGACAATATTGAATCATCGAAAGAACTTCTGTCTACTGAAACCGATGAGGAAATGCGGGAAATGGCTCGCGAAGAAATAGAAACACTCGAGGGACAAGTAGAACCCAAAGAAAAAGAAATCAAACTTTTGCTAGTTCCTGCTGACCCTGAAGACGGCAAAAATGCAATACTCGAAGTTCGTGCCGGAACAGGTGGCGATGAGGCCAGTATCTTTGCTGGCGACCTTTTCCGTATGTACTCAAAGTTTTGTGAGCGAAAAGGATGGCGCCTCGAAGTAACAAACGTTAGCGAAGGAACAGCTGGCGGATACAAGGAAATTGTTGCCAAAGTATCAGGCGAAGGTGTATACGGAATCTTAAAATACGAATCAGGTGTACACCGGGTACAACGTGTGCCCCAAACTGAAACCCAAGGTCGCGTTCATACATCTGCTGCATCGGTTGCCGTACTGCCCGAAGCTGAAGAATTTGATGTTGAACTGAAAGAAAGCGACATTAGAAAAGACACATACTGTTCTTCGGGGCCTGGCGGGCAAAGTGTTAACACCACATATTCAGCCATTCGCTTAACACACATACCAACAGGCATTGTGGTAACTTGTCAAGATGAAAAGTCGCAGATTAAGAACCTCGCCAAGGCAATGGGCGAGTTGCGGACTCGTATCTACAACATGGAGTATCAAAAGTACATTGATGAAATTGCCTCAAAACGGAAAACAATGGTATCAACAGGCGACCGTTCGGCAAAAATACGCACCTACAACTGGCCACAAGGTCGTGTCACCGATCACAGAATCGGACTGACTCTTTATAATTTACCAGCAATCATCGATGGAGATATTTCTGAAATAATAGAAAAACTTCAGATTGAAGAAAATGCTGAACGCTTGAAAGAAAGTGAAATTTAAAATTTGGGTTCTGCCTTTTCTTAGTTTTTCTCGTTACTGATCTGTTAAGGGGGAAAAAAGATTTAGCTAATCTAAAGTTTGAACATATGATTAAACTCCGGCTAATACCCGTTGTTATTTGTATTAAAAATATTCGACTCTATAATTACCACACTCTCCATCAGGGCTTTAACCATTTTCTTTTGAGAAGAACGTTTGTTGGGAGATTCATAGATTCGTTCAGTTCGGCCCATGTATCCTTGAAGCAAACGCGCATTCTGAAGAAAGTCAATAGCTTCTGTATATTTTATTTCCAATCCTCTGTTTGAAACTATACCTACCAAATTGGCATCAGTATCGAAAATTGGAGAACCAATCATCCCGTATCTAAAAGGCATTTCAATCAACATATTCGTTGAAGATGCAGAGGCTGGTATTACTTTCCCTGAAAAATATTCAGGGTTAATGAGTATATCGCTTGCAGCACCCGGATAACCGACAGAAAAAACGGTTGACTCACTAATCGGTTTGATATTAGTGTAACCAAAAGGCAACTGGGTAAAAGGAGAAAAAGACTTGTCGGTAACCTGAAGAATAACCAGATTAGTCTCTTCTTCTTCTCCAACAATCACCGCAGGCAACGAAAACGCTTTTCCATTTTTATACCCTTTTACCCGAATATCTCCGGCTCCAGAAACAACATCATATGTAGTTAATATTCTGCCTGTTGTAGAAATAAAAAAACCTGACCCCCTACCTACCCAATAGTCTTTAAGATTTTTTTGTTCCGTATTTAGGAACTGACGGAATACAAAATTATCGAATGTCGCCTCCCCTCTTGACCGGGAAATAAAACCAATTTTACTCCCTGCAAAATCAGGAACGGACATTACCGTTTCAATTGAATTGTTTATTTCAAAAATCAAATCTTTATTTTTCCGAATAATAGAGACCTCATTCTCTACCTGATTTTTCTTAGAAATAGGAATTCGTGTATCGCCATACTGTTTAACCTGTCCATCTTTTACTAATGAAATTGAATAGTATTCTCCATAAAGAATTTCTATCACTAAATAGTTCTTTTCATCCTTCCAGCCTAAAACGACACCAAGACGCGATGTTTTTTCCGTAGTTGGAATAACGGTATGTAATTCAAAATCATTGCTTAAATCGATTGGGAGCGGAGACTCGAAAATAGAGAACTTCTCTGTTTTATTACTGCTCAGCAATAATTTACCTCCAGCAACTCCAATGCTATCGCTCCCCCAACATCCGCTGTAAGTATCAAACTGGTCACTCCAAGAAGCAAGACATTGCGATGAATTGTCACAATTGATCGTAAAAACATTCTGACCATTTCTTTTTACAGAATAAGAAGTAAGGCTTCCTGCTTCGTCAAAAAGCATCACCGAACCGGTTTTGCACCCTTGGTTTGGAGTTATCTCCCCCCTGACAATTGCCTTTAACACATTGCCTGTGTAATATTGAAAAAAATAGTTGGAATCGGGAACACTAACACCGTTAACATAGTAATTCATACGCGACAAACGACCGGAAGTATCATAAATCGATCTCCAACCAAACCTGACCTGTGCAAACAAATTTGCAGCCAGTAAAACCAACAAAAGTGTTAAAATTATCCGATGCATTAATCGCCTTATTGTAACGCTTCAATTTAAAAAGAAAATTTCAAATATCTTTTATCAAAATAGCTGAAATAAGCACTAAAAGAAAAAACATCAAAATATCATACTTTTATTAATAATTTTTGAATATTGATAATTAAAATCTCTTTTTACTTTCATTATAAAATTTAAAACAAGATTTTAGCATACATCAAAAAATGATGCGAGAACAAACCCCATTAAGCAAAAAAATAGTTGACTGACTTACTTTTTTGAAACAAATAGTATTAAGCACTTGTTGTAAAATGTAATATGTTTTCAATCGCTATCTATTTTATATAATATATATGAGCTCAATTTTCGATTTCGATCTTATAACTGGTGTATATCAAACATTTACCACAAAAGTTGATATTGCCCGAAAACAGTTAAAAAGGCCATTAACTTACACTGAAAAAATTTTGTACGCCCATCTTTTTGATCAAGCCGATCTAAAAGATTTCAAACGGGGTTCCGACTATGTCGATTTTGCGCCCGACCGTGTAGCCATGCAAGATGCAACGGCTCAAATGGCACTGCTTCAATTTATGCAGGCAGGTAAAAATAAGGTTGCAGTTCCTTCAACCGTTCATGCCGACCACCTGATTCAAGCACACATTGGTGCCGACAAAGATTTACAGGAAGCACTCAATAAAAACAACGAAGTGTATAACTTCCTCGAATCGGTATCAAACAAATACGGTATCGGTTTTTGGAAACCTGGTGCTGGGATTATACATCAGGTAGTGCTCGAAAACTATGCTTTCCCTGGTGGAATGATGATCGGTACTGACTCGCACACCGTGAATGCAGGAGGACTTGGAATGATTGCCATTGGCGTGGGCGGTGCCGATGCCGTTGATGTGATGGCCGGAATGGCCTGGGAATTGAAAATGCCGAAACTCATCGGGATTAAGCTCACAGGAAAACTGAATGGTTGGGCTGCCCCTAAAGATATTATTTTAAAAGTGGCTGGAATCCTTACCGTAAAAGGAGGAACAGGTGCCGTAGTTGAATATTTTGGTGAAGGGGCACAATCCATTTCCTGTACCGGAAAAGGAACCATTTGCAACATGGGTGCAGAGATTGGGGCCACCACATCAACCTTTGGATACGACGACTCTATGCGCCGTTATCTCGAAGCAACTGGAAGAAAAGAAGTGGTTGAAGCTGCCGACAAAGTGGCCGATTACCTTACCGGTGATCCCGAAGTGTACGCAAATCCTGAGAAATATTTCGATCAGGTCATTGAAATCAATCTGTCGGAACTTGAACCGCATCTGAATGGCCCGTTTACTCCCGATTTAGCTACGCCAATCAGCAAAATAAAAAAGGAAGCTGAAAAGAACGGTTGGCCAACCAAAGTTGAAGTGGGATTGATTGGTTCCTGTACCAACTCATCATACGAAGATATTTCGCGCGCAGCGTCACTTGCACAACAGGCCGTTGACAAAAGACTGAAAGCGAAAGCCATGTACACCATTACTCCTGGATCTGAACTTGTCCGATACACCATTGAACGCGACGGATTTATCGACACTTTTAGCAAAATTGGCGGCAATGTGTTTGCCAATGCCTGTGGGCCTTGTATTGGGCAGTGGCACCGTGAAGGTTCTGAAAAGGGAGAAAAAAACACTATTGTGCATTCGTTTAACCGCAACTTTGCAAAACGAGCTGACGGAAATCCCAATACCTACGCTTTCGTTGCTTCGCCCGAGTTGGTTACGGCTTTGGCCATTGCCGGCGATTTAACGTTCAACCCGATTACCGACACACTGGTTAATGAAGAAGGAAAAGCCGTGAAACTCGATCCGCCAACAGGCTGGGAACTTCCTGTTAATGGATTCGATGTAGAAGATGCTGGTTACCTTGCTCCTGCCGAAGATGGCAGTGGTGTTGAAGTGATCGTGAAGCCCGATTCGCAACGCTTGCAACTGCTCGATTCGTTCCCTGCATGGGACGGCAAAAATATTACAGGCGCAAAATTGCTCATCAAGGCAAAAGGCAAATGCACTACCGACCATATTTCAATGGCTGGTCCCTGGTTGAAGTTCCGTGGCCATCTCGACAACATTTCGAACAACTGCTTGATTGGCGCAGTAAATGCTTTCAATGGCGAAACCAACAAGGTGAAAAGTCAACTTACAGGTGAATACGGCGAAGTGCCTGCCGTTCAACGCTCATACAAAGCTGCGGGAATCCCAACAATTGTGGTTGGCGACCACAACTATGGCGAAGGCTCGTCGCGCGAACATGCGGCCATGGAACCTCGTCATTTGGGAGTGAAAGCCGTACTCGTAAAATCGTTTGCACGCATTCACGAAACCAACCTGAAGAAACAAGGAATGCTGGCATTAACTTTCAGCAACGAAGCCGATTACGACAAAATTCAGGAAGACGACACGATCAACTTTCTCAACCTCGATAAGTTTGCCCCGGGCAAACAAATTGAACTGGAGCTAGCACATTCTGATGGATCGAAAGAGATAATTGCAGTGAACCACACTTACAACGAACAGCAGATTGGCTGGTTCAAAGCCGGCTCGGCGTTGAATCTGATTAAGTTACAAGGAAAATAGTAGTAAGGGCGACCCTTTGTGGTCGACCAATAAGAAAAATAATAGTAAGGGCGTCCCTTTGTGGTCGACGATTAAACACACATAAAATGGCAAAGATTAAAGTTATCAATCCGGTAGTAGAGCTCGACGGCGATGAAATGACCCGTGTGATTTGGCAGTTTATCAAAGAAAAATTAATATTACCGTACCTCGACATCGATTTAAAATATTACGATTTGGGCATCGAAAAACGCGACGAAACCAACGATCAGATTACGGTTGACGCAGCAAATGCCATTAAAAAATACGGTGTGGGCATCAAGTGTGCCACCATTACGCCCGACGAAGCGCGGGTTGTAGAGTTTAGACTGAAAAAAATGTGGAAGTCACCTAATGGAACCATTCGCAATATTTTAGATGGAACTGTTTTTCGCGAACCTATTATTATCAGCAATGTACCCCGATTGGTTCCGGGTTGGAAACAGCCCATCTGCATTGGCCGTCATGCCTTTGGCGATCAGTACCGTGCTACCGATTTTGTGACCAAAGGAAAAGGGAAACTCACCATCACCTTCCAGCCCGATGATGGTTCAGAACCCATTTCCCACGAAGTATATAATTTCGATGGCGATGGTGTGGCATTGGCTATGTACAATACCGACGAATCGATTTCAGGTTTTGCCCGTGCTTGCATGAATCAGGCGTTAGTAAAAGGCTGGCCACTTTACCTGAGTACCAAGAATACTATTCTAAAAAAATACGATGGACGTTTCAAGGATATCTTTCAGGAAATCTATGAAAAAGAGTTCAAAGATCAATTCAAAGCTGCCGGAATCACTTACGAACATCGTTTAATAGACGACATGGTTGCAGCAGCCCTTAAATGGGAAGGCGCATTTGTGTGGGCCTGCAAAAACTACGATGGCGACGTTCAAAGCGACACCGTGGCGCAAGGTTTTGGATCGTTGGGTTTGATGACTTCGGTTTTAGTTACTCCTGATGGAAAAACTATGGAAGCCGAAGCTGCTCATGGAACAGTAACCCGTCACTACCGTTTGCATCAGCAGGGAAAACCCACATCGACCAACCCCATTGCTTCCATTTTTGCATGGACACGCGGTTTGGCCTTCCGTGGAAAACTCGATAACACGCCTGAATTGATCCGCTTTGCTGAAACTCTCGAAAAAGTTTGCGTTGAGACTGTTGAAAGCGGTAAAATGACAAAAGATTTAGCGTTAATTGTTCATGGTGAAAACCTCAAGGAAGAACACTATCTCACCACCGAGGCCTTCCTCGAAGCCATCAACGAAAATTTGAAACGAAAATTAAATTAACACGATAAAGGTATGGAATACATCAAGAACCGTTTCTTTGAGAAAGCTAGTAAGTGCGTTGTTGAATACAACAAACTAAAAAAAGAGTATGGCGATGTTGTGATTGACAATGTTACGATTGGTCAGGTTTTGACTGGTATGAAAGGAATTCCGGCGTTGGTGACCGATACGTCAGACCTTGATCCGAATGAAGGGATTCGGTTTCGTGGATTTTCAATTCCCGAGCTTAGGGAAAAACTACCTAAGCTTTCTTCTGGTGGAGAACCTTTACCTGAAGGCCTTTTCTATTTGATGTTGATTGGAGAAATCCCTGAATACGAGGATGTAATGAATATATCGAAAGCGTGGGCAGCCCGTTCGCAAGTGCCTCAACACGTTTTTGATGTTATTGATGCCATGCCACGAACAGCAAAACCAATGACAATTTTTAGTGCGGCCATTGTGGCCGAAGCTACAGAGTCGGTTTTCCAAAAAGCTTATCATTCAGGTATTAACAAGAAATACTATTGGGATTTTATGTACGACGATGTGATGAACCTCATTGCCAGGCTTCCTCACATTGCTGCATATATTTATCGTCACCTTTATTTTAAGGATAAACATATTGATCCGGAGCCACGCCTCGATTGGGCAGGAAACCTTGCACACATGATGGGACATGATTCGGAAGAAGTTAAGCGGTTGATGCGGCTCTATATGGTTATCCATGCTGATCACGAAGGCGGAAATGTTTCGGCTCACGCAACACATCTAGTGGGTTCTGCTTTGAGCAACCCTCATTATTCTTATGCTGCCGGAATGCTAGGGCTGGCAGGGCCTTTACATGGCTATGCCAATCAGGATGTGATTCATTGGATTTTTGAGTTGATTGAAAACATTGGAACCGATACCCCAACAAAAGAACAATTGGCTGATTATGTGAAGAAAACCCTAAACGAAGGTCGTGTTGTTCCTGGTTATGGCCATGCCGTTTTACGAAAAACAGATCCTCGGTTTATTGTTCAAATGGAATTTGCTAACAAATACATTAAGGATGACAATCTGATCAATATTGTGAACAACCTTTACGAGGTAGTTCCTCCTATTTTGGGAGATATTGGTAAAATTAGCAACCCATGGCCAAATGTTGATGCCTATTCGGGTGCACTTCTTTATCACTACGGAATTAAGGAGTACTCGTTCTATACCGTACTTTTTGGAGTATCGAGAGCTTTGGGCGTTTTATCATCTTTGGTTTTAGACCGATTGTATGGAATGCCAATTGAGCGACCCGATTCACATCCACTGGGGTGGTATATGGAAAAAGCCACTGGGAAAAGTTGCAAATAAAACCAAACACGCAAATTATGCTTCTCTCATCAGAAACAAATTTTCTTATTGATAAATGTTGGATTCAGGCAGTTAAGTAAAACACCTTTCCGTCAACAACTTTGCGTTCATACTTTCAATAAGAAAAATAATACACGAGAAAATCCGTTTCTTCTGAGACGGATTTTCTATTTTTACAAGGTATTAACCCATAAACATAAATAGAATGAATCGTATTAAGAATGTGCTGATTATAATCCTCACCGCGGCCACCTTGCTTAATGGCTGCAAAAAAGATGAAACACCATCGATACCAACGCTGCCTCCCGATGAATCGTTTATTATGGAATTCGACAATTTCAATGAAACAAAAAGCACGGGAGCCTTGGTTCGAAACTGGACTTACAGCGTTCTTTGCGTAACTTTTTTCAACACCATTGTTTCGACCAACATGGTTATCCCAACTATTGCTTTTAATAAATCGTTCGATCAAACCCCAACCTATATTGGCGATCAAACTTGGCAATGGTCATACAGTTTTGATGGATTGGGGGCCACTTACCATGCAACACTGAACGGTATAACCTTAAAAAACAATGATGTAAAATGGGAAATGTATATCGACAGAAGCGGGATTAACTCGTTTGCCAATTTTCTCTGGTTTGAAGGGACAACAACCAGCGACAAAAAAAATGCTTCGTGGACAATCTATGAAAATCCTACAACTCCATCGGTTCTCTTCGATATTCACTGGCAGACTGAAGGTGCAAATGCAGGCTCAGTGCTGAAATATACTTATAAAAATAACGGTTCGAACCGCAAAAACAGCACTATCGCTTTTGAAAAGAAACCGGGTGAAAATTTCGACCGTGCATACAATATCTTGTTTACCGACGACAATTCAAGTATAAATATTGAATGGAATGCGCTGGCCAGAGATGGCAGAGTGAGCAGTCCGTCATTCTACAAGGATGACATATGGCACTGCTGGAACGATAAACTTATCGACGATTGGTGCGAATAAAACACTGATTTACAATATACTTTTAAAAGGTTGCCGAATACGGCAGCCTTTTTTTATCGCTAGAGGATAAAATTTCAACATGCAGGGCATCGTAATAAAAAACACACTTCTTGTCACCATCACAAACTTTGAAATTCATATTTTTCAGTTGAAAGTTCAACAAGCTCCCAAATTTCTACTTTCCAACACAATTAATTACATACTCCTGAAATACTGATATTTATCAAAACAAAAAATACTTTTACATAAAAAAGTTCTGTGGCAAATTGTAAACGAAGACCAATAGATATTCATAAAAACATATTTTTGCCCCTCCTCACCTACCATGAGGATTATTGTTACAGGCTGTATCGACGCTTCATGTAACATTTTCATAACCAATAAAAAAGCCAAGGCTAGTCCCGGCTATTGTAAAACCATAAAAAGAGTAGAAATGAAAGCGTACGTTTTTCCAGGACAAGGAGCACAGTACCCCGGCATGGGCAAAGATTTGTATGATAATTCTCCCGTTGCCCGCGAGCTTTTCGACAAGGCCAATGAAATTCTTGGTTTCGAAATCACAAAAATAATGTTTGAAGGCACAGCCGACGAACTGAAACAAACCAAGGTAACCCAACCTGCCATTTTTCTTCATTCGGTGATCCTATCTAAGGTTATGGGTGATCAGTTTAAGCCTGAAATGACTGCCGGTCACTCACTGGGTGAGTTTTCAGCATTGGTTGCTGCAGGCGCCCTTTCGTTCGAAGATGGATTGAAGCTGGTTTCGAAGCGAGCACAGGCTATGCAAAAAGCATGTGAAGCACAACCATCGACTATGGCGGCCATTGTAGGTTGCGAAGACGAACAGGTAGAACAGGTTTGTGCCGAAGTTGAGGGTGTGGTTGTTCCTGCCAATTACAACTGTCCCGGGCAATTGGCTATCTCGGGCGCTGTTGAAGCAGTAAACAATGCCTGTGAACTATTGAAAGCCAAAGGTGCAAAAAGGGCTTTAGTTCTCCCTGTTGGTGGTGCTTTTCACTCACCGTTGATGGAACCTGCCCGCGAAGAATTGGCTGCTGCAATTGAAGCAACAACCATAAATACGCCAATTTGCCCCGTTTACCAAAATGTGGATGCAAAACCACAAACCGCCCCTGTTGTAATCAAACAAAACCTGATTGCCCAGTTAACCGGGCCGGTTCGCTGGACACAAACCGTAAAAAACATGATCGCCGATGGTGCAACATCATTTACAGAACTTGGACCCGGTAAGGTTCTGCAAGGTTTAGTAAACAAAGTAGATAAAGATATTTTTACAACTGGTTACGATAAATTGCATGAATTGTAAGAAAACAAAAACAACAATATTAATCCCGGGGCTAATGCTTCGGGATTTTTTTATATAGTTTGTTGATTTTAAAAACGCTGTATCGGAACGCTCAAGGATTATACTTTGGACATAATTTTGATCCAACCAATCCACCACTTTGATTTCTCGTATTCCTCAGTAAGGAAATTTCCAAAGTCCCTGTTCAGAATCTCACGAAAATGATCAGACTACTTCTGATTATCCTTTTTATCTTCAATTGATTTTATGCTTTTTGCATTAAGTGGACTAACAACTTTCTTGCCTGTTTCGGCTTCCAATTTCAATCGGGCATCTTTGGCAATATTTCCTCCACGCCGTGCCACATCTTCGTGTTCGGGAAACGACTCCGGATTGGTTACTTCTGATATTTCCGTGGTTGACAATTCGGCAAGCATATTCAAAACCAGCTCCTTATTCGTCATATTGTCACGCAGGTTCTCTTTTTTCAACCCCTTGAATTGCTTGTATTCACGAGCTGTTTTGTCTGCCCAGGTTTTATAAATAATATCGGTTAATGCGGCAAATTCTATACCTTCTTCCAAGCCCAACCGTTTCCATTCATCGGTTAAATTCTTTCTTATTTCAATGCTTTTCAACCGTTGGTTTATCCAATTATCCGAATATCCTAAGCGCTTGTAATCGGTCATTGCCTGTTCAATGGATAGTTCGGGGTCTTGCAGTTGGTCGAGCCGTTGTTTTGCAACTTCAGCCAACCACAATTTAAACGGTTCGGCTTTTTTCGATGGAATGGACTGGATAATACGAAAAAGTTGAGAGGTGCTGGCAGCTAATGTTTTACGTTGTTTGCCCGTTTCGGTGGTCATTGCTACCTGGGGACAATTTGTCCCTATGTAATCGCCGAGTATTGTATCGCGTTTACGTAGCTTTTTTAAATAATCGGTAGGGTTGACGCTGTCGGTAAGTACCGCAATTACATCTACAACAGAGAAATACCATTCTTCCTCTTCTTCATTCCATACAGATCGAATTGCTTTATTTTCAAAAAGTTTCATTGAGTTATCTTTTTCCATATCACGCTCTCGTTAATTATATTTATGATTATCCGCAAACAGCCCCAATATAAACCCTAACTTACTGATGGTGCGGATTTTGCATACAATACTCTATTTCGCTTTTATATTATTGGAAATCAGTTAATTCTTTTTAAAATTCGGATCTTTGCGGATAATCATTATTATATTTGAGAAAATTCTTAGTAATTATTATAGTCTGTTCTTATTCCAAGTATAATTGCCAATGGCAATGGGATGTCAAATACTTTGGATAATTTTATTTCAACGATACCATTAGCATAATTATAATGCCTGACTATGTCTAATACATCGCCTTTAATGGCACCAGTAGAAATTGGTGAATTGGAAACTGTAAGCGTATGTTTTCTGAACTTATTAAACTGCTGATAACTTTTAAATTTGATAGAATAATAATCCTCATCTATTTTGTTGTACGCAATTTTCCACTGACGCTGAAACTCTGACAGTATTTGTTTAATCTTATTTTCTTTATCAACACAACTATCATCAAGCAATGCGGTTTCATCATCGTTAGTCTCATAATCTATTGTTCTACACCAGTCTATAGAAATATGTTCTTCCAGATTTAATTTTTTAATGTTATCAATATTTTCTTTAATTGTTTCTTTCAACGTTCTTACAATCGATAAAATAGGAGCGTTAAGCAGACAGTATCTGGCATTTCGTAAAAGATCTGCGGATTGTAATCTTGCCAAAATCTCTTTGCAATGATAATCCTCACAGGACGCAAAATATTTAAGAATCTTACCTGATAAATCAAAAGTTTTCTCGTTTCGATTATTTAATGGATATTGCGAAACAATATCTTTTATCTGTTGATAAATTTGTTTGTGCTCTTCGTTGTCCACTAAATTAAGAGGGGTGTAAGTTTGCTCATTTGTATATCCATTACTTTCATAATTGAATTTAGGTTTACACTCTTCAAATATCTCTTCTTGCATATACAGATTGAACAAAAAGCCATCCACTTTATATCCTATTTTCATGTGCCAATTGGGATGATATTTACGAGCTTCTTCAACAGATTTATTTTCAAAAATTGTTTTTGCAAATAATATATCCTCGCTTGCCTGTTTTATAATTTTATTCAAAAGTTTTTGACTTATACCTTCGGGATATTCATCTTCTAGTAATCTCTCTCTCGTTTCTTGTAAATTACGTTTGATTTTTTCGTAATTGTATTTTAGCCCTACAATAACATCATTAATTGAACA
>Ga0123334_1001160_pt1 | contig 34096 bp, 19 predicted proteins | sample BiotimSIPDNA_FD_89706 | JGI IMG/M metagenome (GOLD analysis project Ga0123334, IMG submission 89706) | Anaerobic biogas reactor microbial communites from Washington, USA - Biogas_R1 time_0 SIP DNA | ecosystem: Engineered > Bioreactor > Anaerobic > Unclassified | place: Washington, USA...
AACCTACCGCGGCCATGTTGAATTGACAATGGAAAATGGACAATTGACAATGTGAAAGCTGTTGAAAGCAATGGAAAGCAATAGAAGGCAGTTGAAAATCGTTAATCAAAAATCATAATTCTTTGTGTCATTAGTATTAAAAAGAGCTGCTACAAAAAATAAATAGTCAATTATAAATATGAAAAATCCCCACAAGAGTGCCACTCTCATTATTCTGCTTCCTTCCAATGGATAAGCAAATACATGTCGTCGGCCAATGGAAGATAGCCCTGGTTATAACACAATTTATAGGTGTTTCCTTTTTGTGTCTCGTAAGTACTGGTGAAATAATTAAAATCGAAACCTTCGCTCAGTAATTTCGAACGCAAAACCTTAGTTTTCCCATTGGTATTCAGCGCGGTAAGTATCGAGTGGTTTTTCTTTAACGTGCGGTTTATTTTTTGCACATACGTGTTGGCCGAACTGTAGCGGGTATTGTTGAATGTATTTCGGCATTGGTCGGAGCAGAATTTCTTGTCAACACGACCAAGAATAGGCTCGTTACATACCGGGCAAAAGCGTTTTTCATTCATAGTGGTGTGTTTTTAATTTTCAGATTAACAAATATATAATCAATTTTAAACACTTACAAGCGAATTTAAACGAATAAAAAACAACTCTAAATGTTTATCAACCGACTAGTTTTTGCAGCCCATTGCACCTTTGCATCATCAAAATTAATTATTCACAATTTAATACTTACAAGTATGACAACGTTAAGGAACAGAGTACAGTTAGTGGGCAACTTAGGAATGAACCCCGAAATTGTAAATTTTGAGAGTGGTAAAAAAGTAGCCAAATTCACCGTGGCAACCAACGAAAGCTTTTCCGACGGGAAAGGGAAAGTAACTACCAACACGCAGTGGCATAATGTAGTAGCTTGGGGAAAACAAGCCGAAATTGCCGAAAAACACCTCACAAAAGGAAAGGAAGTGGCCCTGGAAGGACGGTTAACCTACCGCCAGTACGAGGACAAAAACAAGGTGTCGCACCATATTACTGAAATAGTACTGAACAATTTTATTGTATCGCCCGTCGAACACAAAAACTAAACGCGCTGGCAATCTTCCCCAAAAAAAGCCTGTCTGAATCAATCAGCAGGCTTTTTTATTTTTCAGCAGGCTTTGTATGCTAATCGTGTACGATCATTATGCGCCATAACCCCAAGCATCAGTAAATGTAAAGTCAGGGCAAATGATACGCTTATCGCAGAAGGGCAAAACTGAACCTTTCGTATGAGGTTATTTAATGCTTATTTCTTTTTCCCAGGTCAGTTCATCTGAATTATTTTCATACACTTCAATATTTATCTTGTTGGTGTATGTGTTCAGTGAATCATCCTGAAATGCTAACAAACTCATTTCGAAATCAATTTCACCCGTGCGGGTTGAGGTAAACGTTCTTGATCGATCCTCATTATTCCATGCTGACGGGTTCCAGCCTGTTTCTACCTGAAAAGCAGGATAAAACCAGTGGTGTTGTCCTACAATCTTAATTTTCAGACTTGTACCTTCAGGTAAAACGGCTTTCAAGGAATAAGTGCCTGAAGCATATTCGGTTTTTTCCCTATAGAGAAGGTTAATACCAAAATTTCCGGTTTCGGGATATTTAATACCCCCGGTATATTCAAAATCAGTGTTATTAATAAATTGGGTTACATATTTCTCAAAGTCGGGAATAGTTAAACTTAACCCCAGGTTTTCATACCTATTTTCCAAATTTTCCCGTATTTGGTCAAGTTTTATCGTTTTAGCGTTATTTATTAACGTTGATCCTAAAAATGAACTATTTAAAACCCCATCTTCACGCATATCGGTACTGATGTTTGCAAGGAGCTCAGATAAATCAGAAACAGGCAAATACCCTTGTAAAATTACCGAAATGGCTAATAATATGGCATTATCATCACCGGGTTTACTTATATCGAGAAGCTCTGATTCAGCAATGTCGGGTTTGCTCATTTCAAACAGTGAAAGGATTTCTGACTGAGCCTGTTTTTTTGCATCAGCAAAGTCACTGCCGTTTGAAATAAGATATTCGGTGCGCCTTTTCTCCAGGTTCGACAATACATTCACATTTAGGCTTCTTTTGTCAGTTATATCCGACAAAGCAAATAGTGTTATTTGAGATTCGGAATTACTATTCGTAATCTCGTTGAAATAAAACCCATCTGCTTTTAATTCAACATACTGCGAAACAAAGTTGACATTTCGGACCTCAAATGTTCCTTTGTTATCAAGGATTTGCGAAGAGAAATTCTTTCCTGTAGGAATAAAATCGGCAGATAATTCTGAAATAGTAATCGCAGTTCCATTTAAGAATGGGCCTTTTTGTACGTATCCGTTTATTTTTTCGATGGTTAACAGAGTCTTATCGTCTTTTTCATTATCACAAGAAATGAAAAGAAGAAGTAAGACACAGATCTGAAGGGTTGTCAAAATTTTCATAGTTATAAAATTTAGGGTGAATTTTTGGTAATAATCAATAACTTACAAAGTTATATAAATAGTTTGCAATTACCAATGGGGAGTTTATACCAGATGCAATTCTAAATCAGTCCGAACCTATTCAAGTATAATGCCGATGAATAGAAATGTTCAGTACAATCGAGTGGCAAATGTTGAGTTTGATTCTTAAAAACAGTCTGACTGTATTGCGAATTGCGATATATATTGTATTTTTATTTCAGTTGTTGCCAAATTAATAAACAAGCCTCATAATCTATTGATTTTATTAGGTTTGTCTATGAAGGGCATTTATACAATGATTGTTAAAAAGAGTTATAACCAATGGTAGGGCTACCTTACAAATGATTACGCGCATAGACAAGCTATTTCATTGCGGTGAAAAAACAAAATTATCGCAGCATATTTGCGGTAATTAATCCGTATATTTACCGCATAAAAATATTAGGCAATGGCAAAATACATTTACGAGTACAATAACTGGACAGATTTTTCGTGGCACGACAAAGCCATAAATGCCGTCTTTGGTGAAGTGCGGCTTATGCAAGGGAAAATAATAGGGCAGATGAACACATTGGGCTTTTCGGCTAAAGAAGAAGCCACGCTAAACGCTTTAACATTAGATATTGTAAAATCATCGGAAATTGAAGGCGAATTACTCAATCATGATCAGGTACGTTCGTCAATTGCAAGGCGCTTGGGTATAAACACTGCCGGACTTGTAGCAAGTAGCCGCCACATTGAGGGAGTCGTAGAAATGATGCTTGATGCCACCCAACGATACATGTTGCCTTTAACCGAAAAACGTTTGTTCGGTTGGCATGCAGCACTTTTCCCCACAGGTTTCAGCGGACCTTACTCAATAGAAGTGGGACGATACAGAACAGGTGATATGCAAGTTGTTTCGGGTGCTATGGGAAAAGAAAAAGTGCATTACGAAGCCGTAAAGCCCGAATTGGTAAAAACGGAAATGGACAAGTTTTTGGATTGGTTCAACAACGAAAACAGCCTTGATCCTGTTATGAAAGCTGCCATAGCACACTTTTGGTTTATCATCATTCACCCATTTGATGACGGAAACGGCAGAATTGGAAGAGCAATATCCGACCTATTGCTTGCCCGTGCCGAAGGCAGTGGAGAACGTTTTTACAGTATGTCGAGCCAAATATTAGCCGAACGCAAAATCTATTACGAAGTATTACAAAAAGTACAACATAGTTCGGGCGACATTACAGAATGGATCGATTGGTTTTTGCATTGTCTCAAAAATGCGATGCTCTCCACCGAAAGCACCACACAGAAAATATTGCGTAAAGCTGAGTTTTGGAAATTACACGAACACACGCCCATAAACGAACGACAACGCTTAATACTTAATAAACTCTTTGACAATTTTGAAGGAAAATTACAAACTTCAAAATGGGCTAAAATTGTTAAAACCTCTAGTGACACTGCCTTACGCGACATAAAAGACTTGGTGGAAAAAGGCATCTTGAAACAATCTGAAGGAGGAGGACGAAACGCAAACTATGAATTAGTAGACTTTAAAATAGAATAACCACTTGAGATGTCTTTTTTACGGTCAGATCGTTGAACCGTAAGAAACAAGCCACGCCCATACCGTCTTCAGTATATTGCATAATTTGATTGTAGTTCAAAAATTATATTGTAACCTGTTAATTTAAAATGTTATATTATGAAAAAGATAATTTACATGTTGATGTTACTTGTTTTAAGTGCTAACTTTTTGTATGGTCAACTCTCCGAAGATTTAGTTTACAAGAATTTAGAACGGGCTTATACCGAGATTGGCTCTAATTCTTTCTTTTCAGTATATCAAGTTTCATTAGGAGACACCCGGGCAGATAATGCCGAGTCGGGTGGTGAATATTGTGATGAAGTACCTTCTCTCTCTGATATTCAGTATTATGAAATTGGAACAAGTAATGGTGGTTGGTTAAGTTATTGGTTACGTGGATATTCTATAATATCGAATTGCAATTCCATAATAGAATCGGCTCAAATGAGTAATTTTAGCGAAGCAACAAAGCTAAGCTATATTGCCGAAGCAAAGTTTTTGAGGTCCTTAGTAATTTTTTCTCTCGCAAACACTTTTGGAGCCATTCCTTATCCGGTTCATAATTTTGAATGGCCTCTCGATGGAGGGTATACATTTCTTAATACGAACAAGGTGCCTGGTAAAGTCAAAAGTTTATATGCTATTTATCAGCAAATTGAATTAGATCTTGTTGAGGCAATAAATATTCTTCCGACACGAAGCCAACTGAACGATCCCCAGAGTTTTAGGGCAACATCTGGTGCTGCCGAGTCGCTGCTTGGAAAGGTATTGCTATATGGTTCTTGTTTTGCGCGGAATTATCCCACCGATCCTCGCTTTGCTGGTTTTTCTTCATCCCGTGTTCAAGATGCAATAATGCATCTTGAAAGGGTTATAAATTCGGGGGAATATAGTCTGTTAACCGGAAATTTTGAAACATGGTGGAGTGAGTCGCCGATTTACCCCGATAGCACACCCGCATACAGGGCATTATTTACTTCAAGTCAGAATGGTTGCAAAGAGTCGGTTTTTGCTGCAAAAAATATTGAAATATGGAGAGGATGGAGTAATTATCGAGGACTGGGGCATACTCAGTGGTCAACGGCAAGATATGCGAAAAATGAAGGTCAGAAATATCAAACAAATGGGTGGGGTTTCAATATCCCTTCTATGCAACTTATTGATGCATTTAAGCAAGAAACAGGCACTGTCGCTGCCGATGATCCTAGGTTTGCTGTTACCGTAGCCCTTGAGGGTGACTCAATATTAACATATCGGGGTTGGCTCCCTATTTTTTTCGATCAAACAATTTTCTCGGCAACCCGTAAATGGGAATGTTCTCAAGAGGAGTTTTGGAATATACGTTTTGATTGGACGGATTCACCGCTTGATTTTCCACTTATACGTTTTTCTGATGTGTTGTTACTTGCTGCTGAAGCTAATCTACTTGCTGGAAATGCAAATAAAGCATTGGAATATACAAATTTGGTCAGGCGAAGGGCCCGAGAATCGGGGGTCACTAATAAACCTGAAGATTTAACAGCCATAACTTATAATGATATTATGATCGAACGACGTGTTGAACTTGCCATGGAAGGGCATCGTTTTTTCGATCTCCTTCGCTGGGGGGTACTGTCTGAAACACTTGATGGTAAGTTTATTACCTCGTGTAACAAGACCGCTTCATTCGTTTCTGGCAAACATGAATTTCTTATCTATCCTGATTCTCTTTTGTCGAAAACGGTTGATCTTGATGTGTTATCTGTTAAGGATGATGTTTGTTTATTTCCAAATCCTGGATGCGGAAATATATCGGTTGTTGCAGATATGCCAATAACCTCTTTATTCATGTATACTGTTCAAGGTCGACTGGTTTATGCAAACGAACGAATCAATAATACCTCGTTTACAATTGATTTATCAGCCTATTCACCGGGGGTTTATTTTATAAAAATTCAAAGCACTAATGGATTTGTTGTCAAGCGCTTTACACTGAATTGATATGTTAAGCTATTAACCTGAGTTCGATTTTATTTTTCTGAATGTTAAGGCCATGCCATAATAACACTATTTTACCCGCACAATAATTTTTTGGGTTGCAGTGTGCCCGTTGCCCAGCAGACTGAAAAAATACACTCCCGGCACAATTGCAGGACTGTCGAGTACAATGCAGCCTTGTCTGCTTTCGTCGGTAAACCGTGAAAAAGCCATAATTTTTCTTCCATTACTGTCGTAAACAGAGGCCTGAGGCTCAGTTCCAAATTCTTGTGGTACCATAAAACGGAGCATATTCTCTTGCTGGGTTACTTTTAACTCCGACGAATTTTTGATCAGGTTGCTGCTTACCCCTTCAACTTTCGAAATTACAATAGTGCCTCCATCGGGTAGGGCATCGAACTGTACATACTTGACCCCGTTCACAATAATCACGGTATCGTTCACCTCGGTACCGTTTTGGGTCACAGTGGCATTGTTCCACCCATCGGGCAGGGCACGCCGTATACTTAGCGCTATATCGTACCATTCGTTGTTGCTTAGTGTGTCGCTCAGTTCAAGGCTTATGCTGGTGGCCGTTGTGGCCGTTTCGCTAATGCTGGCACAATTGCGTTCTTTTATGTAGCGGGCAACATTTCCAAAAGTATTTACCCATACTTTTTGTTCATTTTCTTTCAGATACTCAAGGCTTTTGCGCAGCGTGTCCGATGAGGTAGGAGAGTAGCCATTGTCGTTATCTACGCCGTGCAACAGGTATACCAGCCACCCTTTTTTCTGAATCGCGCTATTGGCCTGGGTTTTAAAATGTGCTGAAGTTTTTACAGCCCCCTGTGAACCACAAATTACTGAACTCACGTTCATGAAATCGGCGGGTGTTTTTCCTTCAATTGTTCCCTGACAGCCACGTGCGGCAATGAAATATTTTTTGTGAAGGGCATCGTTCCCTTTTTTGCAGTATGGATAGGCCATTGTTAAGGCTTGTTGACCGGTAACTTTAGAGTTAATCTGGTCGTTGCTGGTGGTTAGTTCTTTTTCCTGAGCCTCCGCGTCTATTGTGCTGAAATCGGCATGGGTGGCTGTGTGATTAGCTATTTCGTGGCCATTATTGGCGGCTTGTTGAAGTTTACTCCAATTACCACCCGACCATCCCGAAACGGTAAACATAGTGAGTTTATAGCCAAATTCGTCGAAAATGGGAATAGCTTTCGAAAACTGCCCTGCACACCCGTCGTCGAAAGTGTAACTGACGGCACATGTTCTGAACCCTTGCCAGGTAGCTACTTCGTAAGGGGCGGCAACTTGTGCCCACACAGGTAAGTTTAAGGTGATAAAGAGGATGAAAATGAGTGTTCTGCTTAGTTGTTTCATGTGTATATATTTTCAAATTAAAATTATCTGTTATTCTCAGCGGCTCTGCAGGGTGCATATAGCGGGCGAAAGACCATCAGACTTGGCCGTAAGCCGCATCGAACCTTTTTCCCCTTTTTTTGCTCGCACAATCACCAGAACCATCCCGTTGAATGCTTCCCGTTTTTTCGATGTAAACGATACCAGGCTCGAGGGATCACCGTTGTCAGTTGCCACAATTTCGCCCGGGCCTTCAAGACTGAATTCTATCTGCTGGTTGCTGCGGGGTACGGTAAGCCCTTTTTCGTCGGTTATTTCTATGGTGACAAATGAAAGGTCGTTGCCGTCACAATCAATCGTGCTACGGTCGGCGGTGGCTTTTAGTGCTGTTGCTTTGCCCGTGGTCTCAACGCGCTGCTCTGCCCAATATTTCCCGTTTTTATAAGCGATAACCTTCAGTTCTCCGGGTTGATAAACAACATCGTCCCAGCGTAACCGGTATTCATAGTTTCCTTTTTTCTTCTTACCTAACGATTTCCCGTTTAGAAATAGCTCAGCTTCGTCGCCCGAGGTAAACACATGCACCGGTGTAATTTCACCCACTCGTTCTTCCCAATTCCAGTGGGGCAACAGGTGCACCATGGGCAGCTCGGGGCGCCAGTGAGATTGATAAAGCCAGAAACGGTCTTTTTTGAAACCGGCAAGGTCGATGATCCCTGTATATGAACTTCTTGCATCGTAGTATGGAGTGGGTTCTCCCAGATAATCCCAGCCAGTCCATACAAATTCTCCCGCCACAAACGGGTGCTTTTCTACCGAGCCAAATACCTTGTCGGCACTCGACCCAAAATCAACGGCATACAATTCGTACGAACTGACCTGACAACTTTTAGAATCGCCTCCCTGCCCGTCGCGTGTGGGAGAACTGATTTTTTCACTTACCGGGAAAAGATATACTCCACGGCTGCTGAATGCCGAGGCGGTTTCGCTGCTGTAGATAACTTTCTCAGGGAACTTCTGGTGAAATGCGTCGTATTGCGGTGCCGTGCGTATCCGGTCAGTTCCTTCAAATTCCGGTTCCTGCCGTATCCCTTCGCCCTGGTAGTTTAGCCCGATAACATCGGGGATCACTGGCAACGCCATATCAGGTTTGGCATAATTCATGGCCAGTGTAGTGGGACGGGTGGGGTCTTCTTCTTTTATGAGTGTATGTATACGTTGAGCAATGGCAGCGCCTTCCTGCCCGGTATATTGTTCACCCACTTCGTTGCCAAAACTCCACATAATCACCGACGGACAGTTGCGGTCTCTGCGCACGAATGCCCGCGTATCGGGTTCATACCATTCAGGAAATATCAGGTGGAAGTCGTGGGCCGTCTTTTTTCTTTCCCACGAATCGAAAATCTCGTCGATCACCAGAAACCCCATCTGGTCGGTGAGCTCAAGCAACCCGGGGTCTGGTGGGTTGTGCGACATGCGTATGGCATTGCAGCCCATTTCCTGCAATATCTCGAGTTGGCGTTCTGCTGCACGTTTGTTGAAGGCTGCCCCTAGCGCCCCAAGATCGTGGTGCTGGTTAACTCCTTTAATTTGAATTCGTTTTCCGTTTACAAGTATGCCTTTTTCCGGGACGAATTCAACGGTTCGTATACCGAAGCGGGTCTCAAACTGGTCAATAATTTTGCCATTTTGCTTTAGGGTGCTTACCGCAACATAGAGATTCGGCGTTTGGGTAGGGTGGGGACCCCATAGCCGGGGATTTTTTATCGTGGTTGTTGCAGAATCCTTGTTTTGAGTTCCGGCTTTTGTGCTGATCGTTTGTTTTGCAAAACGGGCAGTTGCTTTTTTGTGTGGCGTCCCGTCAGCATTTAAAGGGTAGACTTTAGTAATAATTTCGGTTACTGCATCTTCTTTCGATGTATTTTCAATGTTAACATCGATAGATAGGGTAGCCGATTTGGCTGAAACATTCTTGCTGCTTATATAGGTTCCGTATTGGGCAATATGCACCGGGTTGGTTTTTACAAGCCACACGTTACGGTACAGCCCGCCACCCGGGTACCACCGCGCTGAATTATTCGGGTTGTCGAGCCTGATTGCCAGTTGGTTTTCTTTGCCAAAAACAATATATGGAGTAAGGTCGAGCCGATAGGAATTGTATCCGTAAGGCCATCCCCCCACCAACTGTCCGTTGAGCCAAACCATGGAATATGACATGGCTCCATCGATGTCGAGATAGATTGCTTTGCCTGAATCTGATTGTGGTATGTCGATCTTTTTGCGGTACCAGCCTACACCATTACTTGGCAAACGGCCCATTCCGCCTCCAACTTCAGAGTCAGAACCGTCTTGAAATGGTCCGGCAATGGCCCAGTCGTGAGGTAAATCAACTTTTTGCCATTTGCTGTCGTCGAAATTAGGTTGTACGAATGCAAAATCAGCACCCGGCTTGCCGTCAGGCCTTACATGATGCTTTGTTTTATTCCCGATAAATGGGTTTCCCGTGGGGAGTATCCATGGTTTCAACACTTCCTGTATGTTCTTTTTTTTAATGGCTTCGGTAGGTTGCGCATCGGCAACTTTGTATTCGTTACTGCCTTCGTACTCGGGCCTTGCATCGTAGATAAGATTATCGGCTATTTCCGATGAGGGGTATTTATAAAAATGCCAGTTTTCGTTGAGCAGGATTCGCTCACGAACCGGCTGTGTTTTCTGGGTTCCTGATTGGGCAAGGGCGATATTGGGAATAAAATACCCTGCAAAAATTCCTGCCATAACCCATACCATGTGTTTACGATTCATATTCATTGCTTTACTGGATTTTTTTCACAGTGCTTCTGCCTGTTTGAAAGGTATTTAATTCGTAATTAATTGTTCTCATTCTTTGAAAAGATTGGAAATGCATGCAGCCCGTCCTGCCTGTACTTTTTGCGTTTTGGGTGTTGTTTCCCTAAGCGTATTGTATTTTTGCAGGACGAACTACAGCATTGTTCCAAACTATGGTTTTACTCCCCCTTATTACATTTACTTATATCAGAGTATTTATGTTGAACTTCAACCCGGAAATTCGACATAACCTTATTCGATGCTGATTTTTCTGGTGGTCACCATCCCGTCTTCGCTCGCTTTCAGAAGGTATATCCCTTTTGCTTTTTCCAAGTTGATGGTACAAGAGTTTTCCCCATTGCAAAGCATTCCACTGAAAATTAATTCACCGTTGGTGTCTACTATTTCAATATCAATTTTGTATTCAGAATTATTGTCGCGCTCAACTTCCAGGGTGAATATGCCGTTTTTCGACGGATTGGGGAAGATTTTAAGGGTTCCGTCATGTTGCTTAAGAGAAGGTGCAGCTGTTGTTCCCATGCGCAATGGTTCCCAAAAGTTGCCAGAAACAGTCATTAGGTAAAGACACCTTAAAGAGAGGTTAAACCAGTCTGAATTATTTTTTATTATTTTCAACTCGTCGCCAAAAGCATCAGCAACTTGTTGGGTGTTCGACATTGCAGCCACGGCAAATCCCCCTACGAAAGCGCTGGTATGGTAATGGCCAGTAGGGGTTCCGTCGAGTTTATACCCATCTGCAATATTCTTTGGATCAATGCTATATGCCCAATTGCTTACTTTGGTACACCAGTTTCTTGCGCTCTCGTTTCCGTTCCAAAGGTAGTCGAGGCTCATACGCCAAGGGACGGGGCATGCGTCGTAAGCAAAATTATAATTTTTTGAACCGGCAGGATTCCCTTCAACGGTTTGCCAATCGGGAACTAAACCAGTGGTTTTATGCGCGCTGTTATTCAGTATTTTATACGAGTCGTTAGCCAAGTCTTCCCATAACTGGTTTTCGGTAACCTTGGCAAAAACCCTGAAAAATGCCGGGGTGTAATATTGAATACCGGTCTCGTTGCAACCGCCCAACGCATAGTTGTTGTAACCCGGATAAATGGCTTTTATTCCACTGCAGGAGGTAATCATGTTTTCGCTAATACGCGCGAGTATAAGTTTAGCTTCATTAATATAACTACCGCTCCATTGATTGTAGGCCACAATAAGGGCGAAAGCCACATCAATATCTGTGTTGGTGGTGCTGCTTGGGCTAATAATTGACTCACAGGTTACGTTCCAGGCCATCAAGTCTTTAGCTTGTGTAGAAAGTTTACTTTTATAAAATTTGAAAAGCTTGTCGAAGGTTTCTTTATCGCCCATGTAGGCCGAAATCAGCATGCCAATGCCAATGGCATAGCCGCGGGTTTCATTTTTTGCCGAAGAAAAAATAACCCGTAGGCTATTCCCGCACTCGACCAGCAAAGTGCTCTTGAACAGGTCGTATTCGCTTTTAACGTAATCGGAACTGATGTTGGCAGGTTTTACCCCATAATTATATTGTACATTCTGTGGAAATGGCCGGTCTTGAGCGTTCAACATTGGCAATAAGGTCATTAAAGCAAGACAAAGGGCGAAAAATTTCATCATACAATCGATATTATTAACTTTAACACTAATTTAGAACAATTGAATAGCGCGATAGTCCAGAATCACGATTTTAGACTTTTTTTAATACGAAGGTACAACAAATGCGACAACAAAATCACTAATTTTACACGGTTAGAACAGAGGTAATTTTATGGAAAAGACCATTCACTTGCTGATAATGTACACCATGTTGGTGCTAATGATGATCCTTTTCCAAAGGGGGCATAAGCATCATCGTAGCCGAATTCTTGCCTATTATGCATTGATTGAAGTTATAACAAATGGTTTCAATAGCCTTAACCCTATGCTGGGGCAAGATTGGTACGTTCAGTTTCCTTTCCTTCATTATTTATATTTGCCGCTCTATTGCCTTTGGGTACCCTTTTTCTATTTCTATTTTAGATCGTGCCTTTCGAACGATTTCAGGATTACCCGTAACCATTGGCCTCATTTTATTCCTTTTGCCTTGTTTTTCCTCTATTTCTTGTTCGTGTGGCTGAGTAAAGGGAATGATTATATATTTGAAAATTTGTATGTTAAAGGTACTTATCTGCGTAATACCCGGTTTGCAATTGATATAATGGTAAGGCTTCAGTATTTGTTTTATAATTTTCTGATGATTAGGGGCTTGGTACTAGCCGAACGCAGTCGGAAAAAAGCAGATTCCGAAGTTATGCAATTTGCCGTTGACGTTAGTTGGTTGCGTTTTGTGGTATACGGGTATGCTATTGCTTGCTTAAGTGGTATTGTGTACTTGGTTTTCTATTTCTCAGGTTATGAGCAGGCTTGGGTAATAAACCTGATTAGTATAAGCTACTTTTTCCTGTTCTTTTTTATCATCTTCTTCAACGCCATAACGCACGATCCTACAGCTGCCGACAATAAGCAAAAGCAGTCACAATCGCCAAGTTTGCCAATGATCTCGTTGATGAAAAGAATTGAAGAGTTGATTGTTGGCCAAAAACTGTACCTCGAACCCGACCTTACCCTGCAGCAAATTGCCGAGGGACTGAATGAAAAGGAAAGGAATATTTCTCAGGCAATCAATACAATAGAAAAACGGAACGTGAACGATTACATCAACAATTTCAGGATTGAACATGCTTGTACCCTTTTGCTGGGCGACAAAGACAAACCGGTGTTTGAAGTAATGTACGAATCGGGGTTTAGTACCAAGGGAGCTTTCAATCTGGCCTTTAAAAGAGTGACCGGAAAAACACCAACCCAATACCGTAGCGAAGCAAAATAAGGAACGCCATTTAAAAATGAAATTTCCCTTCAGGCAAAGCCTCAAGTGTGGACTTAACAATACGATAAATTACAATACATAGATTTTCAGCAATTTAAAGCTGTTGACAATGAGTTTAAATACATTTTTTTCTCTATTGACTAAGATTTTAGTCAATTTTCTTGGTTGACTAAATCTTTAGTCATATATTTGTTCCGGACTTTTACATTACAATTATGCAATTAACGAAAGCTGAAGAACAAATAATGCAGATCCTTTGGGACATGGGCGAGGGGATGGTTCGAGACATCCGCGATCGCTTCGATGAACCCAAGCCTGCACGTAATACTGTTTCAACAATTATTCGGGTACTCGAAGCCAAAGGGATTGTGAGCTACCGTGCCGATGGGAACACACATATTTACTTTCCACTGGTCTCGAAACGTGAATATTCGAAGAGACAACTTTTTTCATTAATGAAGAATTATTTCGACAACTCCTTTCCACAAATGGCAACTTTCTTTGCACGTGAAAAAGAACTTACCATTGACGAACTGGAGCAATTGTTGAATGCCACAAAAGATGAATTGCAAAACCCTAACAATCAATAACAATGGAAGCAATTGCTAGTTATTTGTTGCAAATGGCCTGTTGGCTGGCTGCTTTTTGGCTGGTGTACGTACTGGCACTGCGAAAAGAAACGTTCTTTGAGCTTAACCGTTGGTTTTTGCTTGTTGGCATTATGGCTGCATTTGTATTGCCATTGTTCCCAATTAAGTACGAAGTTGTTAAAAACACTGCCGATAGTACTTTGCTGTTGATGACTGGCAAATTGTCAGAAACAAGCACACCATTTGAGGATTCAATAAGCTATTGGTATTGGATATATGGTATTGGTGCTTTCATTGTATTTGCCAGGTTTTTGCATCAATGCATTAAGTTGTTATGGCTTATCCGCAAAAGTGAGCCCATTTGGGTTAACAATACCCGTGTATTTAAATTCGAAGGGGACACAGCACCTTTTTCGTTCTTCAATTTCATATTTGTAAGTAAAACCATGGACAACGAGGCCGAATTGAAAACGGTTGTTGCCCATGAAAAAGTCCACATTAACGAACGACACTGGGCCGACCTGCTCCTGCTGGAAGTGGCCCGCACTGTACAATGGTTCAATCCATTACTATTACTCTATCGTAAGGCTATAATGCAAAACCACGAATACCTTGCCGATTACGGAACGCTGCAAAATGGGGTTAGTGCACAAACCTATAAGGCCGTGTTGGTAAATCAAATGCTTGGAGTGCCGGTTTTGAAAGTTGCTAATGGCTTTACGCTTTTTAATCCAACAAAAAGAATTTTCATGATGAATAAAAATAAAACCAAGCCTGCAATGCAGTTAAAATTATTGTGGGCATTACCGCTTGTAGCGTTGATTATGGTAAGCTTTGCCCAACCAAATTATGTTACAGGTGAAAATCCTGCTAGTGCAATTAATGCAAATCAGAAAACAATAACCGTAAATGGCAAAGTTACCAACGAAGAAGGAGAGCCGTTGCCAGGCGCAAGTATTGTTATTAAAAATGGGACATTGGGAACCATTTCGAACCTACAGGGCAGGTTTTTGCTCGAAGGGGTTAAGCCCGACGATGAAATCGCGATCAGTTTTGTGGGGTATGGAACCCAGGTTCTGAAGGCAAAATCTGAACTCAACGTTTCGATGAAGAAGGAGGTATTTGTGATTGGCTATGCTACAAATCAAATTGCACCTCCTCCTCCACCACCGCCACCAATGGTGATTAACCGTAATGGAGAAAGCAAAAAACCACTGATAATACTTGATGGTAAGCCATTTACCAACGATGTAAGTACTATAAAACCCGAAACAATTGACCGCGTTGAGGTGCTAAAAGATGAATCGGCAATAGCGACTTATGGCGACAAAGCAAAAGACGGTGTAATAATAATCACCTCAAAAAAGAACCATACAAGCGAAGAAGAAGTTGTATTTGTTGTTGTTGAAGAAATGCCCCAATACAATGGTGGAAGTACTGCATTGCATAATTACTTATCGAAAGCAACTAAAGGCTCAAAGGAAAAAGGCAATATATGGGTACAGTTTATCGTGAAAAATACGGGTGAAATTGTTAACGCAAGAATACAGTCAAGCAACAACAGTAAGCTTGATCAAAAAGCGTTAGAAATAGTTAATGCAATGCCAAAATGGATTCCCGGCAAACAGCGTGGCAAAGCGGTTGATGTGATGGTAAGTTTAAATCTAATCTTTTAAAATTTGGATTTATTATTGCAGGTTCAACCCAGATATTATGGCAAATGCAATTATGAATCAGTCCGAGCCTATTCATGTATAATGCCGATGAATAGAAATGCTCAGTACAATCGAGTGGGCGAAGATTGGACTGTTACATTTCTTCAATCGGCATTACATTTCGGATCAAGTGAACGTTCTGGTGGAGTAAGTCATTTTCACGCATAAATCTCAGCTAATTGGGACAAGAAAAATTGAATTTCTCTGACATCTCTTTGGGTATTGCAGATTCTGACTTAATGAAAACGCACCTTTTATTTGATGAGTCAGAAAAACTATCAAAAAATTTAGAGCCGTAGGCTCGAATCATTTTGTAAGGATGGACTTCAGTCCATTCAATGAGGCAATTAGTCAATATCATGGAGAGCTGTAGGCTCGGTACATTTTAGATTAAATCAGCAAAAATATACCGCACATCATACATTTCACTGCAAAACACATTGGACATAAACTTGTGAAAATGTATTTGCCATTGTTTTTTATTTTTAATGTTCCGTTCCTACGGAACTCTCTATGTCTCTTGTTGCTTTTTTACCCCGGATTAAAATCCGGCGTTACAAAATTACCCGTTCCTTCGGAACTTAACTTATTGTAGGTTAGCTTATTTTCATTGTAATTTTTCCCCTTCCCACGCAAAAGCTAATTTGATCCTTCATTTCTTCAATCGGTATAACTGGATTAAGAGATAGATTACCCAATAAAAAAGCCGATCCTCGTTGTGAGAATCGGCTATTTTTATTTAGAATAAATTCTTACCGTGGAATTATTACCATCCTGGATTTTGTTGCAGGTTAGGATTGGTACGAACCACTTGTGCAGGATAAGGGAACCATTCGTGTTTTCCTGCTTTAAAACCAACAGTCATACCAGCATTTGGTTCTGAATAAGTTACATAACCTCTGTGTAATGGTTCTTTTTCGCCATTTTCGTTTTTGGTAAAAGCATCCTTAAGTGAAGGAATGTGTGTTCCGGCATTCTTCACTTTTTCTAATTCGCCCCAACGTTTCATGTCGATCCAGCGTGAACATTCCATCCACATCTCGTAGTTTCTTTCCTTCTTTACATTATCCATAGTCAATGCTGAACTTACCGGAGCTCCGGCACGTGTCTGAATAGCCTGGAGATATTGCAAGCCATCAGGGTCGTTTGTTTGAGCACATGCTTCAGCATACATAAGGAGTATATCGGCATACCTCGAGATAATAAAGTTGTTGTAGCGCCAGTCCTTCCCTTGGAGATCTTCTTTAGATGCAATGTGTTTAATCTGAAGAAATTCACATTGTCCATAAAGTCCCTGGTCGTTTTTAATCCCGCGTTTAGGGTCTGCTAGTTTCATCTCTTTAGTTGTCATTAAACTATCGTTAGCCCATTCAACTTCAGTTATGAATTCTTCAAAGGTTATTATTGTAGCTTTACGACGATAGGAATTACCATCATTAGCATAAAATTCTTTAGCAAAGTTTTCTTCAACAGCGATACCACCCCAGCCAGCTACTCCCTGAGTAACAGGTTTGCTGTACAAACGGTCAGATCTCCAACCCCAAATATTTGCTTCCATCCAGGTTGAACGAACCATAAAATTGAGATCGGCAGAATAAACAAGATTCAATTCGAACACTTTTTCTTCACAGCCATCCCCTTCGATATGGAACAAGTCGCGCCATTTTTCGCCAGGAACAAGCTGGTACTTACCCGATTGGATAATAGCTTTAAGAGGAGCTTTTGCAGCAGCATAGTCTCCTGCATAAAGGAGGGCTTTACCCTGAACCGCCTGAGCGAAGCCTTTGGTTACCTTTACAGAACCATCCTTATCGTTAGGACTAAGACGTTCGGGGATAAAAGCTGCAGCTTCTTCACACTCTTTTGCACACCAGCGGAGAAGGCCTTCATGTCCACCTTCATAATTTGATGGTCTTGCGTCTCCAGTTAGAACATGGTCAACCAATGGAGGGGCACCCCAGGCCATAGCAGCCATCATGTGGCAAAATGCGCGAATTACACGGGCTTCAGAGATGCAACGGTCTTTTACATCACTTTCACCATATTTGAAATTATCAATAACAAGGTTAGCGTGATAAATAATGAAATACAGACGTTTATATGCGTTTTCAATGACCTGATTGTCAGCGTCGTGCCTGAACTCATTAAGGCAGGCAATGAAGTCATTATCCCCATATTTTTCGCCTGCTCCAAGTACGTTATCTGCACAATAGTTGAATAGTACATTGTAAGGAACGTAGATAAATGTCCCATCGACTCCGTGCATATTCGAAGCAAAATCCTTGTATGCATTAACAAGAGCCGATTCTGCATCTTCATCGGTTTTATAAAACGTTTCAATACTAGTGACCCCCTTCTGAGGGATTTCTAGCCTATCCTCACTACAAGCAGTGAATAGCATCACAGCGCTAAATAGGAAGGGAAAAATATATTTGATTTTTTTCATTTTAATATGGTATTAAATTAGAATGTAACATTTAAACCGAAGGTTACTTTTTTCGATGTCGGATATGTACCTGCGTCGAAACCAGCACGTTCAGGAGCTGTGCTCACAGTTGCTGTTTCAGGATCGCATCCGGGATATTTTGAAAATGTGAAATAGTCATCCAGCGATACGTAGCATCTAAGCCTGCTGATAAGCATTTTCTTAGTGATGCTTTCAGGAACGGTGTAGCCCAACTGAATTTGTTTGATCTTGAAGTATGCACCGCTAAACATTGATGCATTTGAACCCCAGAAATTCCAATCGCCGGCAACCGCTTTAGGATCAGGCATCGAAGCATTCTTGTTGGTTGGTGTCCAAGCGTTGTCATAATAGTATTTCAACGAGTTACGCATTGGTGTATCGGCACGGTACAGTACGGTGAAGATATCGTTGCCGCCAACCCCTGAACCAAAGATATTTAAGTCTAAGCCTTTGTATGCAAGGTTAATAGTAACACCGTAGGTGAAATCAGGGATTGCTTTTCCAATATAGGTCATGTCTGCATCAGATATCACACCGTCAGGTTCCCCCGTTTTTTCATTAGGAAGATCCTTTATTATTGGCTTACCAGTTTCTTTGTCAACGCCTTCATACACATAACCTCTGAAAAACCAGATAGGCTGGCCAACCTGGAATGATGTATGAACAGGATTGTTGGTACCATCAACACCACCTTTAGCTCCGTCTAAACGGGCAATACTTGGATCGAGATAGGTAACTTCATTGTGCAATGTAGAGAAGTTGCCACCGATAGTATAGCTAAAATCACCGATTTTATCTTTCCACGATGCTTCAAATTCAAAACCTTTGTTCACTACGGAACCGGCATTGATCGTAGCATTGGCAAAACCAACTTCAGGAGTAGGTTTCATATTTACAATAAGGTCGTCGGTTACCTTGTTGTAGTATTCAGCAGATAATGAGAGTTTTTCATTCAAAAACCTCATGTCTAACCCAATGTTTAATTGGGTTGAAGTCTCCCATTTAAGATTTGGGTTAGGTAAGCCTGAAGGGTGAGAACCGTATGATGGAGCTGGATCATCTACTCCATATTGATACCAAGAATCGTTGAAAGCTATGCTAGAGCTGTATTTGTAGTCGTTGAGTACGTTAATGTTACCGTTTTGTCCCCAAGAAGCACGTAATTTCATGAACGAAATTGCATCACTAGTCACATTATCCTTAAAGAATCCTTCATTGCTAACAGTCCATCCAGCCGAAAATGAAGGGAAGTATCCCCAGCGGGCTTTTTTTGACAATTTAGATGAGTCGAAAGCATCGGCGCGGAAGTTGGCCTGAATGCTGTAACGGTTGTCGTAAGAATAAATAAGACGGCCGAAATAGGCAATTGAAGTAGATAAACCTGGTTTATTCCTAATGGTCTTTGTTGTTGTTTCGGTACCATCCACTATGTTACTTTTTACATAGTCAAGATATCTGAAATTAGGTTCATAACCATTCAGGATATCGGGACCAGTTACAGTGACATCAACATTGTCATTTTTATCTTCCTGATAAGACATACCAGCCATTGCAGTGAAATCATGTTTATCAAGCGTTAAGTTATAGTTCGCAAAATTTTCCCACTGATAGTATAGGCTGGTGTGTGCTTGTGACTGAAGGTTATAGTCAATTGCTTTCGCCATTGAAGAAGCCCAATAAGGAGTATTGTAGCTGTGCATATTCGATTGAGCAATTCTATAACCAAAGCGAGATGTGATTACAAGACCTTTTACAGGCTTCAGGTTTCCATAAATAACCCCACGAAGAGAAAGACCTCCGTTTTCACGATCGACACGATCTCTCTGAAGTAATGGGTTACCACTGTCGTCGGTTATATACTTGGAAGAAGCATAGTAAAGACCATTTTCAGGATTTTTAAGAATTATCTTGCCTTGATCGTAACCTTGTTTCATAGAGGGTGCGAATTGGCTGGGATCTGAATAGTATACAGGAGTTAATGGGTCAATAGTCAACACCGAGTTCATAACCGAACCATACGCTGACATTTGAGAAACCGATTTGGTCGACCATTTTTCAATAGAGTTGTTGCTTCCAATTTGCAACCATTTTTTCACGTTGTAGTCGCCATTAATTTGAGCAGTTAAGCGTTTATAAACATCCTTATCTCCTTTAACGATACCATCGTTATTATAGTAGCTGATAGCGGTAAGGTAATGTCCCTGGTCATTTCCGCCCTGAAGAGTGATTGTATGCTGTGAAGCCCAAGATGGGTCAAATACTTCGTCGAACCAATCTGTATCTGTACCGTCGTATCCATTGGTTACCAGGTCAGCTTCGATAGTAGTGCCAGACATTTTCTTGTATTCGATAAATTCGGCAGCCCTAAATATTTCAGGAGTTTTGGCAAGTCTCTGATTAGAATAACTCATGTCATAAGAGATACTTGAAGTACCTTTGGCACCCGTTTTAGTAGTGATCAAAACAACACCGTTACCTGCAGCGGCACCGTAAATAGCAGCCGAAGCAGCATCTTTAAGAATTTCAACCGATTCGATCATCGAAGGGTTGAGATATTGAATGTTGTCAACTTTAAGTCCGTCAACGATAAGGAGAGGTCCAATTTCACCTGAGTTTGAAGAGTAACCACGAACACGGATTTTAGCACCTTCACCCGGAGCACCCGAATTGGTCAAAATCTGAACACCAGAAGCTTTTCCCTGAAGAGCAGCTGCAGCATCTGTTGTTGCCAAATTCTTAAGAGCGTCAGGTTTAACTGAAGAAACAGCACCGGTTACGTCACTCTTTTTCTGTGTACCGTAACCAATAACCACAACCTCGCTTAAGTCAGATGCAGTTGTTTTCATAATCACATTGATGTTGCTACGACCGGCAATTTCAATGGTTTGCGTTTCCATACCCACAAATGAAAAGGTGAGAGAGCTCTTCGAGTCTTGAACTTTGATCGAGTAGAGACCATCTGCGTCGGTAATTGTCCCATTTGTGGTGCCCTTTACTACTACGGTTACTCCGGGCATGGGAGAACCACTCTCATCTTTAACTGTACCACTCACACTTAGTGATTGGGCAAAGCTTAAAAACGAGAAAAACAACATGGGTAGCGCGAGTAGTGCCACCTTTAGAAATCGATGTTTTTTCATTAATAGATTATTTAGTTATTAGTTTAAAAAAAAATAGTTGACCCTTCACCTTTTATAAAAAGTGGATAGCTCCATTCTTTAAAAAGTGCAGATGTCAACTAGAAATGGGTTTCTATAAATTTGCATATAGAAATTTTTAATTCTTACAAAATTACCTGCACCCTACCAGCAAGTGATGCAATCTTGGGTATTTTATTTCTAATTCTGGATAAAATGCCTTTACACTGGCATTTTTCATAATACATCTTATCTTTCTTATTATCCAGTAAATTAGTAATTTAAACTCTAAATGAGAGATGTGGAGCGAATATAAGGTTGCTGTATGGAAGATTTTATAAAGTTGAAATAAGTTATGAAAAGACAAATGTATTTTTTAATGTTTATGTTTATTTACAGTGTATAATTTGTTGTATTATGATTCATTTCCTTCTTCATGATATCTGATTTCAGAAGCTATATGTCTGAATTTGTAAATAATTATTTTTAAATTAATGTTATTTTACTACACAACTTCTTTGTGTATCCTAAATGTTATGCACAAGAAAAGCTAAACCTCTAATATTACTACAAATGGAACGATTTTTTATCAAAATGCTATTTAGTATAAGGTCTTGGTGTATAATGAAATATTCAACAATGAACATTTTCAGCAAATTCCTGCATCAGTTCATTCTTTGAGCATTTCCCAAATTCATTTTTTCACCAGTACCACTTTTTATTATATATAACACATTGGATTTATAATTTATTTAATTAATGTATTGATTGATAGTTTTTTTTAAACAAAATGATTAGTATTGTAATCAAGCATAATTTAACTGATTTAATTATCGTATCATGCAAATAAAAAATAATCCTTTACTCCAAATATGCCAAAGCCCCCATGAAAGGTTTAAACGGGATATTGCGATACAGATAGCCTTACTAGTATCAGTCTTTTTCCCTTTTACTATCTATGCACAACAAGCTCCAGATGCAGGTTCCAATGCACCCTTAGCCGAGAAAATCTACCTACAAACCGACCGACAGGTGTATTCCCCAAACGACACCATCTGGTTCAAGTGTATTGCAACCAGTGCCTTGACCCACAAACCTACATCTTTGAGCGGGGTACTCTATGTTGAACTGATTGCACCAACCACAAACATCAGCCAAAAGAAACTCGTTAAACTATCAGAAGGCCTTGGCAGTGGCTACTTTGGCATCGGGACAGGGGCAGCCGAAGGCACCTACCAGCTAAGGGCCTATACCCAGTGGAACCTAAATTTTGACACAGATTTTATCTTCACCCAACAGATCAGTGTTTTAAGTACTTCAAAACAAAATGAAATGCCTCCAATTAGCTGGATAACACTGGTTAAAACGCAGGATGGCAAACAACAATTAAAAGCCTGTTTCAACCCTTTGAGCATCGACAGCCTGCACAACGGGAAGCTGGCCGTTTACTGTACGGTTAACAGCCAAACCGATTCCCTTCGCATAGGCAAAGGAAACAACGGCCAATATTGGTTTGTGCAAAACATTGATGACAGTTGCCGTTTTGTGACCCTTAAAATGCAAACCGACAATATGGCCAATTTCTCCAAAACCGTACTTATAGACAAGGACTACACCGACCTTCAGTTTTTTCCCGAGAGTGGGGAGCTTGTCCATGGCCTTCCATCGAAGGTGGGTTTTAAGGCGCTTGACGTTAACGGGAAAGGGGTTTTCATCAAGGGCGATGTCGTTGACCAAAACGATTCCCTCATTGCCACTTTTGAAAGCAATGCGCTGGGTATGGGCAGTTTTGTAATCCCAGTTGCCGATAAGTCAAAAACCTACTATGCGCGGATGGCCTCGAAGCTCGATCAGAATAACATACTGCTGTTGCCGCTACCTGGGGTAAACCCGGTGGGCAATACCCTGTCGGTAGAAAAGAGGGGCGACAAACTGCTGCTTATTGCCGCATCGAACTACCTCGACAATGTTACTTTCAACCTTTTCGTGTCGTGTAGGGGCATGGTTTATTTTAACCAGAAAGTGGCGTTGGAAGATGGTGTTTGGGGCGGCTCTATCCCTGCCAGCATGCTCCCCGATGGCATTATAGCCTTTACCATGCTCGACAACACCGGGCAGCCTGTTGCCGAAAGGCTTTACTTCAACCAACGGCCCGAAGAAAGGTTGCATTTGGAACTGGCCACCGAAAAGGGCGAATATGCCAAACGCGAGAAGACCAATTTGAACATAAAAACGACCAGCACGTCTGGTGAACCTGTAGACGCCAGTTTATCGGTACTCGTGATCAACAAGGATCAATTGGGCGAATTGCAAAGCAAACGGCAGAATATTTTGTCCTACTTTCTGCTCGGTTCTGAATTGAAAGGGGAGATCGAAACCCCTGGATTTTACTTTGATGGTGCAAGTACATTGGAAGACCTCGATGCACTGATGCTCACGCAGGGCTGGAGAAAGTACCTGTACATAAAACCCTACGAAGAACTGTCCTTTAAACCTGAAAAAGGGCTGACCATAACCGGCGGGGTAACTAACGGGTTGTTTCAAAAGGAGAAGATGTCCAAACTGACGATGTTGTCATTTGGGGATGGTTTTCAGGCAATCTCTTCCATGACCGATAGTGCCGGGAGGTTCAGTTTTGTCCTTGACGAGGAATACGGGGATAAGATGGAAGTGATCATACAAAGTGCCAATGTTGATGGGGAAAATAAGGACTATATGGTTACGCTTGATCAAAAAAAGACACCCCCAGTAAATTTCGGCCAAACATCGGCCATCGCCCAATTGGATAGTACCGTGTTTGAATTGGTCAGAAAAGAAGAGGAACGGCGACAAGTTGAAGAGGCATTTCAGGCCACTTCGGGCACCATAATGATCGGTCAGGTTGATGTTGATGGGTTCAAACGTTCAGCAATGAGCAATCGGATCATAAAGCTTGCAGGTAAACCGGATTTAGTGATGGACGGGGAAGTGCTGCAGGAGGAAGAACAAGACTGGTCGTATGGCTTATTTAGTGAGCTTGACTTTGCCTCGGATAGCTTGAATATAGACGTCTATCAAGATGAAAACTTTGATTATGGAGCAGTTGTAAGGGGCTCAGATGCGACGCTTGTATTGGTTGATGGGGAATATGAACCTTTATTTCAGGATTTGATTGCATTTATACCTATCAGGGAAGTAAGCTCGGTTGATGTCATTAAGTATGCGGATAATTTTGAGCTAATTTGGGCTGAAACTGTAGGTACTCTTCCACCAGTGCAAATATCTAGTGGCAGCATAATCAATATCAACACGGTTAGGGGCAAAGGCATTGGGGATGTATTGAATAAATTCAAAGGAATAAACCGGTTTAAGATCCCCGTATTCTCGACACCAAAAAAGTATTACACACCCAATTACGAAACCATGAAACCGGAAGAGCTTAATAAACCCGATCTTAGGTTGGTGTTACACTGGCAGCCGCTACTGTCAACAGATAGTTTGGGAATAGCCACCACCAGCTTCTACAATGCCGACAATTTGGGCGATATGACTATTGTGGTAGAGGCCATTTCAAAAGACGGGAGAATAGGATATTCTACGATAGGGTATAAGGTAAAAGGCAAATAAGAAAAGTTGGAATAGAGGTTGCAGAAAATGTCGCTTCAGTGCAAATTCGAGTAAAAGATACTGGCATTGGCATGAATGCTTGGATTCTCAACCTGAAACAGGATCTGCGTTGTAATTGTTGGCACTGAAAATTTATGGTTAGCAATCAATAAGCCGGCCTTCTTCTGTAGGCTAAAACCATTAGTCCTAAAATGATAGTTTTTGCTAAAAAATTATCGGCAGTTTATTTTAATTGCATAAATTACAGGTATTAAGTTAACACGAAACAAAAGCAGTGATTAGTTACCTTAATTTATGACTGAACAAAATAAAAACATGGAGGATATTTTTCGCGAGTTAGCCTTGTCGAGACAAGAAAATCAGTTGTTAAAGCATACCAACATGGAGCTTAAGTTGGCTAATGATACCTTGAGAGAAAGAGGAACGACGTTCTGGGTCTCAATCCCCAAAGGGTAACATGCAAAAAAATGATTAACCTACAACCTAACATTCTACCACGAAATACATTAACAGCATCTTAAGAAAACACGGTAAAATGATTAACTACGAGGACATACAAAAGCTGAACGAAAGAATTGACAAGCTTGAGGCCGAAAAAAAACATCTTCTGGAGTTTGCCCAGCAGCAGCAACAAACTGCAGAGCAACTTCACTCGGTTATCGAAATGTCTCAAACCGGCACGTGGAAGTGGAACGTTCAAACCGGCGAAACCGTTTTCAACGACCAATGGGCTGCCATGCTTGGATACGAGCTTAGCGAATTGCAACCCATTAACATCGAAACGTGGACTAAGTTAACCCATCCCGACGATTTAAAGATTGCACAAAACGCACTCGATAAATATTTCAACAAAGAAACCCCTTTCTATGAAGCAAAATTCAGAATGAAACACTCGGCTGGACACTGGGTTTGGGTCCTTGACAGAGGACGTGTATCCCAATGGGATTCAAACGGAAACCCATTGATAATGCTTGGCACCCACCAGGAAATCAACCAGATTCAAGAAACCGAGCTAAGGCTCGAAAAAGCAAACCGTCTGTATGCTGTTGTCAGCCAGGTAAATCAAGCGATTGTTCACAGCAAAACCCAACAAAAATTATTTGAAGAGATTTGCAGAGTCGCCATCGATTTTGGGAAATTTCGCATGTCCTGGATTGGGTTGCTCAACAGCGAAACCCAGAAAATTGAGCCCGTAGCCGTTGCGGGCGAAGAAAACGGCTATTTATCTGCGATGTATCAAATCTCTCTGGATAAAAACATAGGGGGCTCGGGGCCTGTCGGTACTTCGATCCGAACCAATAAGTATTTCGCTTGCAACGACATAGCCAACGATCCTGAAATGCAACTATGGAAGGACGAAGCACTTAAGCGCGATTACCATTCGTTTATTGGACTGCCGCTACGGCTTCACGGACAACCCATTGCAGCTTTGGCACTTTATTCCAATCAAGTTAATTTTTTCAATCCAACCGAAATTAAGCTCCTCGAGGAAGTTGCTTACGACATCAGCTATGCATTGGATTCAATAGCGACCGAAGCGGCACACGCTAAAACGATCGAAGCATTAACGGTAAGCGAACAACGTTTCCGGTTATTTGCCGAATCGGCTCCAGTAGGGATCCTTATTGTAGATCAAAACTTAAATTTCCTATTTGCAAGCCAACAATTTACTTCCATTCTGGGATATACCCTCGACGACTTGCCAAATATTGGCCTCTGGTGGGAAAAAGCCTACCCAGAACCCGAATACCAAGCCTTGGTAATGAAACGATGGAATGAATATCTGACCAACTTGAAGTTCTCCAAGAGTTCAGAACAGTTTGAACCGTTTGAATTTAAAGTTTGCTGCAAAGATGGTACGTTTAAAAACATCGAATTCCACATGGCAATCCATGCCAACACACACTATATCTTACTAATCGACAGAACTGAACGCAAACTTGTACAAGACCGTCTTTCTGCAAGTGAAAACAATTTCAGAAACCTGATCAACCAAATGCAGTTAGGGATGGCATTGCACGAAATCATTTTAAACGACCAAGAGCAACCGGTCGACTACCGTTTTTTAGATTGTAACCCAGCATACGAGCAACTTACAGGTCTAAACCGCTCGGAGATATTGGGGAAAACCGTACTGGAAGTTCTACCCAACACCGAAAATATATGGATCGAAAATTTCGGGAAAGTTGCATTAACTGGCGCACCCATCATGTTCGAAAGCTATGCCCGCCAACTCGATCGACATTACAGCGTAAAAGCCTATCAACCTGCGCCCATGCAATTTGCGGTTTTAACCGAAGACATTACCGACCAAAAAACAAACCTGCAAAAAATAGAGGATAACACCCAAAAATTTAGAAATTTAAGTCGTTCGGCCACCGAAATGCTCGAGCTTAAAAACCTCGATTCGATCTATGCATACATTGCAAAATCGTTGCACGAGCAATATCCCGACACTATTATTCTTTTTCAGAATGTGAACCATGCCCAGCACTCTTCAAAGCTCACCCACATTGAAGGAGTATCAGAAAAAATCAAAAAGATGGCAATAAAACTAGCAGGTTCTCAAATCTATAACAAAGAATTTAAACTGATTTCTGAGCATTTGGATTTCTACATGTCGGGCAAACTTCATCATTTCGAAAAAGGGTTGGCCGATTTTGCAGGCAACCAATTTCCACGATTAGCGGCTTCAACGCTTGAAAAAGCAGTTGGGATCAAACAGATCTATACGATTGGGATCACCAAAGACGATGTGCTTCATGCCACCATTCATTTGTTCAACCGTGGGGCGGCCCCCATAACCGATCACGAATACATTGAATCCTTCATAAAACAAGCTGGTATTGTGATCGATCGAGCAAAAACAGCCGAATTGCTAGCAGAAAGCGAAGAGAAATACCGTTTGATTACAGAAAACGCTTCGGACGTTATTTGGGTACTCAACATCAACACCCGGAGGTTCACCTATATAAGTCCGGCAGTAATGCAACTGCGCGGTTTTACCCCCAAGGAAGCCATTGCACAAACAATTGAAGAAGCAGTTACGCCCGAATCGTTGATACACATTCAGCAAGCCCTCGAAGCAAACTTGGGAAAATTTATGACAAACCAACTCGACATGGAATACTACATGGATGAAATACAGCAACCATGTAAGGATGGGCGTATTATCTGGGTCGAAGTTTCAACCACATTCAGGACCAACAAACAAGGAGAAATTGAGGTTGTAGGTGTAAGTCGCAACATCGACGAGCGCAAAAAACTCGAAGCGGCAATCAAAGTGAACGAACAGAAATTCAGGCTTTTGTTCGAGAATTCGCCTTTGGGCATTTACATTGCCAACACACGTGGCGAAATTTTGGATGCCAACCCTGCCCTGATCACCATTTTAGGTTCACCTTCGCTGGAAATGACCAAAAAAATCAATGTACTTGAACTCAAAACATTGCAAGAAAACGGATATACTCAACAATTTCTAAAATGCATCGAGACCAAAAAGGTTGTCACAATTGAACTACCATACACAGCACATTGGGGCAAAAAAGTGTACCTATCGAGCTACTTGGTGCCCATGACAAACGCGCAGGGCAATGTGGAGAAAATCTACACGTTGATGGAAGACATTACCCTTCGCAAACAGAACGAAGAAGAATTGATCAAATTGTCGTTGGTAGCCAAGCAAAGCCCTGTAAGCATTGTCATTACCAATTTGGATGGTAACATCGAATATGTCAATTCAAAGTTCACCGAGGTAACGGGTTATTTGCCCGAAGAAGTAATAGGTCAAAACCCACGCATCTTAAAATCGGGCGACACACCTCAAGAAGGATACAAATCGATGTGGGAAACCATTACTTCGGGCAACGAATGGAGCGGCATTTTTCACAACAAACGGAAAAATGGCGATCTGTATTGGGAAAAGGCCAATATTCTTCCAGTTAAAACTGCCGATGGAAATCCATTGTACTTTCTAGCACTCAAAGAAGATATAACAGAACAACTGAAAGCGCAGGATGCTTTGATCGAAAGCGAAACTCTTCTAAAAGAGGCTCTAGCAGCCAAGGATAAGTTCTTCTCCATTATTTCGCACGACCTACGCAGCCCATTCTCAACACTCGTAAGCTTTACCGAATTGATGAGCGACGATCAGACTCATTTTTCAGTCGACGAATACAAGCAATATTCACGGGCAATTTTCAAAACGGCCCAATCGACCTACAGCCTACTCGAAAACCTGCTCGAATGGTCTCGCCTGCAAAGGGGTAGCATTCCATTCAAGCCCGAATCTATTGACATCAATGAATTTATTAAAACATGCGATCCATCCATAATTGAAAAAATGAATGCCAAACAAATCGAATTTGAAATTCAGGTTGAAGACAACTTAACAGTTCAGGCCGATAAAAATATGCTACACGCCATTCTGCGGAACCTGATGTCGAATGCAACCAAATTCACCCCATTGGGAGGAAAAATTCAGTTGAAAATCTACACAACCACCAGTAAACAAACTTATTTTGAAATACATGACAATGGTATAGGCATGCCCAAACACATACTCGAGAATTTGTTTTCAATATCAGAAAAAACAAGCCGCCCAGGAACCAACAACGAACCCAGTTCGGGTTTGGGGCTCATTCTTTGCAAAGAGTTTGTTGAAATGCACGGCGGTAAAATTTGGGCCGAAAGCGAAGAGGGGAAAGGCAGTACGTTTTATTTTACCATTCCGAAAAGATGACGCACCAGCCGCTTCGATTGAATTTCAATCGGAGATTGGCGTTGCCAAAATCCTCGGGTGTAGTCCTTAAAAAGCTTGAGAGGAAATGCAAGAGCCATTGCGTGCTTTTTTTGATTTCAAGATGTGAAAATTATTTAACTAAGAATCAATAAAAGCTATTTTTGAGCAGGCTGAATGTTGATATAGAAGCTTTAAATTAAAAAAAACGATACATGAGAGTGAAGCTACATGAAATTTTAGATTTTGAGAATGTGAACCACTTACTCGAAGGCTTTTACAAAACCACCGGTTTTTTAACCTCCATTTTAGACCTTGAGGGCAATATATTGTCCCAGTCAGGCTGGAGGCATATTTGTACCGATTTTCATCGAGTCAACCCCGAAACTGCAAAAAAATGTTTGATCAGCGATACCGAATTGGCCAACAGAATGACAAATGGAGAAAAGTTTCATTGTTATCAATGCTTAAACGGAATGGTTGATGTGGCAGTTCCTATTGTTATTAAAGGCGAACACATAGCGAACCTTTTTACCGGGCAGTTTCTTTTCGACAAACCCGATGAATCGTTTTTTGAAAAACAAGCAGAGATATATGCTTTCGATAAAGAAGCTTACCTAAAAGCACTCAGGGAAGTACCCATTGTTTCAAAAGAAAAAGTTCAGGTAGCCATGGACTTTCTGCTGGATGTAACCAAACTCATAAGCGAAACGACATTTCAGAAACAGGAACAAATAGAGCTTAATATTGCATTAAAGGAGAGCGAAGAGCGTTATAAGGCCCTTCATAATGCTTCTTTTGGCGGCATTGTTATTCACGATAAAGGGAGAATCCTGGAATGTAATCAAGGCCTTTCAGAAATAACAGGCTATACGTATGACGAACTTATTGGAATGGATGGTTTATTGTTAATTGCCACTGAAACAAGGAATTTAGTGTTAAATAATATTCTATCAGGTTACGAAAAACCTTACGAAGCCCTCGGAATACGCAAAAATGGCGAGATATTTCCTTTGCGCTTAGAAGCCAGAACCGTTCCGTACAAAGGGAAAGATGTTAGAACAGTTGAATTCAGGGACATAACTGAAATGAAAAAGGCCGATGCTGCCTTGCGCAAAAGCGAAGCCATAAAAAACAAGATGGTTTCAAATATTGGTGATGTGATTGAAATTATTGACAGAAATGCCATTAACCTTTATCAAAGCCCTAATATTGAATCGTTATTTGGTTGGAAACCTGAAGAACTCGTCGGGAAAAACACTTGGGATATTATTCACCCCGATGATGTAGCTTGGGGGCAACAGTTTTTAGATAATCTGGCCAAAGTTGACGGTACTACCGGGACCACAGAATTGCGTTACAAACGAAAGGACGGCGAATATGTGTGGATAGAAGTTACAGTGGTTAATCTGTTAAGCGACAAAGATATTCATGGGTTTTTATCTAATTATCATGAAATTACCTGGCGCAAAAAGGCTGAACAAGAACTCATTGCGGCCAAAGAAAAAGCTGAAGAAAGCGACCGACTAAAGTCATCTTTCCTTGCCAATGTGAGCCATGAAATTCGTACTCCCATGAACTCCATCATGGGCTTTGCCAGTCTGCTGCCAGATGAAGAAGACAAGGAATCAATTTCCGATTATGCCAATATCATTGTTCGCAACTCTGAGCAACTGGTTCATATTATCGATGATATTGTACTCTACTCGCGCCTGCAAACCCATTTGTTACGGAACATTCCTGTCGGGTTTAGTGTCTGCGATTTAATCAACGACATAAAACAATCGTTTAATTTACCCGAATACTATAACCGGGGAGTACTTCTTAAAACTGAAAACAATGTTGGCGGAAAATGCTATGTTCATACCGATTATGATAAGCTGCGTCAGATTCTTACCAATCTTGTTTCAAATGCCTTTAAATATACAACAGCCGGAAGTATTACTATTGGGTTTTCGACTTACCATGGCGAACTGTGCTTTTTTGTAAAAGATACCGGTATTGGAATTCCGTCTGATGAACTTGAAAAGGTTTTTGAGCGCTTTTATCGGGGCAGCAATGTGGTTAAAAGTGCCATTGGAGGAACAGGCCTTGGGCTAAGTATTGTAAAAGAGATGGTTGAACTGCTTGGTGGCAAAATATGGGTCGAAAGTGAAGAAGGTGTTGGTAGTACGTTTTATTTTACCATCCCGGGAGGGTTAACCACAAGCCGCGAAGGGGTATAGCGTACCAAAAATTAGCTCGGGACCGATGACCTGTACCTGGGCATTGGATATTCCCGACAAAAAATTCTCTAGCAAAAGTTCCCCTTCGTTGACAAAATGCACCCTATTCATACCTGTCTGTTCCCTGATGAACTGACGGGCATGTTATTCAAGCCTTAAAACTTCGGCTTCGGTGTGCCCAGTGCCAAAACTTTTGAGCACGCGGTAACGCCCGTTGGCCTTTGGGACGACCTGTACACTGACCGAACCTGATTTATTATGTTTACGGCGAAAAAACATCCCATAAAAATAGTCGCGGGACACCTAAAATCAAAATATTTATCTCATAAAATATTGCCTGTCAGTTGTTTGTAAATTAACAGAAGAAAAGTGACGAAAACAGGATGTTCTTTTATTAAAAACTTATACATTCATAACCTGAAACATACCAAATGATAAACCTTAACCCTTTTGAATTATGAAGAAACTATTCCTTTTTATTGCTTTTGTACTAATCTCTATATCATTATTTTCTGAAGTTTCGAAAACTGTTAATATTACTGCCGGAGGGTTGGCTTCTGCCTTAACACCTGAAGAAAGAGGCACCATCACCGATCTCACTATTACAGGAACGGTTGATGCGCGGGATTTTAAAACGATGCGGGATAGTATGGAAGTTATTGCAGTAGTGAATATGGAAGATGCTACTATCGTGGGGTATAAAGGGTCTTTGGGAACCGGTAATTCATATACGACTTATCCGGAAAATGGAATACCCGATATGGCATTCGCTCCAAGTAAGATGAAGCTCAGTTTAAAAAGCTTTATATTTCCAACTTCTATTACATGGATAGGAGATCGTGCTTTTCTTAATTGTCTTGGCTTAACTTCACTTATTATTCCATCACAGGTTACTACTATTGGGCCTTATTCTTTTGGAGGTTGTAAAGGGCTAACTTCTATTTCTATTCCTGGTTCGGTCACCTCTATTGATGAAACATCCTTTGTTCAAGCTAGCGGTGATGTTTCAGTTAGTGATAGTAATTTGAATTATTTAAGTGAAGGAGGCGTTTTATTTAACAAAGATAAGACAGTTTTAATCCATTGTCCTTCTTCTAAGATTGGAGGCTATGTTATTCCCTCAACAGTAACTTCACTTTCTGCTTATTCCTTTACTAGCTGCTTATATTTGACTTCAATATCAATTCCTTCATCTGTTACATCTATAGGGAAGCAGGCATTTTATTCATGTCAGAATTTAGCTTCAATTAGTTTACCCCCAAACATTACTGCCATTGAGGAACACACTTTTACTATGTGCCATAAATTAACCTCGATAGTAGTACCATCCAAGGTAACCTCAATTGGAGAGTCTGCTTTTAATACTTGTTCTAAATTGCTTTCAATAACAATTCCTTCTACTGTAACCAAAATAGAAACAAATGCCTTTTCTTATTGTACTGTATTAAAATCTCTTTATGTTGAAACTCCAAAACCTATTGATTTGACTAGTTATGTTGATGTTTTTAAAGGAATAGATAAAACAACTTGTATATTACATGTCCCTTATTTAACAAAAGAAAATTTTAATATTTCGAACCAATGGAAGGACTTTAAAAATATACAGGAAATGGATGGTTTTTACTTACCTGTAAACCGTTCAGATCTTTTTTCGGATGAAGGGAGTAGAGATACACTTTCAATTCTTTCCAGTGTTGATTGGTCATTGGTTAAAGACCAGGAATGGCTCCATGTAAATAAGTATAGCGGAACAGGCGATGATTCTCTTATTTTTACTGTTGATGCTAATCCTGATTACACTGACAGAGTGGCAACTGTAACCATTTCATCAACAAATCTCCCATCCCAGACTATAAATATAACTCAATATGGAATACCCCGGACATTCAATATCTCGGCAGGAGGTTTATCCTCTACCTTAAATGCTGATGAAAAGAACACAATCTCAAACTTGAAACTGACGGGAACTATGGATGCACGTGATTTTAAAACCATGCGTGATAGTATGCCTGCATTATCGAATGTGGATATCAGCGGCATTACAATTGCAACATATTCAGGTACTCTTGGAACTGCCAGTGCAAGTAGTAAAACCTATTTCAGTAATATTGTTCCAGATTATTCTTTTTGTGTACCGGGCACTTTAAAAGGAAAAACTAAACTTAATTCTGTTATACTTCCAATATCAATTAGTTCTATTGGTAATTATGCGTTTTATGGTTGCAGTAATCTGATCAGGTTTCCTATTAATTCATCGGTTACCAAGATTGGGGATTATGCGTTTTATGGATGCTCTAGTTTGAATACTGTTAATCTTCCTCCATCAGTTACTATAATTGGGAAATATTCTTTTTATGATTGCACGGGTTTGCTTTCGGTTGAAAATAATTCGTTGGTAACCTCAATTGGTGATTATGCTTTTTATAATTGTACCGGTTTAAAATCTTTCTTTTTGCCTACATCATTACGAACACTTGGGAATAATTCTTTTA
>Ga0123334_1001176_pt1 | contig 33913 bp, 35 predicted proteins | sample BiotimSIPDNA_FD_89706 | JGI IMG/M metagenome (GOLD analysis project Ga0123334, IMG submission 89706) | Anaerobic biogas reactor microbial communites from Washington, USA - Biogas_R1 time_0 SIP DNA | ecosystem: Engineered > Bioreactor > Anaerobic > Unclassified | place: Washington, USA...
AAAACCTGCCAAACGCAACATTCAAAGATGCAAACCTGCTTGTCAACTGGATCAGGATCATAAAATCTGACCAGGAAATCGCATATCAAAAGCGTGCGGGTAAATTAGCCGAGTTATCCATTCAGGCTGCAGCAGATGCCATTGCTCCCGGAGTAAGGCAATGCGACGTAGTAGCGGCAATCTATGCTGCCCAGATAAAAGGTACCGATGAATTTGGAGGAGACTATCCCAGTATAGTTCCCATGCTGCCCGCAGGTGAGACAGCAGGGGCACCACATCTGACATGGAACGATGAACCATATCCGAATGATATCGTAATCGCTATTGAGATTGCAGGATGCTACCGCAGATATCATTCCCCCATGGCCAGAACCGTCGTCGTGGGCAGACCCAATCCGAAAGTTGAAGATGTGGCAAAGATCGCTGTAGAAGGGTTGGAGGCGGCTCTGGATGTAGTCAAACCGGGCATCTATCTGGAAGAGATGGAAATGGCTTTCCGGAAAACGCTTGCAAAGTATGGTCTGGAAAAGGAAGCCAGAATCGGTTATCCAACAGGTCTGAACTACCCGCCTGATTGGGGTGAGCATACAGCCAGCATTCGCGCAGGAGACAAAACTATACTGCAGCCGAACATGTCCTTCCACTGTATCCCCGGCATGTACTTTGAAGATTTCGGAGTCTCGATCAGCGAAGCATTCTATGTCACTGAGACAGGGCATGAGACCTTCGCACATTATCCGAGAAAGTTGATTTACAGATAATTAACCTCCTCCATCTTGAGTGCTGGAGCATGTTCAAGGGCATGCTCCAGCGGGCATTTTTGGCCAGTTACTCTTAACGGAGCATCAGATGTTCATGGGAGGGGATAGTATCCTGTTACAGAGGTATTTTCCTAAAACCTATCCGAATGTTATAATCATCATGGAAATAATGACATCAAACTACCAACATTAATGTACGAATGAGAAGGGAGTATTATGAAAATGAATAATCCAGTTATAGCAGTTGTAGGCGCAACAGGTAAAGTAGGCTCCACTATGTTGTCAATTCTTGAACAAAGGTCTTTCCCTTTCAAGGAGTTGGTGCTCCTGGCCCACCCCAGCGAAGCCGGAACAGTTATAAACTTTAAAGGCAAGGAATATGTCGTAGAGGCTTTAACTGAAACATCTTTTGACAGAGGCATTGATCTGGCACTGTTCGCCGCGGGAGGCCCTGTCAGTGAGAAGTTTGCACCTATCGCAGCATCAAAAGGCTGTGTCGTTGTGGATAACAGCAGTGCCTGGAGAATGGATCCGGAAGTACCTCTGGTTGTACCGGAAGTAAACCCTCAGGAAATTGCCAAGCATAAAGGCATAATTGCCAACCCCAACTGTTCAACGATCCAGGCCGTCGTCGCACTGAAGCCACTTCATGATAAATACAAGATCAAGAGGATCATATATAGCACTTACCAGGCTGTATCCGGATCGGGTCTCAACGGTATTTACGAGCTGGAAGAAGGCCTGAAAGGTAACGATCTGTGCAAGACCTATGCATGGCCCATCGCAGGTAACTGCATTCCTCATATTGATGTGTTCTTAGATAATGCATATACTAAAGAGGAAATGAAAATGGTAGATGAAACAAAGAAGATCCTTGGCGACTACAGCTTGAAGATCACAGCGACCGCAGTGCGGATCCCGGTGTTTTATTGCCATAGCGAGAGCGTTAACGTGGAGTTTGAAAATCCCGTTGACCCGGAAGAAGCAAAGGAAATACTGAAAGCAGCTCCCGGTGTTATTGTTCAGGATGATCTGCCAAATAAGCAGTATCCGACTCCGAAAGCGGTTGAGGGCAAAAATGAAGTATATGTAGGACGTATCAGACGGGATGAAAGCGTTGAAAACGGCTTGAATCTGTGGGTCGTTGCTGATAACGTCAGAAAAGGTGCGGCTTTGAATGCAGTTCAAATCGCAGAGATGTTAATAAAATAGAAAATTTTATATAGGCGGGGTGAAAAGATGGGTATTAAGGTTGCAAAATTCGGTGGAACATCCTTAGCGGATGCTTCACAGTTCAGAAAGGTGAAGTCTATAATCGATCTGGATAAGGACAGACGATTTATCGTCAATTCAGCTCCTGGAAAGAGATTCAGCGAAGATATCAAGGTTACGGATATGCTCTACCAGTGTAAGCGTAACCTGAGTGACGAGCAGTTGTTTCAGGCTAGCATGGAAAAGGTCTTTCAGCGGTTTTCGGATATCATCGATCAACTTGGTGTTGATCTGGACCTTGAACCCATCTTAAAGGAAATAGAAGAAAAGATCCGAGAGGGTGCTTCGGATGATTACACCGCAAGCAGGGGTGAATATCTGAACGGACGGATCATGGCGGCTTATCTGGGTTATGATTTTGTCGATCCCAGTGAAATTATCAAGTTCACGCCGGATAAGAAATTGGATCCGGAGAAAACCTACGCTCTTGCAACCGCCAGACTAAAGGACTGCAAGGCAGCTGTCATCCCGGGATTTTACGGTTCTGATTCAGCGGGAGAAATCGTGACCTTCTCACGGGGAGGATCTGATATTACAGGTGCAATTGTTGCGAAGGCCGTCCAGGCTGATGTCTACGAAAACTGGACAGATGTATCCGGAATGCTTGCAGCAGATCCCCGTATTGTTAAGGATCCCAAACCGATTGCCATGATCAGTTATAAAGAACTGAGAGAATTGGCTTCTATGGGCGCGTCCGTACTGCATGAGGATGCGGTGTATCCGGCTAAAGAAGCGGGTATTCCCATCAATATACGCAATACGAACAGACCGGAGGATTCCGGTACATATGTTGACAAAAACATTGCACCTGGCGCGTCTTCCAATGAACCTGCAGGCATCGCCGGCAAAAAGGGGTTTTCCTTCCTGCATATCTCCGGTGGAAACGTGGATTCCCGTGCCGATCGTATGGAAACGCTCTTTTCCATTCTCGCCCCATTGAATCTGCAGGTGAAATCTGTGAAATGCAATGCAGGTATGATATCTGTTCTTGTGCAGGGTGATATGACGGAAGAGCAGGTTGAAGACACACAAAGGAAAATCGCGGATGATTTCGGTGCGGAAAAAGTTAAATGGAATAACAACATTGCTTTAATAGCAGTAGTGGGAGATGGCCTCAATAAAGAGTCTGCATTGGCAAAGACAGCCACGGCATTATCAAAAGCCGGTATCCCAATGGTTTTAGCTGCTGTAAATGCACTGCAAAGCCCTGTGGTAGGGGTATTCGAGGAAGATCTGGAACGTGGCCTGCAGAGTATTTATCAGGAGTTGTATCGCGCATAAAGAGCAGGATATAAGAATTATTGATAGTAAACCAGGAGACAGATGACTATTCGTCATCTGTCTCCATATTATTTTCCGGATCCTCGGGATCGTAGTCATCTGTCAGATCTGAAATGTACATCGTATATTCATCCAGAGGGTAGTCCATGCAGTCGGAAAAATCGTATTCGTATTTCTTCTCACCTAATTTCTCCATTCGATAAAGAGAAAGGGCTTCTACTACAGGGACATCCGTGGTCAGTCCGTCAGAAAGAGAATTACAGCGGACAATGGATTCAAAGGTATACCAGTTTCGGAATCTGAAAAGTTCGTCTATAAAATAATGCTTATGTTCTTTGAATTCGCTTCCCTGACTCAGGCCGATAAGTGCCTGTTGAATAGTAGTTATCAGGGTAAAAAAGTCCGTGGCATCATCGGGGATCCCTTTCATCAGATCTTCAAAATAGCTGTCCAGGAGTTCCGTGAGTGTTTCCGGTTCCACTTCGCTCAGAACTGCGTAAAAGGCCTCGTAAGATATTTCCTCCGGACATTCGATCAACTCTGCCAGGTGCTCAAAGTATTCAAATTGATCCGGTGAGTCAATTTCCAACAATTCAAGTACTTCCTCAATTCTCATTGGTCATCACCTCATTCATAAATGTCTAGATCAAGGTTTTTAAATGCCACCCTGAATTTACCGATCTCAAATATCCGGTTGATCATATTGACGAAATTCTCTGATAGGTCGCTGGCGTAAAAAGTATTTTCAAAGTCCGAATTTCTTGCTAAGAGATTACTTTCCGTCAGCTGTTTTTGCACATGGCTTGCAATCTCCCGGGCAGGGTCGATGATATCTAAAAAGGGGTAAAGCTTACTGATATTTTCCCGTATCAGGGGGTAATGTGTACAGCCCAGGATCAGAGTATCTATCTTATGGTACGTCAGAAAGTGATCCATATAATATTGTATGGACAGATCCATGATTTCATTCTCAATGATGCCTTCTTCTATGAGAGGAACCAGTGCTGGACAAGGTATTGTATGGATCGGAATGTCCGGCGCAAGTTGATGTATCAACCTCTCGTAGACACCGCTTTTATAGGTGACCTTGGTGCTGATGATGCCTACACTGTTGCCCTTATTACAGGTTTTAGCGACCTTTTCTGCGGCAGGGCGTATGATGCCGACTATAGGTATATCAGGATAACGCTCCTTAAGCTCCGGCAGGCAGACGGCACTTACCGTGTTGCAGGCGATCACGATCATTTTAACATTTCTATGTACGAGAAAATCTGCTATTTGCAGGGAGAATGTTTTAATGGTGGAAGGTGCTTTTGAGCCATAAGGGGTTCTTGCCGTATCCCCGAAATATATGATGCGTTCATCCGGCATAGCCGAAAGCAGAGGAGAGATGCATGTCAGCCCCCCTAATCCGGAATCAAAAAAGCCGATAGGCCTGTTATCCATAAAACGGTGTTTCCTTTCTTTATAAACGGCAGTATTCTGCTAAAAGTAATATAACAAAAAAGAGGCTTTGATACAATTCAATTGTGGTATACTAATTAAAATAGTATATAGATGGGAGTTTATGGATATGTCAGAAAACAATAAGGTCCGATCCAGAGATCAGATCCAGGCTAAATATAAATGGGATATTGAGGCGATGTACAGCAACGAGGCGGATTGGGAAGCAGACTACAGAAAAGCGGAAAAGCTGGCAGAGTCGTTCCAGTCCTTCGCCGGACATCTGGGTGAAAGTGCTCAGGCTCTGCTGGCTGCATTTACCGCGAGGGATACCTTGTGGCAGACGGTAGAAAAGGTATATGTATATGCCCGCATGAAAAGAGACGAGGACACCAGAGTGGCCATATATCAGGCCATGACGGACAGAGCGCAAAGCCTGATAGCCAGGACAAGTGCCAACGCCTCGTTCTTTACCCCTGAACTGCTGGAGATCGATGAGGAATTGTTGTGGAACTATCTTAACCAATCTGAGGATCTAAGGATCTATACCCATGTGATAAAGCAGATTTTGCGGGAAAAGAAACATGTCCTGACCAGGCCTGAAGAAAACATCCTGGCGCAGTTCAGCGAATTGACCTCCGCGACTAATGATATATTCAGCATGATCAACAATGCGGATATTAAATTCGGCTCGATAGAAGATGAAGACGGAAACATGATAGAGGTGACCCATGGAAGATACTTGAGCCTGATGGAATCCAAAGATCGCCGCGTGCGCAGAGAAGCTTTTGAGAAAATGTACGCCGCATATGAGGCTCAGAGAAATACCCTGGCTACCACTTATAACTACAATACCAAGACGGATGTGGTAGGAGCCAGGATCCGTAAGTATGGTTCCGCTATCGAAGCAGCACTTTCAGGTGACGACATACCACTTTCCGTGTACGACAACCTGATTGAAACGGTCAATAAAAGCCTTCCTTTACTCCACCGCTATGTCGGGCTAAGAAAAAAGGCCCTGGGGCTTTCCGCGGTCCATATGTATGATATGTATACGCCTCTGGTAGAAAGCCCTTTGGGAGAGATCAGATATGAAAAAGCTCTTGAAATAATTCAGGAGGGTCTTGCTCCCCTGGGAGAAGACTATCTCTTAAATATGAAGAAGGGCTTTGCAGAAGGCTGGATCGATGTATATGAAAATGAAGGGAAAACCAGCGGTGCCTATTCCTTTGGGAGTTATGACAGTTATCCTTACATTCTGCTGAACTATAACGGAAAACTGAAAGATGTGTTCACCATCGCCCATGAGATGGGGCATTCCATGCACTCCTTCTACACGAGAGGGACGCAGCCCTTTGTGTACGGGGGCCACTCCATCTTTACGGCAGAGGTGGCTTCTACTGTAAACGAAAATCTGTTAATGAAGCATATGCTGAAGAAGGAGACAGACACAAGGCAGAAGTTGTATTTACTCAATATGTATATCGAAGAGTTCAGAGCCACCTTGTTCCGCCAGACCATGTTTGCCGAATTTGAAAAAATGACACACGAAGCAATAGAGACCGGAGAGGTGTTGACCGCGGACTGGCTGAGTAAGAACTATCTTGAGCTGAACAAAAAATACTATGGTGATCAGGTGGTATACGATGCCCAGATTGCCATGGAATGGGCGAGGATCCCGCATTTTTATAACGCTTTTTATGTTTACAAGTACGCAACAGGCTATTCTGCTGCTGCCGCCCTCTCTGATAAGATCCTCAATGAAGGGATCACCGCCAGAGAATCCTATATCCGGTTCCTGAAATCCGGCGAATCCGATGACCCCATTCCTCTCTTAAAGCTGGCTGGTGTGGATATGAGCAAGGCAGAACCCATCGAAAAGGCTATGGAGACCTTTGAAGCACTCTTGGACGAATTGGAAGGCATGTTATAATGGATAACAGGATAATAAATATATTTGCTAATGATGATTCCTATTCGCAGGATATCCGAAAATTGCTGCGGAGAAAACTGCAGCAGAGTGGTTTTACCGTTCCAAAGCAGTTTACTCCGGACGCCGAGCTGATCGTAAGCATTGGAGGTGATGGTGCACTGCTTAGGAACCTTCATAAATACGGTTTCCCCCCGATTCCTTTTCTGGGCATCAATACAGGCCACCTTGGTTTTTTTCAGGAGATCCACCCCGATGAGCTGGATGAGTTCATCTTCATGTACAAGCAGGGCAGGTACAACATTCAAAACCTTAAAACTGTACAAGCTACTGTCGAGGAAAAGGAAAAGCAATATGAATATCAGGGACTGAACGAAATCATCATTAAAGGCGATCGATCTGCGACCGTCCATCTGAATATTTCCATCGGCAACAGCTTTATCGAGCGATTCAGCGGAGACGGTATTCTGGTCTGTACCCCTGCAGGGAGCACCGCATATAATTATTCCTTAGGAGGAAGCATCGTTGATCCCCGGTTGTCGATCCTGCAGATCACGCCCATTGCACCTATGAATACCACAGCCTATCGCTCTTTCACTTCCAGCGTTGTACTGCCGAAGGAGTTGATGGTGACCATCCATCCGGAACATAGAGAAGGAAGCGGTTTCATGATCGTAGCAGACGGGATGGAGCACAAGCACAGTGACATACGTCAGATCACTCTGGGCTTCTCCCAGACCGAGGTCAGGCTGATGCGGTTTGAACACTATGATTTCTGGACAAAGGTCAAGACAAAGTTCCTGTAAGAAAGGCAGATTTCATTATTAACACTATGGATGACAGATATCAATACATTATAAAAAAAGAGGATACAGAGCTCCCGATAAAGGAGCTCTTAAAACGTAGGCTTGGTATTTCTTCCCGTTTGCTTCGAAAGCTGAAAAACGGTGATCTCGTATATCTCGATGGGCGAAAGATCAAGCTTTTCGAAAAAGGCAGGGCAGGGGAAAGGATCACTGTACTTCTGCCGGAGGAGTGCAGCGGTTTTATTCCCGAACCCATCCCCATTGAGGTGATATTCGAGGATCCGGATCTACTGGCGATCAATAAACAGCCGGGTTTTGTAGTGCATCCGACTAAGGGCCATCCTTGTCACACCATCGCCAACGGACTTATGAAATATATGCTTGATAAAGGTGATTGTTACAAGATCCGCTTTATCAACCGTCTTGACATGGATACTACAGGAGTCCTGCTCATCGGGAAAAACTCCCACTGCCAGGACGACTTTTCCAAGCAGGCAAAAGAAGGCCGGATTAAGAAGAAATATCTTGCTGTGGTAAAGGGACTGGTGATGCAGGATCGGGGCACGATCGACCTTCCTATAGGAAAACCAGTTGATGATCAGCTCAGAAGAGCTGTAATCGCTGATGGCTATCCGTCTGTAACACATTATGAAGTAATCGAGAGGTTTGATAAGGGTTATACTTTAGTAAAACTCTTATTGGAGACAGGGCGTACGCATCAGATCCGCGTTCATATGTCTCACATCGGCCATCCTATTGTAGGGGATGTCCTCTACGGAGGAGAGGCTGTACATCTCATAGAGAGGCAGGCTCTGCATGCTGAGGAGCTGCATTTTGATCATCCTATCACAAGGGAAAGGCTCTCCATGTATGCGCCTTTACCGGAAGACATGAAAAGGCTGTTGCACCTTATCGGGTGACCACCTCAGGTCTGCACCATTTCTCCTTTCATGCATATTATGAAGGAGCAAAGTTTGAATTCAGGACCAGGAGGTGTTTTTATTGGGAGACGATTATAGGTACTGCGATCCTTGCAAGGATGGGGCGGATTTCCGGCGTGATCATCGTAAGCATCACGACCCCTGTGATGAAATAGAAAGCTGTAGAGTCTGTGATCCATGTGATCCCTGTTGCGATCACGATGATGATTGGGATTGGAGCAGCTGGCTTCCTATTTTGATTATTGTCTTTATACTCTGCGGGGGATTCGGTTGGTTCGGTGGGAACAGAAACGATTGTTGCGACAGCAATGACAGCGGAGGCGGTTGGTTACTTATTTTGCTTGTTATCATACTGCTCTTTAATCAGGGAGACGGCAAAAAAGGAGGCTTCCTGGGAGGACTGTTCTAGTTCCGGTGTACATTCCATAATGACATTGAAGCGGCAAGCCAGCATCTTAACTGGTTTGTCGTTTTTTGCGTCTGCCGGGTATTCCCCTCGGAAACCGCCGTTTTTGTTTGCTTCGCAAGAAAACGGTAAGCGGTTTCACGGTTTCTACGTTGAATACCCGGCAGACGCAAAACCCTTTACTTTTAGGGGAGAATGGCATACAATGACTAAGGATCGAAAGCTAAATCAATATTAGAAACAGGTGTATGATAACTGATGCAATCGCAGAACAGCAGAAAGCAAAATGAGCTGGGGATGGCCGCTGCCATCCTTTGTGCTACCTTATGGGGTGTGCTTCCGATTTACTGGAAGTCTCTTCAACCCATCGATTCCTTTTTGATCATTCTCTATCGGATCGTTCTGACCAGTTTAGTGGTATTTATCGCAGGACTGCTTGTCTATAAGTGGGAGGGAGTCCTTGCCCCGGCTAAAAAAAAGGGAGCTTTGACCACCCTTATTGTAGCCGGAATAATAATCTCGATCAACTGGGGCTTATTTATCTGGATGGTCAATGCGGGCTATATCATACAAACCAGCATCGGTTATTATATTGAACCTTTGATGATATGTGTTTTCGGTATACTCTTCTTCAAGGAAAAACCGGAAAAATACAAATTGGCTGCGATACTGCTGGCCTTGCTGGGTGTCTGCGTAATGCTGCTATCCTATGGAGAGATTCCGGTATTAGCACTGGTTTTAGCCATTAGCTTTGCCACCTACACTGCCACGAAAAAAAAGCTTCAGGCGCCGGCGATAATTTCACTTTTCTACGAAACTGTTTTTGTCATGCCCATAGCAATTGGAGTAATTCTATATATGGAACTGAGTGGAAAGGGAGCTTTTGCAGTTGCGGAGCCGAAGCAAATCGTGCTCCTGTCATTTGCCGGACTCTTTACGGCTATTCCCTTGTCTCTCTTTGGCATGGCTGCAAACCGCATCAGTATGGTTGCTCTGGGAATAACCGAATACATCTCGCCGTCGATCAGCCTGATACTTGGTATTTTCCTCTATAAAGAGCCTTTTGATATCTATCAGTTCATCGGATTCATGATCATCTGGGTCGGTCTTGCGATCTTTACAGTTGGAGGGATCCGTGCTCGCAGAGCAGAAGGGGAAATCGCTGATGAACAACCCGTCGAGGCCGCAAGTGATGAAATCCAATGATACAAGGGGCGAGAAGCCCCTTACACCTCTGCGTGTGGCTTTTCTCTATTTCGGTGTGCTGATGGGAGCCGGTTTTGCCTCAGGGAAGGAAATGTGGCAGTTTTTTGGTGTGTTTGGATCAAAGGGTTTTCTTGGACTTCTTTTTATCTCGGGTCTTTTTATCGCGCTCGGCCTTGTGATCGTTTATATAGGGAGTTCCCTTGGTACGGGTGATTTAAGCAAAATTATTTTTCCCTATGAACAGCCACTGTTTGAGCGCATCATTGGCTTAGTGGTAGCTGCTTTTCTTTTTATGGCTTATTTTGCTATGCTTGCGGCAGGAGGTGCACTGACGGAGGCGCAGTTCGGAATACCCCGGGCTATTGGAAGCTCCCTTCTCATGCTGCTCGTTGTGTTCACTGCGATCAAGGGTTTCACTAAGGTGTCCGGCCGTTTGGGCAAAGTGGTACCAATACTGTTAGGTGCAACCTTGGTTCTTGCCATCGCCATCCTGTCCCAGGAATACAAATCCATCGACGGAAGACAGATCATGATGGCCAGTCAGCTGGCTCCCAACTGGTTCATTGCTGCAATCGTATTCGTCTCCTACAATATGATGGGAGCCATTCCCATATTAGGAAGCTGTACTCTCTACACTGAAGATCCCCGTATCGTCAGACGAGGAGCTGTGATCGGAGGGGCCTTTCTGGGAGGATGCGCTATGATCCTCTACTTAGTAACGATAACGGATCCAATGGCGTCTTTACAGAGTGATCTGCCAATGCTGACATTTGCCCAAAGATTGGCTCCGTTTGTAGGAACACTTTATTCTCTCATACTGCTCATCTCCGTATTTGGAACCGCTACCAGCTGTTTTTATGGCTTCAGTACTAAACTGCCGGAATGCGAAAAGAGAGATGTATTGGTCTGGATAGCTGCTGTGGCAGGTCTGGCAGCATCCATGATGGGGTTCTCAAAGATAGTAGCCATTTTCTATCCTTTGGAAGGATATCTGGGATTTCTATTTCTTGCATTCATGTTGTGGAACTACATCCGGATAAAAAAGGGAAAACGGAAAATTGCCGAAGAAGAGCCAGTTATAGCGAATGTCGAAGGTATTTCGCAAAACGGGAAAAACTAGCATATAAAAGGAAGCATTTAGCAATATTTTGTTGACACTACTGTCATCTAGTGGTAGATTATGCTTAGGTATTTATAATATCTCCACAAAGGCAAACCCAGTGAAAACTGGGGACGCAAAGCTACAGGGCCTAAGGAATTTTTCTATGGTAGCCAGTTGCCCACAATCCGGATACTAATGTCGTGCAGAATACCTCTGAACGAAAAGTTGATAGGGCAGCGGCAGACCGATTATTGGTTGCCGTTTTTTTGTAAAGCTCCCGGATGGCGCAATTTACGGCTCAGTGCAACAGGAAAGGAAGAGGAATTATGAAACGATTTGTATCAAGGATTGCAGTAACGCTGATGGTAGTGGTGTTAATGACGGGTGCTGCCTTTGCAGCTGGCCCTGTGCCGGAAACAGCCACTCCGGACTTCACGGACAATTATTTTGTCACAGCTGAACAGCAGGCATTTCATCCGGGTTCTGCTGAAGCAAAGATCATTCGGCTAGCGGAAAAAGCCAACGATGATGTGGATAAGGAAATTGCGAAAGCACAGGAGCAAGCGGAAAAGGCTAAGAAGGCTGCTGATCTGGATCGTATCATCGAAAAGCTATTAGAAAAGACCGAAAGGACTGTGTCGAAGGCTATAGAGCAGATCGAAAAGCTCGGAGGCGAGGCGGAATGTGAATACGTGGAAGTGCTGATCGGTGGCAGAAGCGTATTGGTGGATCCCTTGAGAATCGTAAGATTATAAGAATACGGAGTACTTGTGCAATTACCTGAAGATGTGTTGAGCTTCCTGACAATGTTTACAGTGAGAGCAAGAAGCTATCCGAAAGTAAAACGGATAGTGCTTTACGGCTCTTATGCACAGAATTGTTGGAATCAAGAAAGTGATATTGATATAGCAGTCTTCATTAATAAAGGAGATGAGGAGGATATCAGAGAGGTCTATAAGCAGCTCTCTGCTCTCTGTTATGATTACCCCTTAGATGTCCAGGTACAGGTATTTTTTGAATCGGAACTTCAAGAGCCCATGGGAATAGTGGAGGAGATAGCAAGTTATGGGATCGATATAACGGATCTCTCTTAGGATCGGATTCATCGTAGCGAATGGAGTAATATCTGTGAATGGAGTTAATATTCTGACAAGGGGGATCGGGCTTGCCGAATGTAGCCACAACGGCAACAGAATTCGATTACTTTCCTCTGAGAAAAATGCCGAAGTAATACATATGGACATCCTCCCGGACTCTATCATATGGATGAGTCCGGGTGATAAAGGAAGCACGGAATACTATTATATACTTGAGGGCAAATTACTACTTATATTGGATGACGGGGAGCAAACGCTCAGCAAAGGAGACAGCTTTTCTGTCTCAGGAATAGATTCGGAATTTCCCGTCAAGTGTTTGGAACGATTGTCTCTGCTCTGCTTTTCCAATAAACCGATTTATGATGACATGTACCATCATATGGGAAGTCTCAAGGAACTGGTTGAGCAGACGGAGCGGAAAAATAAATATACATATGACCACGGTAAGCGGGTCATGCAATACTCGCTGCTATTGGCAGAAGAACTGAACATCGACCCTGCAACAATAAATGTAATGGTTATGGCTGCCGCTCTCCATGATGTAGGCAAGTGTTTTTTACCGGATCACATTCTTGCGGAAGACAATGAACTGACCGCTTACGACAGAATGCAGATCATAAAGCATCCACTGAACAGTTACCGCCTGATCGCAGGTAAATTTGATGAGCGCACTGCCAGTATGGCACAGATGCATCACGAACGAATTGACGGATCCGGCTATCCTTTCGGACTGAAAGGCAACGAAATACCTTTAGAAGCCCGCATCATAATCGTGGCAGATGTTTTTGACGCAATGACAACAGATCGCCCCTACAAGGCAAAGAAGAGTTTTGATGCGGCGATAGAAGAGTTGGAAAGCTTGCAGCATCAATATGATAGTAGGGTGATTGCAGCATTAAAGCGTTTATGTCAGGAAGGTAAGTTAGAGGGGGGTAAGGAATGACTTCTGCAGAAAAGTACGTTTATTGGAGAATTCTATCGGATTATGATTTCGAGACCGCAAAATGCCTTATTGCCGGTAAACGATGGGTATATGTCAGCTTCGTGTGCCATCAATCGGTAGAGCGTCTCTTGAAGGGAATGCATATCTACCATACGAAGAAGGAGACCCCTAAAACACACAACCTCAATTACATTTTTAATCGTGTCATAAAAGATGCGTCATTTCTTGAATGCTTGCAGGACCGCGAGAAATTTGAAGCTGAAAAACTGGACAATATGGAGTTTATGGCAGATCTTATGTACTATTATATGAGTGATTACCCCTTTTCCTACACCAGAGTAATGGACAGGTTCATCGACGAAGAAAAAGCTATGGCTATTTATAATAGAACCGCCGAGCTAATCGATTGGCTAAAGCAGTTCCAGACGGAACCAAGCCTGTCGGAGGTGGGGAAAGGGCTTGCTTAATATGCTAAAAAGAATCAAGAAACAGAACACGCTTTTTATAGCAGTCCTGGTGTTTTCTCTCTGTTTCTCTCTGGTGGCCTGCGGAAAGAAGCCGGTGGCGGAGACTCTTGTAATAGGAAACGGTCAGATGAGCGGAGTGTTCAGCCCCTTTTTCTCAGAGACTGCTGATGATCAGGTTATCGTTGATTTAACCTCCATGTCTCTGCTTCGTCCGGATGTGGATGGTGAACCACAAGATTATGCTGCCTCCTTCGAGGTCGAAGAGGAAAAGGATCTTTCCGGTGAGACACTATACACCACCTATCGGTTTGAACTAAAGGAAAACCTTTACTTCAGCGATGGTGAACCTGTTACTTCTGACGATGTGATCTTCTCCATCAAGGTCCTCTGTGATCCTGGATACAATGGTCTTTCGGTAGTAGGTACCCTGCCAATCAAAGGGTTACAGGAATACAAGTACGACAGACCGGATTATCAGGATTTGGTGGCCTCTATTGAGGCCGAAGCCGATGAGATGCCGGATGGCTATGTAGAAGAATACATTATGGAGATGGCGAAAGCTGACGTTGCCGCGTATACAAAGGAAGAGATCGCTTCGTATCTGGGCATAGAACTGGATCCTTCCCTGAGCGATGAGGAAGCCACAAACCTATTGACCGATGCGTACTATCAATTTGAATCGGAATATTATTATGATTATTATTTGGATGGTGCAAAGGCCGCTTATTTTGATGAACTCCTGTCAGAACGTCTTTCGGGACCACAGGACAGTATTTTAGTATCCGAGATTTCCGGTGTAAAGAAGGTGGATGAAAGAACGGTAGAGATCGTCCTTTTAGGATCCAATCCCGGAGCCATCTTTGAACTTGGAGATATTGTTGTTGCACCTGAGCACTACTACTGTGAAGATGAAGAGGGCGGTAAACTGACAAAGGGCAGCCTGGACAATATCCGGCAGCGCAGTGGCCGGCCGCTCGGTGCAGGTCCTTACATTTTCCAGAGTTATGAAAACAATGTAGTTTCTCTGACAGCAAACGAGAATTACTTACTGGGGAAACCGGAAACAGCCAATCTTAAGGTGGTGGCGTCCAATGCCGCCAATATGCTGGATGCCATCATGCTGGAAGACATCGATATTGCGCAGGTACCTGCTACTGAAGAAAACCGCTTGAAAGCAGAGGGGAACGGACTGGCTGCTGAGAACTTTGAATTTCCCGGATATGGTTACATAGGAATAAACAGTACCAATGTCAGCGATACAGACGTGAGAAAAGGACTGCTGTGCCTAATGAACCGGGAACCGGCAGTGAATACATACTTTGGTATAATGGCAGAAGTAATTGAAAGACCTCTGTCAAAATCTTCATGGGCTTATCCTCAAGATGCGGAGGCGGTCTATTCCTACGATCCTGAACAGGCCCTGTCGTACTTCCAAAGAGCAGGCTATGAGCAAACCATGGAAAAGGGCAAGCCTTTGCTGGCCAGGGATGGAATACAGCTTTCGCTGATGGCCGGAGTCGGTGGTGAAGGCATAATGGACCACCCTGCTGCCTTGGTATTTACACAAATGAAAACGGATCTGGAACAAATGGGAGCTGATCTTGAGATCGTCGACACGGACATGTCCGTATTGGTAGAAGGTCTGTACCAGGGTAGTTGGGATTTATGGGCAGCGTCCTGGGAGCTTCCTGAAGATCCGGACATGAGCAGTCGATATATGACCGGGGCTGAAGGAAATTACTATGGGCTATCCAATGCAGAGATTGATGCACTGCTGCAGGAAGCATCCTCTACCGTGAATATCGAGGTCAGAAAAGAACTTTACAAGGAAGCGATGGAGCGCATCATGGATGAGGCCATCGAACTCCCCCTCTATCAGCGTCAAAACCTGCTGGTTTATAATCCCGAAGTCGTAGACAGCACCTCTATGCCGGGAGAACTTACGGAATATTACAACTATTTGCAAGAAATTCATAAAATTCGCTTGATAAAATAAAAGAGCTGTTGTATTATGACGGCATAACATAAAATTAATTACTGTATACATAGCAAAAGAAAAGTGACAAAGGCAAACCCGCCGAAAGTCGGGGACGCAAAACTATAGGGTCTAAAGCATCTTCGGATGTCAGGACAGCCAGCTGCCGAGATAGCATTTTGCGCTAAATATGAGCATTCCAATTCCAATGACAGGACACTGTCTTTTTTGGGACTAAGTGTTTATAGAGGCTACAATTCGGCAGCGGATTGCAGCCTTTTTGTATGGGCAGAAGGAGATAAAATGAACATGGAATTGCTGAGTGCGGGTATGACCGCAGGGTGTTCCGGAGCATTGAGCATCAACTGTGTATATGCGGTAAACCGGTCATTGATCGTTGCCAGATCCCTGGATCCGGAGAAATTGAAGAGGCCATTAAGCCGTATCCTGGTGGAATCCTCGTTCTTTGCTGTACTTTTCGTCTTATCCTTCTTTCTGACCATGGATGTATACGAGGTAATATACCGCATGATCCTTTTTACATTATTGTACGGTATCGCAGTAGCAGATGCACTGTATCGGATCATTCCAAATGAATATGTGTTACTCATCGCCTTGACAGCAGCCGCTATGCTGTTAACAGGCCATAGCCCTGTTTCTTCCCCGGAAGCATTGCTGGGAGGGACAGCGGGAGGGTTGTTGTTTATCTACCCATTTTTGAAGGACCGGTCCTGTGGCGGGGGCGATGTGAAGCTTTGTGCTGCTGCAGGGCTTGCCATCGGATTGACTGCTCTTTTGGCTGCCCTGATCTCCATGGGACTGGTCTTATTGTTTTATACACTCTTCAAACTCTTGAAAGACAAGGAGTTTATACTGACTAAATTTCTGCCAATGGGCCCGGTATTGACAGCGTGCATCATAATACAGATCATGCTTATAGATCTGTTTCCCTGGTATGGCAGATTCCTATCGTGAAAAGGGGATTGGAAAGGAGTGATGAAAACCTAAATACCCATAAAATATTGATCCGTTATTCCCAAACCAGTGTTCAAAGAACATAAACCAAAGAAGTAAACGGAGGAAAAGACAATGTTTAAGAAAATGAATGAACTCATTAAGGATGAAAGTGGTCAGGGCATGGTGGAATACGGCCTGATCATCGCACTCGTTGCAGTAGTTGCAATTGTGGCATTAGGCGCGCTGGGAGGCGGCCTTGGCGAGATCTTCAATAAGATCACCGGTGAATTAGGAGTTGCTGTTCCTGCAGGAGAAGGAGGAGAATAAGACCTTCAAAATAATCTGGCCAGAACTATATTGTGATCCTATGTAAATAATGGACGGTAGCCGCTGCTAGGGCAGCGGTTACCGGAAACAGCAGGGCGAAAGAAAGGCGGGGAAGTAAATTATGCGGAAACTGAAGCAATTGCTTCCAAAGAGATGGAGGCGAAGATCCGAAAGCGGTCAGGCTCTCGTAGAGATGGCTGTGGTTCTTCCGATCATCATCGCACTGCTCTTAGGAACCATCGAATTCGGATGGATGTGCTTCAACCAGATCAACATTGCCAATATGGCCAGAGATGGGGCAAGAGCGGGAATCATCTACTCCGCCGGCAATGCAGATCTCAATTCCCTGACGGAGAAAATGATAGAGAAAGTACCGGAAAAGATGAAGGACAGGCTGACTGTGGATATACGCTACAGCAATGCAAGCAATCCCCGGGAAGGAGATATCATCGTGGATATTGTTTATCAGGCTACCGCCATCACTCCACTCCTGGGAATTGTCACTTCACGCAATGAATATGTACTTAATGCAAATTGCACCATGAAGGTAGAGTGAAATGAGAAAAAAGGGTTATGAAGCCATAACTGGCATGTACAGAGATGAGGGAGGAAGTGCACTGATCCTGATGACCATCGGGCTGTCTGTGATGCTGACCATGGCTGCGCTGGTGGTAGATGTAGGTATAGCCTACTGCCATGGAAGCCGTCTTCAGAATGCGGCAGATGCTGCGGTCTTTGCCGGAGGCAGGTTGCTGCCTGCAGCGGAAGGCGACATAGATAAGCAGATGGTGATAGAGGATAAAATCCGGGAGTACCTGGCAAAAAACGAGATTGCTATGGATGAGATTTCATCTATCGACTTTACGGATCCCATAAACGGAGTTTATTACGGGCTTCACTTATCCCTTAATACTCAGTATCAGACCGGCTTTGCAAGGGTAATTGGAGTAGACAGCATTGCCGTGGGGAAACAGGCAGGAGTAAAGGTGAGGCCCAGTTTATCAGCAGACGACGTGGTTCCGGTAAGCGTGGTCAAGGATGAATTGGACCTTTTATTGGATCAGGGGCAGACAGAGCATATCATATTGAAGTATGGAGGCGGTGACGGAAGCAACGGAGCTTTTGGCGCAATCAATCTGGCAGGAGTTCAGGGAGGTGGGGCCAATCAGTATTCCAACTGGATCGTTAATGGTTACACTACTGAAATTACCATAGGCGAAAAAATGTACCCTATTGAGCCCGGTAATATGGCAGGCCCCACTTCCAAAGCATTCGATGACAGATATACTTCCTGTACACATTTCCCTGAAGAGGGAGGCTGTACATCCCGGCAGTTTGAACCTGCCTGTCGAAGAGTGGTCAAGATCCCTGTAGTTGAATATATGGATAAGCACAACGTGCAAATCGTCGGATTCGCGGTCTTTATACTGGAAGACTGCTATGTAAACGGAAACAACGGAGAGGTACAGGGCAGCTACGTAGAGGCAGTGATAGGCGGTACAGCGGACTATCAAGCGGATGCGGATCTTGAAAGAGAGTACGGTGCTTACTGTTTGACTTTATCCCATTGAGGAAGGCTATCTATGAAAAAAGTATATTTAATTGCATTTATATTGGCCCTATTGGCCGGATTCTTGTTGTATCAGTATATGCTGGCTCTGGAAGACCGGTATCGGGAGAATTACACATCCGTTGTGGTCGCTGCTGTAAACATCGAGGAGAACACACAGATCAGTGCAGATATGATCCGCATTGAGGAGATACCGGCTGAAGGCGTTCATCCATCTGCGGCAGTTGATTCAAAAAGCATTCTCGGCGGTATCGCCTCTCAGACCATATACGAGGGCGAACAGATACTTCGCACTAAAGTGAAGCAGACCAGAGAAAGGGAAGGGAAGATGTCTTATTCTGTCCCGGAAGGTATGCGGGCTTTGACGATCCCCGTAGATACGGTTTCCGGCGTGTCCGGATTTCTGCGGGCTATGGACAGAGTGGATATCATCCTCATCGGCTTGTTGGAAGTAGGGGATCAGAAAAAAGAAATCGCTGATGTTCTGGTGGAGGATGTGGAGATATTGGCAGTGGGCACGAACCCGGACAGCAGGAAAGAAAGCTATGTTCCTCCTGAGCCGGTATCGGTGATAACACTGATCGTCTCGCCGCAGGATGCAGTAAAACTCAGTCTGGGAGGGGCAACAGGCCGGCTGATGGCCGTGTTAAGATCCCCTGTTGATCATGAAAAACCCGGGGTGACATCCATCATGAACAATGAGCTATGGCAATAGTACACATGGTAAGCAAAGAACCGGAGGAATCGTTGGAAAAGATGAAGAGGCCGACAGCAGCCAATTTAAGAAGAATACATCGCAAAGGCCGGGGGGATCCGGTAAACGAAGAGAAGGATGCCGTTATAATAGCCGTGTTCGGTTCCAAGGGCGGAGCGGGAAAGACCACGGTGGCGGTAAATGTAGCAACTGTGCTTGCTCAGAAAGGCAAGCGGACTGCCCTCCTGGACTTTGATCTGCAGTTTGGAGATGCTTCCATTTTTCTCGACCTTGAGAATAAGCACGGAATCAGCGAGCTGGTCCAGGAAGGATCCATCACAAAAGAGATCGTCCGAAGCTATTTATCTCTTCATATGACAGGTCTCTCCCTACTCCCTTCTTCCGAGCGTCCGGAATATGCGGAAATGGTTCAGAGCAGTCACGGGGAAAGGATAATTTCCGGGATCGCAAAGGGCTATGATTTCGTATTTATTGATCTTTCTACTCAGATGAACGATCTCAGCCTCATGGCTCTCGAGAAGGCAGACAAGATCCTCCATGTGATCAATCCCGATATTTCTACTCTGCGCAATGCAAAGAAAACTCATGAACTGATGAAGGCTCTGAAACTGGACCACAAGATCCAGGTGGTCCTCAACAAGGAAAACAGCAGTACTATCACTGCAAAAGAGATCGCAGGGCTTATGAACATTAAGTTTCTCGCAAAGATCCCTGTAGAAGGCAAACACGCTGTTGCATCGCTGAACAGGGGAATCCCCGTAGTCATTAACGTACCGCGATGCCCTATGTCTAAAAAGCTGATCGATCTGGCAACTAAGATAGGAGAGGGAAACTATGGGTCTACTGGAGAGGCTTGATCTTAAACAGGAAGAAAAACCGATTCATGAGGGAAGCATTGCTGAGACTGTGACTCCGCGCCATACTGAGAACTATCAGGAGCTCCGGGCCAAAGCGCACATGGAGGTCATCGAGCGCATCAACAAGCATAGAGGACACAACTCTGCACCGGATAAGGATGGAGACCTGTCTCAGTTAGTCAGGGAGATCATAGATGATGCAGTGAATCAGTACGGCAGGGAAATCAACATCACGGAAAAGCATAGAATATCCCATGAACTATACAATGAAGTGATCGGACTGGGACCGCTGGAGCAATTGCTGGGAGATGACAGCATCTCAGAGATCATGGTCAACGGGCCGGATCAGATCTACATCGAGAGAAACGGCAAACTCAGTCTTTCCAATATACGATTTCGGGATAACGACCATGTGCTCAATGTAATCGATAAGATCGTAGCACCCATAGGACGACATGTGGATGAAGCATCTCCCATGGTGGATGCCAGGCTTAAGGATGGTTCCCGAGTGAACATCATCATTAATCCGGTATCCCTCACCGGACCGGTGATCACGATACGTAAATTCTCCCAGAATCCGCTGACGGTCAAAGATCTGCTCCGATTCAACTCACTGTCCATCCCCATGGCTGCCTTTATAGAGGCCTGCGTGAAAGGGCGCATGAATATCGTGGTATCCGGAGGGACCGGAAGCGGTAAGACCACCCTGTTAAATGTACTCTCCGGTTTCATTCCCGATACAGAGAGGATAATCACCATCGAAGATGCAGCGGAGCTGCGTCTTATGCAGCAGCATGTGATCACACTGGAGAGCAGACCGGCAAATCTGGAAGGAAAAGGGCAGATCAGTATCCGGGATCTGGTACGGAACGCTCTTCGTATGCGCCCCGATCGTATCGTAGTTGGTGAGGTTCGTGGAGGAGAGGCTTTGGACATGCTCCAGGCTATGAATACCGGGCATGACGGATCCCTGACCACAGCCCATGCCAACAGCCCAAGAGATATGTTGTCGCGCCTTGAGACCATGGTTCTCATGTCCGGGATGGACTTGCCGATAAAAGCCATTCGGGAGCAGGTGGCTTCTGCAGTGGATGTAATTATCCAGCAGTCCAGAATGATTGACGGTTCGAGAAAAATCACAAATATCTGTGAAGTGACAGGTATGGAAGGTGATGTAATCGTCACTCAGGATATTTTTCGCTACGAGTCTTCGGGAGAACTGGACGATACGGGAAAACTGAAAGGGCGGTTCCGTGCAATGGGGACAGTACCTCAATTCATACAACGCCTCACAGCAGATGGTGTCTTTGTGGACAGCACTTGGTTCTCAGAGTAGGAGGTGAAGCAGTGTACCTCTACCTGACACCCATATTGGCGATAACTGTGTTTTTTATCCTTTCCATAGGTTTACTGAAAGCAGCACTCGGCAGCCATATAGACATCCAACGCAGATTGCATTCCGGCCTTGACGAGAGGTCGGAGGAACCGGTCAAGAAAAAGCACAGTGAACATAATGCAAAGGAAAGTCCGCTGAAGAGATTGCTCTTCTTTGTGAGCAAGAGCTATATCGATAAGATGGATGACCAACTGTCCATAGCAGGAATACCGTTGAAGGCGGAGGAATATCTGGCAATTCGTATACTGGGTATTACTGCCATCCCTTCCTTGATCCTTTTTTTCGATGGCAGTCTCATCGTTGCCGCCGGCTTTGCGATCATCGGAGCCATGTTACCACCTGTCATCCTCAATCTATACACAAAGAAGAGAAGGAATCTGTTCCATATACAGTTATCTGATGCTTTAACAGTGATGTGCAACAGTCTGAAAACGGGCTTTTCTCTTCAGGTGGCCATGGGAAGCATTTCGCGTGAAATGCCGGATCCTATTGGAAAGGAATTTGCGCGACTGGTCCGGGAAATGCAGCTTGGGATGTCACTGGAAGAGAGTTTGCAGCGCATGGTGAACAGGACGCAGTGTGAAGATCTTGAGCTTCTGACTACCACCATCATCATACAAAGGCAGACAGGAGGAAATCTCTCGGAGATCCTGGATAATATATCCCATACCATCAAGGAACGCATCGCTCTGGCAAATGAAATAAAACTCATAACCACTACGGGAAGGACATCGGGATATGTGGTCGGACTTTTGCCCGTATTTATTCTGGCCGGTTTGATGATCCTGAACCCGGAATATGTGTCCATGTTCTTTGAGACTAGAATGGGGAAGGTGTTGCTTGCTGTAGCAGCAGCTATGGAATTGGTTGGTTTTCTCTTTGTGAGAAAACTGATTGCGATCAAGTATTGAAACGGATAGGATATGCAAACGATTGTACTATTATTCTCTATCGCCGTGGCCTTGTTCTCCATTGCTTTATTGTCGAAAACCGGCAAGGCAGAGGATGCTTTTCGGCGTAGAAAGGATAACCTGAGAAATCAGACGAAGCCCGTAAGGGATGAGGTGTTGAATAAGCCAATAAAGGAGAGGATCCTTACACCTTTGTTCCGCGGCTTCTCACAGTATACGAAAAAGACAAAGCCGGAATCAGGAACCAGGTCACGGCCGGATATACAGAACGAAAAACTGCTAAGGCAAGCAGGTCTTTCGGTTACTGTAGAAGGTTATCGGTATTTCCGGATCCTTTTGACTGCAGTGCTTACAGGTATTGCCGTTCTTGCAGGATTACTCTTAGGTAAGGGTCCTTCTATGGTAGCGATGCTTTCTCTCATTGGGATCCTGTTGAGCGCCCTGCTGCCCTCCTATTTTATCAAGTCGCGGGGCAAGAGAAGGCATAAGGAGATGAAGAATGCTCTTCCGGATGTGATGGATATGCTATCTGTCTGTGTTGAAGCGGGTTTGAGCCTGGATGGTGCTGTGGTACGAATCTCAGAGAAGAGCAGGGATATTATGGTTGAGGAGTTAAGAACGACGATCAAGGAGATCCAGTACGGAAAACCAAGAAAGGATGCCTTTCGGGATCTGGCGGAACGCAACGACATCGGGGAGTTAAGAGCTTTCTCTGCTGCTATGGCACAGGCGGAGCAATATGGTATACCAATCAAAAATATACTTAAAACACAAGCAGCCAAGCTCCGGGATGCGAGAAAACAGGCGGCTCAGGAAAAGGCAATGAAAGCTCCTGTAAAAATCATGATCCCAATCGTGGTTTTCATCTTTCCCGTGTTGTTTATCATCCTGATGGGGCCCTCCGTGATCAACATCATGGATATGTTATTGTAGGTGAGTAATGAAGAAGAACTGGTTCATAAATGCAGGATCAAACCGGATCCCGATCTATATAGCAAACGGCTTTTTTAGCCGGCTCCGTGGTCTGATCGGGCGGGAACTGGCTGAAGAGGAAGGCCTCGTATTGTCTCCCTGTGACCAGATCCATTGCATGTTCATGTCCTATCCCATAGATGTTGTGTATCTCAGCGGGGAGAAAAGTATCATTCGTATCGAGAGAGATATGAAACCCTGGTCTCTGGGAAAAAGGGTAAAGGGCTGCCGCTATGTTCTGGAGATGAAGAGCGGCAGTGCAAATCGCTATGACTTGACAGTAGGAACAGTGCTGCAGTTTTCAAAGATGGAGGTAAGAAATGGCTGAGATGGATCTGAAGGAGTTTCGGGAAGGTTTTGGGTTCGGAGATCAAGGACCGGCGTTGAAAGGGAATGCGCTATTTGGTTATCGGAAAAAGGAAGTGGACGAGCTGATCCGGCGCCTGGACCAGAATTGTCGTTCTATGCAGTTGGCCTTTGAAGATAAGAACTCAACTTTTGCAAAAGGTCTATCAGCAGCGAAGCAGGAAGTGCAGGACTTGAAACAAGCCATGGATGAAATGAGGGAGCAGATCCGAAGAAAAGACGAACTCCTTGACCAGTGCGAAGCGGAAATAGCAGAACTGAAGAAAGAGCGTGAAGCCCTTGAGTCCCGGCTTGATGAAGTAAAGCATATCCGAAACGATGAAACTCTTTTGAAAGAGAATCTATGCATGCAGCAACAGATCGAAGACAATCGAAGAGAAATGGAAGCTCTCCGGAGTGAGGTGCTGCGAAGAGATGAGGACATCATCAGGAATCAGCAGGAAATACAACGCCTGACCGATAAATCTCAGGCCGACCTGAATTTAGCTTATCTGACGATGGGATTTCGAATGGAAAAAATGCGAAGCCTTATTGCCGATTTTAACGATGTGGCAGCAGAAGTGGATAATTACATAGAAGGCAAGCTTCAGGAGATTGCAAGCAGAGTCAGCAGATGATAGAATAATACATAATTTTCATTTGAAGGAGAGGAAAAGAACAATCAGAGGTTACATAGTAAAAAGGATCATTATTGGTATTTTCGTACTGTTCGCTCTCTCTGTACTGCTCTACGCTCTGATCCGGATCATGCCGGGAGATTACGTGCAAAACAGCATAGCCGGCAGCGGACGGCTAACTGCCCAGGCAAAAGAGCAGATGATAAAAAGTTATGGCCTTGATTCCTCTGTGGGAGAAGGTTATATACAGTGGATCACAAACAGTTTCAGGGGTGAATTCGGTACCTCTTTTCTTTATAAAAAGCCGGTGACGGAAGTTATTAGCGACGGTCTTTTTACCACCATGCTCATCTCAGTGACCGCATTGATGATCCAACTGTTGCTGGCACTCTATTTAGGTATTCGTTCTGCTTTTGAAGCCGGTATCAGATGGAGGTTGTTCTTCAACACGACGACAGTACTCAGCATTTCACTGCCGGTCTTTTTTGTTGCACTTCTCCTTCAGAAATGGCTGGCTCTGGATATGGGTCTCTTCCCGCTGCAAGGCCAGGTTTCGCTCAAATATGAATATACAGGTATTTTATATATCGTTGATGTGATGGATCACCTGATACTGCCAATCCTTACCCTGGTTCTGACCGGCGCCGGAGGTACTGCCAGATACATAAAAGAACATACGGAGCGCATACTCTCCTCAGATTTTGTATTCGGGGCAATCACAAGGGGATTCGGGAGAAAACAGATAATCCGTTATCATGTTCTGCCAAACCTTCGCGTGCTTCTGGCAGTTATTATAGGCAAAGAGATCCCCGGTCTCCTGACCAGGACCCTGATCGTTGAAGATGTATTTGCCCTGAACGGGCTTGGCACCTCGGTTTTTGCAGGGCTTGCAATGGGCGATGTGCCGTTGATAATGGGGTTTTCAATTCTGTTAGCATTCATCGTTCTGTTCTCTGCACTTTTCGAAGATATCGCATACGCATTGTCGGATCCACGGATCCGCCTGGGGAAAGGAGGGACATATTATGGTATATAAATTAGCCCTCTCTTTTCTATTCATACTGATTCTCGCCTGCTTCACCGGGCCTTTATTTATTGAGGCCGGGGAATATGAGATTTTCTACGACGATGGAGGAACCAGGATCCTGTCTCTTCAGGAAAGTACTCTGCAGCATCCTCTGGGTACAGATAAGAATGGGCGGGACGTTCTGGTTCGTCTGCTCTACGGCGGCAGACTTTCCCTCCTGCTAGCGGCAGGCGTAATGGTCCTGCAGACACTGATCGGCATCACCGCCGGACTTCTTGCCGGATATGCAGGGCGGAAAACGGATTTAGTGATCATGCGCATTGTGGACATATTCAACGCTCTGCCGGATATTGTTGTAATCCTGATTCTCAGCGCTCTCCTTATGGCTTATGGAGTTTCCGGCAGATATAGGATCCTGATGTTAATGGTGTTTCTCGCAGTCTTTGGATGGACTTTTATCGCTAAACTGGTGAGAAGCCAGGTGCTCTATACCAGGGAATCCTCCTTTATGATGGCCGCAGAGCTTTGCGGCATCCCTGCCCGGAGGCGGCTCTTTGTCTATTTACTGCCTAATGTGCTGGGGCAAGTTGCTGTGGCGATCCCCATCAGCATCGGCAATATAATACTCACGGAAGCGACCCTGAGCTTCCTGGGATTCGGCTTACCTTATCCTTATGCTTCCTGGGGCAACATGCTCAATGAAGCTATGGATCACAGTATCCTCGCAAACCATATAAATGTATGGTTTCCTCCCGGGCTCATGATCGTACTGACCGTCATGGCCTTTCATCTTGTGGGGCAGGGGTTAAAGGAAGGGAGGCTGTTCAAATGAACGAGTTCGTTCCGCAATTGAAGGTTGAAGACTTGTGGGCAGGCTTTCCCTCAGCTTCCCATGAGGATCACAGCATACTGAGAGGCCTGGATTTTGCTGTTTATTCCGGTGAAGTTCTGGGACTCCTGGGTCCTTCCGGCTGTGGAAAGACATTGACAGCATTGACCATTATGGGGCTTGCGGGAAAGATCGGTGCTAAGATCACATCAGGAAGGATCTTTTTCAAAAGAAAAAATGAAAGGGACTGCACAATGATAGACCTCCTTAAAATCCGTGAGGAGGAGTATCTTCCCTTGCGCGGCATGCAGATCTCCTTGATTTCGCAAAACCCTGTATCTGTATTGGATCCGGTAGTGCCGGTGGGCAGGCAGCTCGCGCGAACCATTGCCTATTATCGCGGATGGAAAGGAAGAATGACGAAGGCGGAGAAAGACGAACTTGAAATGGAAATGGAGAAAACCCTTAATCTTTCAGGCCTTTCAGGAGTGCAGGGCATCCGGGAAAAATATCCCTGTGAGCTCTCTGTGGGAATGTGTCAGAGAGTTGCCATAGGACTCGGTATCTGTGGAGGGCCGGCACTGCTCATAGCCGATGAACCGACGGCATCTTTAGACTATGACAGCAGAGATTGGATTTACGATACTCTTTTGATGCTGCGTCAGGAGCTTTCCATGTCATTATTACTTATTACCCATGATGAAAGGAAATGCAGGGAGGCTGCGGATAGGATCCTGATCATGGAGAAGGGAAAGGTGAAAGAAGCATGAAAGGCCGGGCCCTCTTTGAAGTGAGCAATATCAGTAAGTGCTTTCTGGGAAACCACCAGGTACTTCGGGAAATCAGCTTTACGCTGTATCCGGGAGATATAGTTGGATTGATGGGAGCAAGCGGCGGAGGGAAGACCACGCTGGCAAAGATCATGGTGGGGTTGCTTCCCTGTGATTCAGGCCGGTTGATCTACCGTGGCTGCGATATACTGAGCCTTGACAGGAAAGGGATGAAGGCCCTTCGGCCGAAACTTCAGATGGTTTTTCAGGACTACAGGCAATCCCTGCCCCCCCACTTAAAGGTGGGGGATGTCCTTGCGGAAGCATTGATCGTTAACGGATCCGCAACGAAAAAAGAAGCAGGCCGCATCGTTATGGAGCTGATGAACCGTGCAGGTCTTTCGGAATCTCACTATTACAAATATCCGCGACAACTTTCCGGCGGGGAAGCTCAGCGCATTGCACTGATCCGTGCGATAGAGCTAAAGCCGGAGCTGCTTATACTGGATGAAGTGACCTCCGGCCTGGACAAGGAAACAGCTGCCAGGGTCTTCGACTTAGTATACCAACTCAGGGAAGGCGGGGAGATGGCAATAATGATCGTCTCCCATGATCGGGATCTTATCCGATCCCGAACGGAGCAGATCTTTGAACTGGAAGGCGGAAGAATAATAAAATAAATGGCCGATTCGCTTAGTGCGGATGGCCATTTATTCGATCATTCCTTTTACGGCTAACGTCTTCTGGGGGCACAGGGTGCGCAATCATCATCCCTGTCATCTCTATCGAATCTTTCTCGTTCGCTGCGTTCTCTTTCGCGTCTGTCTCTATCGCATTCCCTGTCTTCCGCACCTTCTTCTTCACCGTCGTCGATCTGATCGGGAAAGAGCTGAGGAAAGCTGGTGCAGATTGCGGATACCTGTGGAGATATCTGGACGAACCCTGTTGAAAGCACACACAGCTGGACAGGGACGATGATCTTCTTCTCACAAGTGATGCATAGTGCAATGATGAGATTGGCTTTTACCGTACCGTCCGGGCAAAGAGTCAGATCGCGACCCATGTTGTTCGTGGCCAATCTGGTCTCGCAAGCCGGGTTGCAGAATTCTGCAAACCTGGGCAGGAAAGCGGAGTTGTGTGTAGAGGGGATACACAGCTCAAAGAAATTAGTCAGACAGAGAGGTGCACATTCCTGTGCAATATTTACATTTGCACATACTGTGAATATTACCTCGTGGTCATATCTGTCACACAGTAACAGATCCAGGCACACCTGAACATCTCCGGTTACAGCGATATTCTGAGTACCGAATATCGGGGTGCCTCTTCCTTGCTCATCACATTCATGGGTATCTGCATAAACGATTTTTTCCGAAAAGGTCCCGTCGGGTCCTACTACAGTCAGTTCATCACCCTGACAATTCTGGATGAATGACGCACCGGATATCGTCGTGTCGATATTTAATCTTAAGTTTGAGGGATCATCTACGTTTTCCGGATTGAAAAAGCGCTTGCACCTGATATCAACCACTCGTTTCAGCCTGTGGCCTCTTGGAATAGCCGGGCAAAAGCTTTGATTGGTTACGGTTTTCAATCCTTGTAGATTGAATAGAACAGCGTCGTAAACCTTCTGCACAAAGATCGGCTCTGTGACAACATTGTCCAGTCTACCGTCGAATTCACAAAGCGTATTTGCATTGCAGCAGTTTTGAAAGAGGTCCGGCGATGTTCTGCCACCGAAACAACTCATATAGTTACCTCCTTTACCGGTCAAATAAGTATTTGTTTTCTGTGACAGTATATTCGACTGGCAACGGTTGTGTTACAATGCCGGGGCGTAAATAAGGGGATGGCCCTCATGGGACCATCCCCTTACTTGTGATTATTCTATTCATAGTAGCTAAGATCTTTTCCCTGCTTCAGCATGCCGTTGAAGACCGGCCAGATCTCCGGCATGGACCAGCGGTATTCCCAACAGGCAGAACCAGCCAGATCATAGGTCTGTACCAGAGCCAGACGATTGGCCACAGATCTTGCATCCTCCACCCAGATTTTATCCGTGTACACACCGTTGGGGTAGGATATGAAGTATTGTTTTTCTCTGTCGAGCCAGGTAGGCGTCAAATTCATATCAATGATGAGATCCCGTACATAACCCATGGATGCAGACGGATTGCGGATCACTTTACCGCTGCTGTCTACGACCCAGACTCTGGTATAGAGAGGGATACCTAATAGCACCTTTTCTTTGGGTACTTCCTTCAACGTGGCTTCGATGGCCTCCGTGACCCAGGGGAGGGAAGCTACAGAACCGGCAGCGGGGCTTGAGCTATAGTGCTCGTCATAGGTCATGACTGCTATGTAGTCAACATGCTTAGAAAGTGCGTCCCTATCGTATTCGATGGTCCAGGGTTTCGGTATCAGCGTATCAATGGAAAGGTTGAGCCCCTGTCTTTCCGTATACTGGCGCAGGAGAGCGGTAAAGGCGGTGAGGCCTGCAGCATCACTGTCGGCAACCTGCTCATAGTCAATGTTTATCCCATCCACATCATACAGGCAAGAGTAGAAAAGGTACTGGGCAACGGAGCGATTCAACAGGGCACTGTTATTGAATACGGTGGTGGTGTATGCGGTAGAGCCTTTTGTACTCATGTTGTTGGTGATAGTAGCCCATACCAGATAACCACTGTCATGAGCGGTTCTCGTATAACTCAGATCTCCGGTATTTTCCACGGAGCCGCCCCCGCCTACGATCTGGTGGAACCAGGTAGGAGCCAGGATATCAATACCATCCTCCTTTGATTCGGGTGGAGGAGGAGTCGTTGCGGAGGCATATTGCCAGACCACATTGATCTTTTCCTTGCCACGGACGTATTTGTCCTTCCTCGGTGCATAGAAATCTACGGCAGACAGATCTACATCGGAGATCTCCACATGAGATTTCATCACATAGCCTGTTAACTCATCCCGGGTTTCGATTTTGTAGTAATTGTCCGTTTCCCCTAAGATGGACACCATCTCACCCTTGCTCAGTGGAACAGATGATTGCTTACTCTGTGAGTGGAGACTGCTGACCATCTGGATATTGTTTTCATTGATTTTCGCAATTCTATCGCTGCCGGAATAACGATGGATGCGTATGGTTCCGTTGGATATAGAAGCACTTAGTTTAAGGAACTGTTCCGCTGCATCCATAGGCACGCAGAGCACATCATCAAAGGTCTTTAAGGGGATGTAGACAGTCCCGCCGTATTTCTTTATGAAATCCGTGGTCTGATCATCTGCCATCATGATGTTCAGCGTTGAAAGATCAATGAGGAGTTTCTTCGCTTTTTCATCAAAGGTAAGCTTGTCCGTGTTTCCCAGCTTTTGTACAACCGAAAGCGGGACGTATGGTGTTTGGTTTACTATGTAGCCGCCCTCAGAAAGCCGTTTTCCTTCAAAGTAGATGGGATTGGTGTTCTCGTCGGCTCCAAAACTGGTAAGACCGGACAGGATCCCTACTGTAGCCACGGTGGTAAGCAGCAGACAGATCATTGCTATCACAAATGCTTTATTCTTTGTCATGAAATTACCCCTTGTCATGCCATACTTAAATATATTCCTTCCGAGGGTAAGGGATTGCACCACTGCTCGATAGCCGCGCGCTGCGTGCCATAGGATCTGATCAGCCCATCCTGCCCTGTTGGCACTTGCTTGCACTCGCTATGATGCAATCCCTTACCCTCGTTATTAGTTAAGCTTATTAACTGCCATTCTATTCTATTATGAACTTCTGCCGGGTTCAAGGAGAAAACAGCAAGCGTAATAATCTTGAAATAACTGCTCCGATGCCGAAGGAGAGGAAGAAGCTTCCGATCCAGGTTGACAGAGCTACAATAGGGCCTCTATCCTTGAACAGTACCATGAGAGATGCAAAACAGGGAACAAAGAGAGTCATCACTACGAGAACCACTGTGATCTGCGCATCTGAAAAGGAATTTTGCGTTACAGCAGCGTACAGCTCTGCAGCTCCCAGGTCTTTTTTTATGATTGCCAGCAGAAACAGATCCGTAGCACGGTCCGGAAGTTCTAAAAGACCGGATGTTATGGGTGAACACCATTGGTGTATTTTTCGAAAGCCGCCGGTATAGTTCAATGTGGCCATGAGAAATCCGCCAAGGGCAAAGGTAGGCGCCGCATCCACCAGAAAAACACGGGAGGCTCTGATGGCACCTGTAATGGTGGAAAAGAACGCCGGTTGAGTCAGGGGCGCCGGTTGGGGTATTCTGTAGGAGGGCTTCCCCGGGACAAGCTTATTAAGGAGTATGCCAATAATAATAAAGACTATTAAAATCGCGGCTAAATAGATAAACATGTAAGCAAAGGGGAGGATAGAGGATACAGCCAGTATGATTGCAAATTGGGCAGAGCAGGGCACAGCCAGACAGAGAAGTATGCTGGCAATGAGCCTTTCTCGTTCTGAAGCGAGAGAATTGACAGAAATCAGCGCAGCCGTTACACATCCAAAGCCCAGAAGTAAAGGGATAACTCCTTCTCCCGAAAGGCCCAGATGCCGGAAAAGACTATGGGCCGAGCGGGAAATATACCTGAGGAGGCCTGAATCCCTGAGGAGGTACAATACCAGGTAAAAAGAAAAGACAAGAGGGAGCAGAAGCCCGAGGAGATAAACAGGCACCATAGTGAAAAGACCATATTCACCGATCAGCAGTGATGGCAGGAAGTTGTCACGGTCCATGAAAGCAGAAGAATAGCCGACCACGAGATTGTAATACCAGGTCCCCATAAGTGTACCCTGCGTAAAATCTACTACAGGACCTGCCACGAATTTACCGATGAACAGATAAATGCACAACAGAAGTAATAAGACGATCAGACCACCCCAAAAGGGCTTAATGATGATGCGTTCAAATTGCTTTTCCATGAACACCGCCTGACAATTATACTTTTGAAACGCTGACATAGATGGTATAATAATATGATATGAATTACCTGCGTTTTCATGAGATATATTGGGTGGGATCATCCAACTGAGAGGTGTGTTTTGGAGATAATACTATTAGTGATCGGGCTGATCGTGATCGGGATGCTTGGGATCCTGCTCTTCAGACTCTTTTCTTTTGAGAGGCGAATGGCAGACAGGACCCGCATGGATGAGTTCGGTGATGAACTGAATAAGCAACTGGACAAGCTTCAGAAGGAAATTGATAACGAGATAAAAGAGTCCAGACAAGAGACCTTAAAATACATAGCAGATAATTTCAGAAATCTGGCAGATATTTTATCCGGATCCCAAAAGCAAATAGCCGAAATTCAGGACAAGCGTCTCCTTGATCTGGACCGCCAGCTGACGCAAAAGAACGATACGCTCCAGAAAACGGTGAGCGATATGCTGAAGCATATCAACGACACCATGGAGAACCGTCTCCTCTCTATCCAGCGGGACAACGAAAAGAAGCTGGAGCAAATGAGAGAAACTGTGGACGAAAAGCTGCAGAAGACTCTCGAAGACAGGATCAGTCAGTCATTTAAGATGGTAAGCGAAAGACTGGAACAGGTTTACAAGGGTCTTGGGGAAATGCAGACCTTAGCCTCCGGAGTGGGAGATTTAAAGAAAGTCCTGTCAAACGTGAAAACAAGGGGGATCCTGGGAGAGATCCAACTGGGCGCTATCCTTGAGCAGATTCTTTCACCGGAGCAATATGAAGAGAATATATCTACGAAAAAAGGAAGTTCAGAGCGAGTGGAATACGCCATCAAGCTTCCCGGCGATGACGATGGGGTCGTGTATCTTCCCATCGACGCGAAATTCCCCGCAGATGCCTACAGCAAGCTGGTGGATGCTTACGAAACAGGAGATGTATCCGAGATCGATGCGGCGGTCACTCATCTGGAACGCATGATCAAGATATTCGCGAAAGACATAAAGGAAAAGTACATCTCCCCGCCATACACGACGGATTTCGGGATCATGTTCCTGCCCTTTGAAGGGCTCTATGCGGAGGTAGTGCGGCGCGGTATGGTGGAAACACTGCAAAAGGAATATAAGATCAATATCGCCGGTCCCAGTACAATGGCGGCTTTACTGAACAGTCTGCAGATGGGCTTTCGCACTTTGGCTATCCAGAAGCATTCCAGTCAGGTTTGGGATGTTCTGGGGGCTGTGAAGACAGAGTTTGACAAATTCGGAGATGTGCTTGAAGCAACAAGGAAGCGTATTAATCAGGCAAATGAAGAACTGGACAAACTGGTGGGAGCCAGGACCAGAAAGATACAGAGTAAGCTCAGGACTGTAACCGCACTGCCGGAGGAAAACAGCCAGGCCATATTGGGGTATGAGGACGGAGCGGATGATTTTACAGACGAAGGAAATGAGGAGTAGGATGAAGATCTTCGCTATCGGAGACTTGCACTTATCATCGGATGGGCTAAAGCCCATGGATATATACGGCGGACAATGGATCAACCACACAGAACGGCTGGAAAAGAAATGGAGGTCTTTAGTAGGGGAAAATGATCTGGTCATTATCCCCGGAGATATCTCTTGGGCACTGAAGAGGCTGGATGCGGAAGAGGATCTGGCATGGGTTGCCCGTCTTCCCGGGAAAAAGGTGTTGATCAAGGGTAACCATGATCTCTGGTGGACATCTGTAACCAAGCTGAACCAGATGCATGAAAGCCTCTTTTTTCTTCAGAACACTTGCTATATGGCTGGAACCACAGCAATTTGCGGCAGTCGGGGCTGGGTCTGCCCCGGAGATACGGATTTTACAAAACAGGACGAAAAAATATATAAGAGGGAGCTGGGACGCCTAAGGCTGTCTCTTGAAGCGGCCGTGGATACCGGCGCCTCTGAGATCATAGGGGCTCTTCACTTCCCTCCGGCAAATGATAAGTATGAAGATTCGGGCTTTACAGCTCTTTTCGAGGAATATGGTGTAAAATTAGTGGTCTACGGGCATCTTCACG
>Ga0123334_1001178_pt1 | contig 33875 bp, 24 predicted proteins | sample BiotimSIPDNA_FD_89706 | JGI IMG/M metagenome (GOLD analysis project Ga0123334, IMG submission 89706) | Anaerobic biogas reactor microbial communites from Washington, USA - Biogas_R1 time_0 SIP DNA | ecosystem: Engineered > Bioreactor > Anaerobic > Unclassified | place: Washington, USA...
TAGTATGGCTAAAAATAGGTGTTTTTTAGTAGAACTGCGATATTTTCTATCTAAAAAAGAAAAAAGGACTGTAAAGTACTAAGAAGAAAAATTAATTCTTCATTTCTTTACAGCCCCTTTTTATAAAAAAAAGAGATAATATTATATATTGTTATATAATATAAATAGGCGGCAGTGGCGGAATTGGTAGACGCGCTACCTTGAGGGGGTAGTACTCGTGAGGGTGTGCAAGTTCAAATCTTGTTTGCCGCACCAATAAATAAAAAAGGGAGTGATTTTATGTTATCGTTTGATGGAGAAATGCTACATTTTAAAGAAGATGTCGTGAAAAATGGTTTGGCTAACATTTTAATTATTCATGGTATTGCTGAACATCAAGGAAGATATGATCATGTTGCATTAGCTTTAAACAAAGCTAAATTTAACGTGTTTCGCTTTGATTTAAGAGGACATGGTCGCAGTGGTGGTAAAAGAGGATATGTCAAAAATCTATCAGTTCTTTTAAACGACGTTTATCACTTAGTTGAGTATATTAAAGGTAAATATGCTGGTAAAATCTTTTTATTAGGACATAGTTTAGGTGGCGGAATTGCTAATATATATGCAAGTCAATATTTTAATATTGATGGTTATATCTCTAGCGGAGCTGCTAGTGACATGGTGCCACAAATGAAACCATTTAAAGTAATTCCTTATCAATTAGTTAAAGGGGTTACGATTAAAAATAATTTATCTAATAACTCACTAGCAACCATTAAACAAGTAGAAGATGATTACCAAAATGATCCATATGTCTTAAAAAAATATAAGATTGGCTATTTAGCTGAAGTGATGATTAAAGGTAGTAAACTCCTAAAGAAAAATTACGCTCAAATTACGGTTCCGGCATTAATTATGCATGGGGCAGGAGATCCAATTGTTCCAGTGCAATTTAGTATAACTTTACATGATAAAATTGCCTCTTTAGATAAACAATTAATTATTTTTGAAAAATCACTTCATGAAATCTATAACGACATTGAACGTGAAGATGTGATTGAAGCGACAATTGATTGGTTAAGAGCTCATGTCTAAAGAATATATTATCGCGATTGATCAAGGAACGACCTCGTCACGAGTAGTAGTTGTCAATAAAGAAGGGGACGTTTTATTTAAAGAAGGTATGCCAATCGGCATTGAAGAGACGAAAGACGGGCAAATCTTACAAGATGCTCAGGAGATCGTCGATTCAGTTAAGGTCTTGATTGACCGAGTCTTTAAAAGACACCAAATCGATCCAAAAGAAGTCAAAGCGATTGGCATTACCAATCAAAGAGAAACGACGATTATTTGGAATAAACATACAGGTAAAGTTTATTATAAAGTCATAAGTTGGCAATCGAAACATACCATTGATATTACGAATAAATGGATTAAAGATGGGTTAGAAGATATCGTTTTAGCTAAAACAGGCCTTAAAATTAATCCTTACTTTAGTGCGTCTAAAATTAAATATATTTTAGAGACTCAACACTTAAATGTTGATGATTTGATGTTTGGGACAGTAGATACATTCTTGCTGTGGCATTTAACTAACAAAGAAGTCTTTAAAACTGATGTTACTAACGCTTCAAGAACGATGCTATTTAATATTCATGAAGAAAAATGGGATGACGAACTATTAAAATTTTTTGGAATTCCTAAATCAATTCTTCCAGAAGTGGTTGCAAGTGATGATTACTTTGGTGATTTTGAATACCAAGGAGTAAAAATCCCAATCACCGCGATGATTGGCGATCAGCAGTCATCACTATTTGGTCATCAATGTTTTAAAAATGGTGATTTAAAAGTCACATACGGTACTGGCTGTTTCTTACTTTTAAATACTGGTGATGAACCAATTACTTCTAAAAACGGGCTATTAACTACCCCAGCGTGGAAGTTTAATGGTAAAACCACTTACGCCTTAGAAGGATCAGTTTTTATGGGCGGAGCCATTGTTCAGTGGTTACGTGATGATTTAAAAATTTTAAATAATGCTAGTGATTCGGAAAGATTAGCATTAAAATCAAATACGGATGATATTTATATAGTTCCAGCATTTGTCGGATTAGGTACTCCTTATTGGGATTCAGATGTTCGTGCGACCATTATGGGAATGAATCGTAAGACGAATCAATTTGATATTATTAAAGCGGCATTAAATAGTATCGCTTATCAAATTGAAGATGTCTTAGGAGTTTTGAAAAAAGATACTAATCATGAAATTAACTCAATTTCATGTGATGGCGGGGCTTCAAGAAATAATTATTTACAACAATTTCAAGCTGATATTTCACAACTTCGTGTAATTCAAACCAAAGAAACTGAAGTTACAGCGCTTGGTGCCGCTTATATGGCGGGATTAAAGATTGGGTTTTGGAAGAATTTAACGGAAATTGAACGTAATAAAAAAATTAAACAATTATTTTATCCAAGAATTAGTGAAGAAAAACGTAATAAATTATACCAAAACTGGCAAAAAGCGGTAGCGGCTACGATTAGTTTTAAGCCAGTAAAATAGTATAATTATAAATGGAATTTATAAAATATGCTACAATAGCATAGAAAGGTGATGAATGACATGATTAATATTTTATTAAACAAGAAAACTAAAACTGAAGTCGTCTTAGTTTTTGAAAACAAGTTACCTGAAGAGGTAAAAGCACTAAAAAAAGCTAAATTATTTAGTGGGAAATCAGGAGAAATTTATACTGATTTACAAGTTAAAAGAGACGGAGTAATTTATTTAGGATTAGGTTCTAATAAAAAATTTGACAATGAAGAATTACGTAATGCCGGATTTAAATTAGGAAAAGCCTTAGTCGCTAATAAAGTATTGAAAGCCCATATTGATTTTAAAGGAAATAAACTAGCCAAAGATATCGTATTTTATTTAACTGAAGGTTTATTACATTCAAATTACTCATTTGATCGATATTTATCGAAAAAAGAGGAAAATAAATTGGAAATCGAATTAAGTTTTGTTGGGTTAGGAAAACTTCAAAGTTTAGTTACTGAAGCGACTAACTTAATTAACGCGATGAGTATTGCTAAAGACTTTGTTAATACGCCACCAATTGATTTATATCCAGAATCATATGCTAATGCGATTTATGATTTATTTAAAGGAACTGAAGTTGACGTTTGGGTTTATGATAAACCACAAATTGAAGATATGGGCATGCACGCATTACTAGCGGTTAATGCAGGAAGCGATAAAGATCCAAGATTTGTGGTAATGAGATATTTTCCTAATAAAGAAACTGATGAACACATCACTTTTGTTGGGAAAGGATTAACTTATGACTCAGGCGGATATGCGCTTAAACCAGCTCAAAGCATGGCAACAATGCATTCAGATATGGCGGGATCAGCCGCTGTTGTGGGGGCAATGAAAGCTATTAGTGATAACAAATTACCAGTTAACGTAGTGGCAGTTACCGCATTAACTGAAAACTTAATTAGTGGTTCAGCATATAAAAATGGTGATGTTATTTCATCAATGAAAGGAACTACAATTGAAATTGGTAATACTGATGCTGAAGGTAGAGTAACCTTAGCTGACTCAATTTACTATGCAGCAACTAAATGCAATACAACTAAAATTGTTGAACTTTCAACCTTAACCGGAGCTTGCGTGGTTGCCTTAGGAACAGAAATTATTGGTTCAACAACTAACAATCAATCTTGGTTTAAGGAAGTCCAACAAGCTGGTGAAAGAGCTGGAGAAATGATTTGGCAATTACCGGTAACCGATTCATTAACTAAAGCAGTTAAAGGTGATATTGGAGACCTTAAAAATGCAATTCCAGGAGGAGCTGGAGCAATTACTGCGGGAATATTCTTAGAACACTTCGCAGAGAAAAAACCATTTGTACACTTAGATATCGCGGGACCATCATGGGGTAGTGGTAAAGGATACTTTTCAAAAGGTGCAACTGGCATTGGCGTTAGAACATTATACGAATTAGCCAAAAAACAATAAAAAAATATGATAAAAAGGGGATTATGAATGGCAAAGTATAGTATTATTATAAACTCAAGTGTAGACTTGACAGAAGAAATGAGACGTGAGCTAGATTTAGTTTTAGCTCCACTAAGATTCACAATTGATGGTAAGGAACACGTTAATCACTTAGATTATCGCACTTTACCGGTTGAAGAATTTTACCAAAGATTACGTGATGGGGCGTTAGCTACTACATCACAAATGAACGTCAGTGAATATGCTGACCTAATTGAAAAAGAATTTAAAAAAGGAAAAGACGTATTAATTTTAGCCTTTTCCAGTGCGTTATCTGGCACATTTAATTCAGCAAGAATTGCGGCCGATTTATTTAAAGATCACAAACAAAAAGTATATTTAATTGATACTAAAGCGGCTTCACTTGGAGAAGGATTAATTGCATATCTAGCAGCTAAAAAGCGTGCTGAAGGAATGCCGATTGAAGAATTATACGCTTATCTAGAAGAAATGAAGTACCATGTTGCTCATTGGTTTACTGTTGATGACTTAATGTTTTTAAAACGTGGCGGTCGTCTTGGTGGCGCTAGCGCCTTCTTAGGATCGGTATTAAAGATTAAACCAATTTTACACGTTGACATTGAAGGAAGATTAATTCCAATGGAAAAAGTTAGAGGTAGAAAGAAAGCTTTAAGAACTTTAGTTGCAAAAGTATTAGAAACTCACGACCCTAACTTACCAAAAGATGTCTTTATCTCACATGGTGACGATTTAGAGGCAGCACTACAAGTTCAAGAGCAAATTGAAGAATTAGGCTTAGGATTAAAGGTAAACTTAATCAATCACATTGGACCAGTCATCGGAGCTCATGCCGGTCCTGGAACCATTGCCGTATTTTTCTTTGCAACCCAAAGATAATTAAATAAAGTAAGGCAACCGCCTTACTTTATAACTGGGGCCTTAGCTCAGCTGGGAGAGCGCATGGCTGGCAGCCATGAGGTCAGGGGTTCGATCCCCCTAGGCTCCACCAATAAATTCTTTAAAGACACTTTGTATACGTCAAGGTGTCTTTTTTTATGTAAGAGTTGTGTGATATAATCTAAATATATGGTATAAGATGAAAATATGTATGTTAAGGAGTAGCTATAATGGGTTTGATAAGAAGAATTATAAAAGAAATAATTAGACCTTTTGATAATAAAATTAAGGGCGAAGTTGGAGAATCAAAAGTAAATTCAAAATTAAACCCATTATTATTTGGGGGAGTAGAACATAGACTCATTAACAATTTACTTCTAATAGATGAAAATGGCAAAAGTCATCAAATAGATCACATTGAAATAAGGGAGAATGGGATATTTTGTATTGAGACCAAAAATATAAAAGGATGGATTTTTGGTAATGAAAATCAAAAAAAATGGACTCAAGTACTATATAATGAAAAGCATAAATTTATAAATCCTATAAAACAAAATAAATCGCACATATACCATATTAGCAAAGTACTTAATAGAAAATATAAAATTAACTCTGTTGTTATGGTTCAAAATAATGCTGATAGAATAAATTGTGAAAATGTCATAAATTTAGATGATTTAAAATCTTATTTATTAAAATATAATGATGGCAGTAAAATATCTGTTAAGGAAATGGATGAAATTTATGTTAAATTAATGAGTGCATCATCAAGTATAACAGATAGGGAACATATTAGAAATATAAAACTGACTCAAAGAGAACTTAAACAGGGATTATGTCCAAGATGTGGCGGTCAATTAGTTGAAAGAAATGGTAAGTATGGAAAGTTTTGGGGATGTTCAAATTATCCAAAATGTAAATTCATTTTAAAAAACAAATAGTTTTTTGGTTATTTACATAATTATGATACTTTAAGGGTGCGGTTTGAACCGCACCCTTTTTTTACATTTCGTTGTAAATAATGTAGAACAAAATAATAAAAATTATTCAATTAGCAATTAATGCCATTGCATTAGGTGTAGTAATCATGTTTATAATAACACCTAACATCGTAATAATTTTTTCATTAAAGGTTTGTTGTTTTTTGTTCATTTTTTCCTCCTCTAAAACAATCTAATGTAATAAATAAAAAAGCAACCTAAATTGAATTATAAAAATAGGGTTGCTTCTAAAGTTATCTAACATTGAGCGTTTTATATTTAATTATTCATGTGGATTTCAATCGAAAAAATAGTCGCTTAATTAGTAAACACTACTAAAAATATTAGTACACTTTACCTTAATCTTATGCAAAAAAAGTATAACACACATATTAAAGGTTGTCAAGGGTAAAAAAGCATGTATTTTATATTGAAAATGAAAATAAACAGAGGTTTAAATGTGTTACGGATTTAGTATTCAAAAAATGCTTGATATAAAATATAAAATTGTTTTTATAACCATATTTAATTCCGTTTTGGGAATAATAAGGCATCATTTTTGTATATGTGTAAATTATACATTATAATTTAATCAAGGTGGTAAGATGGATATTAAATTAAGTTTAATCGAAAATAAAGACCTAAAAAAGTTTAAATTTGATATGCAAGAAGCATTTCAAAAAGGTTATGAAGATGAGTTTGGTAGAACATGTTTTGAAATACTTCCTGAAAAAGATATTAATGAGTCGTTAGAAACAAATGATTCTATTGCTTATAAGGCAGAAATAGATGGCAACTTAGTAGGTAAAGCGATTATTGTTGTTGATAAAAAGTTAAAGAGAGCTCACCTTGATTTTCTTTATGTAAAATGTGGTTATCAAGATCAGGGAATTGGTAAAAATATTTGGTATGAATTAGAATTGCTTCACCCAGAGGTTGAAGTTTGGGAAACAACTATTACCTACTTTGATAAAAGAAATATCCATTTTTATGTAAATATATGTGGATTTAATATTTATAGTTATTTAAATGATGAAGAAGAAGATGGGGCATGCGCTGGAGATTTTTGTGGTGGAATGTTTCAATTAAGGAAAGTTATTAAAAGATAATATGGAATTTAAAGACGAGTTTAATATTATTAAAGGTGAAAAAATTGAATTAAAGATTTTATATCGTGATGAAGGAGATAATGAAGAAATTCCTTATTATTACTATGGAATTTTTTTAGATGGTATTAAAAAATCAATCGGTAAAATAAGTATAAGGATTGGTCATAATTATCACTCATATTTTAATGGTAATATTGGCTTTGAAATTGATGAAGAATATCAAGGTAATCATTATGCATATGAAGCGGCCAAATTAGTAATTCCGGTGGCTAAGGCCCATAATATGGATTATGTTATTATCACTTGCAACAAATCAAACGTGGCATCTAGTAAAACGATTGAAAAGTTAGGGGCTAAATTAATAGAAGAAGTTGATCCACCACAAGATTATCTCTTTTACTTTGAAGGAATCGAAACTCATAAGATTTATAGATTAGATATCTAAATATCTTAAATTATGCTACAATTATTTTAAAGGAATATTGATAATATGAAAAATAACTACGAGTCAAAACTTAATTTAAAAGAAACGCAAATTGCGATTAAACTAGTTAAAGATACCTTTGAAAGAAAACTATCTAAAGTATTAAATCTTCACCGAGTTAGTGCGCCAGTGATAGTTTTTTCAAAAGATAAAATTAATGATGATTTAGGGTCTAAAAATTCAGCTTTAACTTTTAATATTCCTAATTTAGACAATAAAGATATTGAGATTGTTCAAAGTTTAGCTAAATGGAAGAGAATGGCTTTATTAAGATATGGTTTTTCGATGTATGAAGGCATTTATACCGATATGAACGCGTTAAGACCAAATGATATTATTGATAATATTCACTCGATTTATGTTGATCAGTGGGACTGGGAATTAATCATAAAAAGAGAGGATAGAACTCTAAATTTTCTAAAAGAAGTAGTTAGGAAAATTATGTGTGCCTTGCATGAAACTAAAGTCGTAGTTAACAAAGAATTTCCAGTTTTAAAAGAAACCATTTGTAAAGATGTTTTCTTTATTAGTAGCGAAGATTTAATTAGGAAATATCCAGGAAAGAATTTGTTAGAAAGAGAACATTTAATTACTAAAGAATATAAGACTGTATTTATTTACGGAATTTCACCACGAGATGGTGAGTCTATGCGTGCTCCTGACTATGATGATTGGAGTTTGAATGGTGATATTTTAATGTGGTCAGACACCCTTGGCGATGCAATTGAAATTTCATCAATGGGTATTAGAGTTGATGAAGTTAGTTTAGAAAAACAAATTGCCATCTCTAAACGCGAAGATTTGTTAAAAGGAAGATATCATCAAATGATATTAAATAAAGAATTGCCGTTAACGATTGGTGGGGGAATTGGGCAATCAAGAATTTGTATGATATTACTTGAAAAATTCCATATTGCTGAAGTTCAAGCTTCACATTGGAGTGAAGATGAACTTAAAAAATTAAAAAAATGGGGAATTAATATATTATAGGGGGATAATATGAATGCTAAAATTGATTTAACGGACATAGTATTAAAAACTGAAAGATTAATCTTAAGACCATTTCGATTAGATGATCTTGATGATTTTTATCAGTATGCCAGCGTTCCTGGTGTGGGCGAGATGGCCGGTTGGCAGCATCATCAAAATAAAGAAGAATCGTTAACAATTTTAAATAGGTTTATTGATGGAAGAAAAACCTTTGCAATAGAGTATGACAATAAAGTAATTGGATCTTTAGGAATTGAAGAATATGATGAAGAATCATATCCTGAGTTTGAAGACCAATTAGGAAGATCTATCGGATACATACTTGCTAAAGAATATTGGGGTCAAGGTTTAATGATTGAAGCGGTTAAAGCGGTTATTAATTATTGTTTTGATGAATTAGATCTTGATTTTTTAGAAGCTGGGTATTTTTCTTACAATAAAAAATCTGCTCGGGTTTTAGAAAAATGTGGTTTTCTATTTTACATGAAAACGAATAAAATGGTATTAGGTAAAGAGACTGAGGCAATTAGGCTAATGTTGATTAACACGAGATTAATTTAGAAGTTCAATGGTAAAGATTTTGCAATAAAAATTTACAAAACAAAATAAAAATGTTATGATAATATTTGAAAATAAGCGGAGGTATTTTTATGATTAGAAGATTATTAAAATTAGTATTTAAGATTTTAGGTTCGATAGTAGTAATATTACTTTTATTTATCTTAGTAGTAAATATTATTCCACCTAAAAAGGATATTGCGGAAAATCCATTTATTTCTACTACAGGAAAACCAATGATTGTTGCTCATCGTGGGGGAAAAGAAAGTAACCCAGAAAACACGATGAAAGCTTATAAAGCTTCGGTTAATGAATATGAAGTAGATGTTTTAGAAACCGACCTGTGGTTAACTAAAGATAATGAGTTAATTTTGATGCATGATGAAACAATTACTAGAACTAGTGATGTTAGATTATTTCATTCAGAAGCACAAATGGCAAAACCAGCAGTTCGTGAATTTACCTTAGAAGAGTTAAGAAACTTTAATTTCGGGTATAATTTTGAAAAGAATGGTGCGTTTCCATATCGAAACTTAGTGGCCCAAGATGCGCCAAACCGCAAACAAATTTTAAAAGATAATGATTTATCAGTTGTTACCTTTGACGAATTCTTAGGTGAATTTTATAATGACCATAAAGATTTACTATTTATTGTTGAGATTAAAAATAGTGGCGAAGAAGGATTTAGGGCTGCTGAAATTATTAATGAAGTTTTAGGAAGATATCCAGATTATAAAAACCGCTTAGTCGTCGGAACTTTCCACGATGAAATTGAGGCACATTTGAAAGCAAATTATCCAGAAATCTTAAGAGGGGCTTCAACTAGTGTTGCGACACAGTTTGTAATTACATCGTTAGTTGGAATGAATCTATTTGATAAAAATAAATTTGCTTGTCTACAAATTCCGCTTAAAGCCAAAGGTATAGATTTAACTAATAAATCAATTATTAAAAGAGCTCACAGAAGAAATATCGCAGTTCAATATTGGACCATCAATAATGAAGAGGATATGAAAAAATTAATTAAATTAGGAGTTGATGGAATCATGACTGATAATCCAGAACTCTTAAAACAAGTATTAGATAATATGTAAAAAAAACACAAAAAAGTCGCACAAAAAAATTGTGCGATTTTTTTTGTGAAACCCCTTTACTTTTTAAATTAAATGATATATTATATGTTATGGAACCGGTACCCATCGCTTCAAATAGCCGGATAACGTGAATAAAAATTCATGTTTTAATTTATTTAAATTAAATAATCGATTGATATTCAACTATATTTATGTAAATATCGTTGAAAATTATGCAAGGCAAGGAGACGCACAATTACGATTTAATTTAAAACAATGTTAACTGAAATTAATACTCGGGTAATGTTTTTTTAGAATGAATTTTGATTGTTTGTAGTGCCAACCTTAATCTGATGATGTAATTTTATATCGATCAAATTTATTCTAAAGCCCACAAAATATTTGTTGAGGCTTTTTTTATTAAAAAATAGAGGTAAATTCAATGGATTATCAAAAACTACTAAAAGAAGAGTTATTAAACAACATTATTTCGTTTTGGAATAGTATGGTTGACTACAAATATGGTGGATTCTACGGAGCTTATGATTTAAAAAATAAAATCATTGAAGATGCACCAAAAGGATTAGTTTATATTTCTAGGATCTTATATAGCTATTCTGAATTATATTTTGAATTTGAAGATTCAATATATTTAGAAAATGCCACTCATGCTTATAAATTTCTAACTGAGAAGCTGTATGATAATAAGAATAAAGGATTTTACTGGGCATGTAGGTATGATGGTAAGGTTTTAGATGACAGGAAACATCTATATGGTCAAACATTTGCTTTGTACGGATTAAGTGCTTACTATAAAGCTTCAAAATCAAAAGAAGCAATCAATTATGCAAAAGAAATAGTTAAAATTATTGGGAAAAATTTAGAAGATTTTCCAAAAAATTATAATGAAGAATATACAATTGATTTTAAACCGCTGAAAAATAACCTTTTAAAGGGATATAATATGGTTCCTGAAATTACAACCAATACACTACTTCATTTAGCTGAAGGTTTAGGCTTGTATTATGAGGTCACTAAAGATGACATTGTAATAAAATTTGTAGAGTCTGTGTTTCAAATTATATTTGAAACTGGATATGACCAAAAAAATAAAAATTTATACCAATTTCTTAATTATAAATTAGAAAGCGTAATTGATGTATATTCATATGGTCATAATCTTGAAGTTTCGTGGTTATTCCATGAAATTATGGAACAATGCGAAATTAAAAATGAAAAATGGTTTAACTGTTGTATTGACTTATTTGATAAGAGTTTTGATCTGGCGTATCAAAACGGATATATCATTAATGAAACAGTTAATGGAAAAACAGATTATTCAGCTATTTGGTGGATTCAAGCCGAAAGTCTAGCGGCTTTAGTAAATATAAATCAAATTAAACCAAATCAAAAGTATGAAGATGCAATTAAAAGTATTACAAAATTTATATTAAATAATTTTACCAGTCCAAGATTAGATTGGCATTGGGGAATTAATCAAGACCGATCAATTCAAATTAGACATGGTATTAGTGAAATGTGGAAAGCTAATTATCATAATGTAAGAGCGATATTAAGAATATTAAGGAGAAAGATATGAATCAAAAAGAAAAATTCTTAAAGTATCAAAAAGATTTAGAGAAATTAATTACTAGAAAAAATGTAGTCGATGATAGATATTATACCGGCGTTTTTTGGCGTTATCTTTATCCAGTTGTAACTAGAGATCATATACCTATTGAGTGGAGATTTGATTTATCCGAGAAGACTAACCCTTTCTTTATTGAAAGGCTCGGAATCAACTCCACTTTTAATTGTGGGGCCATTTATTTTGATGGTTACTATCAATTAGCAGTGAGAGTCGAAGGAACTGATCGAAAATCTTTCTTTGCGATAGCTAAGAGTAAAAATGGAATTGATAATTTTAGATTTTCACATTTAGTTATTTATGATGATATCGACAAGGAAGAAACTAATGCTTACGATATGAGGTTAGTTAAACATGAAGATGGCTACATTTACGGTATTTATTGTTCAGAGTGTAAAGATAAAACAAAATCTGATACCTCAAGTGCGATAGCTAAAGTAGGAATCTTAAGAACTACCGATTTAGTTAACTTTGAAAGATTACCTAATTTAGACTTTGGGCCAGGACAACAACGAAATGTTGTCTTGCATCCTGAGTTTGTTGACGGTAAATATGCTTTTTATACTAGACCACAAGATGGATTTATTGATGTTGGTTCTGGTGGTGGCATTGGTTTTGGATTAGTTAAAGATATTGAAAATGCGGTATTAGAAGATGAAAAAATCATAGATGAACTTAAATATCATACAGTATATGAGTTAAAAAATGGCGAAGGTCCTGCACCAATAAAAACGGCAAGGGGGTGGATACACTTTGCCCATGGTGTTAGAAATACAGCTGCAGGATTAAGATACATTTTATATGCATACGCAACTAGCCTAGAAGATCCTAGGAAAGTTATTGCGAAACCAAGTGGATATTTACTCGCTCCACTTGCTGAAGAAAGAGTTGGAGATGTTAGTAACGTCTTATTCGTAAACGGAGTTATCTTAAAAGATGATGTGGTGTACTTATATTACGCTTCATCTGATACAAGATGTCACGTTGCAACTTGTAAACTTGAAGTTCTTCTAGATTATATCTTTAATAATCCAAGTGAGAAATTTAGAAGTGTTGAAAGTGTATTACAAAGACAAGAATTAATCAATAAAAATAAAGGAGAAAAATTATGAAAAAATTAACATTTGTCGGACAAAATATTACTAATATGCCTTGGGAAGATCGTCCTAAAGGTTTTGATGGTCCGGTTTGGAGATATTCTAAAAACCCGATTATTGGCCGTAATCCAGCTAAAGGGATTACTAGAATTTTTAATAGCGCTGTCGTTTATGAAGACGGCGAATATGTTGGCGTATTTAGAGCCGAAGATTATTCAACATTACCAAATTTAAGATTTGGTAAGTCAAAAGACGGAATTAATTGGAAAATTGATGACCACACATTAAAGATTGTTGATGAAGATGGATCACCAGTTCACTTATATTATGCATATGATCCGCGGATTACTAAAGTTGGAGACACTTTCCATATTATGTATTGTACGGATATGCATGGACCAACGATTGGTTTAATTACGACTAAAGATTTTAAAACTTTCGTTAGAAGAGAAAATCCGTTTATTCCATTTAACCGTAATGCGGTAATGTTCCCAGAAAAAATTAATGGTGTTTATAAAATGCTATCAAGACCTTCTGATAGTGGACATACACCATTCGGTGATATTTTCATTTCTGATTCACCAGATTTAGTTCATTGGGGAAGACACAGACACGTAATGCAAAGCGGTGGTCATGGTTGGTGGCAAGGAACTAAAATTGGGGCTGGACCAACTCCAATTAAAACTAGTGAAGGTTGGTTAATGATTTATCATGGTGTGACAACAACATGTAACGGACTTGTTTATAGTATGGGAGCAGCACTCCTTGATTTAGAACAACCTTCCAAAGTTAGATATCGTTCAAAAAATTATATCTTAACACCTGAACTACCTTATGAAGAAGTCGGATTCGTTCCTAACGTATTATTCCCATGTGCGGCATTAGTTCATGAAGACGGAAGAATGGCAATTTATTATGGGGCCGCTGATTCATATGTAGCACTGTCATTTACGACTGTACCTGAATTAGTTAAATATATTATTGACAATAACGAAATAGTTGGATCTGATCGAGAATTAGGACGTTAAGAAAATGGTTAAAAGAATTCTAACCTTAATATGTGCGTGTAGCTTGTTATTTCTATTATTTGGCTGTAAAGAGACTAGCAGTATCACGATTAAGGGAAATGAAACACTGCTAGTCGGTTATGAGACCACATTTGTTGCAACCTTAGACACTAAAGAAGAGTTTGAAAAGGTCATTATCACTTGGGAATCAAGTGATGAAACCATTGCAACAGTTGATGAAAATGGGGTAGTAAGAGGACTCAAGGAGGGAACTGTGAATATTTCAGCTAGATTCGAAAAATTTGAAGGCAACAAAACCTTATTAGTAGTTGGTAAAGAATCACTTGATAAAAAAGTTTTAAAAATGCCAACTTTACTCACCCAAAATCCATTAAAAGGTGAGAAAATTGAATTTTCGCTATTCGAAGAGGTTGAAGGTTATATTGAACAACACTATAACCCTTATGACTACGACGAGATAGATGTTTATGCTGAATTTACTTCTCCAACAGGTAAAAGTTTTACGATGCCAGCATTTTGGTATCGTGATTATGAAATTGTAATTAACACAAACTACGATAAGATTACTAGTGTTAGTGGGATGGCTAGTTCTAATCCTGATGAAATTCAAGGATTAGAATCAGTTAATTGGACCAATGAGCCAAAACATTACCGTTTAAGAGTAATTCTTAATGAAGTTGGAACATACACATATGGGGTTTATGTTGTAGAAAATGGCATTCCGGTTCAATATCTTGAGTCAGAAGTTATGGTTTTAGATAATCAAAATTCAAATAATATCGGCATTATTAAGGTAGATCCTGCAACCAATCGTAATTTTATTGATGGTAGTGGTAATAGTTTTATTCCAGTCGGTGTTAACTTATGTTGGTGGACTAATAATACACGTAAGACTTATGATTACGATGTTTGGATGGAAAAAATGAACCAAAACAACATTAATATGATGCGTCTTTGGATGGCAACATGGGGATTTGCTCTCCACTGGGGTAAAGATTATAACAATTTTGATACTAGATTAAATGCGGCCGCAAGACTAGATAAAGTCTTTGACTTAGCTGACAAGTATTCAATTTATATTCAACTAGTTTTAGTTAACCACGGACAATTTAGTTCACAAGTTAATGCTGAGTGGCAAAATAATCCGTACAATTCCAAAAATGGTGGAATTATTGATACGCCGCAAGAATTTTTCTCAAATTTAGAAGCGCGAAGAACGTTTAAGAATGAAATGAGATACATTATGGCTCGATATGGTTACAGCGATAAAATTATGGCTTGGGAACTATTTAACGAAGTTGACTGGACTGATGCTGCTGATTCATCAAATCGCTTAAATATTTATAATTGGCATCGTGAAATGGGTGAATATATGAAATCAATTGATCCGTATAATCATATGATTACGACTAGTTATAAAACGAATACTGGTATGGCTTACAGCTTAAATGTAATTGATTATACTAACCCACATGATTACGGATATGAAGCAAAAAGTGTAGTACTTAATTTACCAGATGTTCAAGAAAGCGTGATTGATCGTTATAAAAAGCCAACTATTCAATCAGAAATTGGAATTAACTGGAGAAGCGGTGTTGATACCAGAAGTGCTGATCCTACTGGAATTTCTATCCGTCAAGCATTATGGGCCGGAATGCTCGGAGGCGCAGCCGGTGCCGCCATGCAATGGTGGTGGGATTCATGGATTCATCCAAATGACTTATGGACTGTCTTTAACGGGGCTGGGATATTTGCTAAGGAAATGAATTTAGTTGGTGGGAAATACACCCAACTTAAAACTGGTGGTACGGTTACAATTTTAAATGAAGATGTGAAAATCTTAGGTTATCAATATAATGATCGAGTTTATGGTTATTTATTTGATCAGTCATGGTCACATATGAATAAAAATGTCTCGATGCAAAGTTCAACAATTGTAATTAATATGCCTAGTGGCAATTACACATTAGAAATTTATAACGCTTTAACTGGAGCGGTAATTTTAACTAATCAAGTTGAATCAGTTAACGGAAAATTAAACTTTAGTATTACTTTTACTGAAGATGTAGCATTTATAATTAAAAAATGAAAATAAGGAGAAAGAAAATATGAAAAAATTTGAATTGAAAAAATATGCGGGAAATCCAATCTTAAGCCCGAAAAAAGAAAATGATTGGGAATCACTAGTAACTTGTAATCCGGCAGCATGGTATGAAGATGGTACATTTTATTTACTGTATCGTGCCGCTGGAAATGACGCGGAACACGTAATACATTTAGGTTTAGCTACTTCTAAAGACGGATTTAATTTTAAACGCGTTCAAGATACGCCAGTTTTAAGTCCAGACCCAAAAGGTTTTGATGAAGGATGTGTGGAAGACCCAAGAATTACTAAAATGGGAAATCTGTTTTATGTAACTTACGCGACTAGATCATTTCCTCCAGGACAATATTGGTTAGATCCAAAAGATCGAAAAGAAGGACCATGGTTAAAATTACCTGAAGAGTTTACACCAAACGGATTAAGATGGAACTTAACTCATACGGCATTAGCTATTTCTGAAGATTTAGTTAACTATAAAAAATTAGGTAGAATTACTCAATACGATTTTGATAATCGTGATGTAATTTTATTCCCAGAAAAGATTAATGGTAAATATGTTCGCTTAGAGCGTCCTATGGAAATGGTTGGTCCAAAATACGGTGTTGATGTTCCGTCAATGTGGATAAACTATTCGGATAACTTAATGGAATGGGGCGAGCCCAAATTACTAGCTACTAGAGAATTTTATTGGGAAAATAAAAAATTAGGCGGTTCAACACCACCGCTTCGTACTAAAGATGGTTGGTTAGTTATTTATCACGGAGTCTGCGATAAAGGAACTTATCGTGTTGGAGCGATGTTGTTAGACTTAGAAAATCCGGAAAAGATTTTAGCGAGAACGAAAGAATCATTTATGGAACCTGAATTTCCATATGAAACTGATGGTTTCTATCATGGTTGTGTCTTTCCTACCGGAAATGTCATTGTAGGTGATACATTATATGTTTACTATGGTGGAGCGGATCGATTCTGCTGTGTGGCAACATGTAGTTTAGAAGAATTATTAAGTCATTTACAAAAAAATAAAGTTAAATAAAAAAATAGTTTAGAAAAGGAGCAAAAAACTATGAAAAGAAAATCATTATTATTTATTTTAGTTTTATTTTTAGGACTTGCAATCGCAGGTTGTAAGAAAAAAAATGGTGGTGGGAATGGTAAAGAACCAGAAGAAATTCCTAACTGGCAAAAAGAAGAAGTTACTTTAACTTTTGCAACATGGGCCTACAACAATGCTGAAGTTGAAACAATCGACTCGTTAATGGTTAAAGAATTTACTAAAAAATACCCAAATATTACTGTTAATATGCAAATTGTTGGTGAATCGGCAGTATGGGATGAAAATATGTTGCAACTACTAGAAACTGAAGAAATTCCTGACGTTTTCTTAGTTAATCGAATGGAAAACTTCTTACCTTATGGGATTTTAGCTGATTTAACCGAGTATTTTGATGCTGATCCTGATACTGAATATATCTTTGATTCAGTAAAAGATTTAGGATTATATAAAGGTAGAAGATATGTAATTCCGACGTATTTATATCCGCAATTTTGGGTAGTTAACTTAGATTTATTAAGAGACTCGAATGTTGCTATTCCTAGCTATGATTGGACATGGGATCAAATGGAAGCAATCGCTAAAACCGTTCAAAATGATACGACTCACAAAATTGGAGTCTTTGGAACTGCTCAATATTTTTATGAGTATCCAAAAGTAATTAATGCTGAAGTTAATCCGTATGCATATGGCTATAATGGAACCAAATTTAATTTTAACACTCCATCATATATGAGTGCGATGAACCGTTTAGAAATTGGTATTCAAGAAGGTTATGTAGTTAACGCGATTACTCCAGAACAAGCTTTAGAGTATTACGGAGATGCAACAATTGACCCGCGCTATTCAGGACATGTCGGAATTTGGAGAGAAGCTTCTTGGTCAGTTAAAGAACACTTAGGATCACTTCCATTCCACTTTGATATTTACTCAGCACCATCAGGAATTGGAATGGGTAATACTGATATTGCTGGAGTTTCAGCATTATCACCACATAAAGAAGCAGCTTATCAACTATTAAAATGGATGAGTTTTAGTGAAGAAGGGGTAATTAGAAGATTTGAATTATACGAAGAATATAAAGACGAATTATTCATCTCAGGAAATAACTATCCTTATCCAATTGTTGATTATGGTATTGATGGCAAAGGAAATAATAAAATTTGGGATAATATCCCTTATGGCTCAACAGCACCGGGATTAGTTTCACCACAATTTATGGAAAGTTTAAGAAATGCTGCAATTCAAGCTAATAAAGAAGTTATTGGGTGGGATGCAGTCGATCAAGCAGTTAACCCATATTTTGGAAGAATTTTAATGGGAGAAGCTGACTTTGTCAGTCAAATGGAAGCGATCCAAGCGGATGCAGATGCTGCACTACAAAGAAAAAGAACTGAAATCGATAACTCAATGAATAAATAAAAAAAAGAAAATGGAGGTGGGGCAGTATGAAAAAAATACTGAATGCCACAATTCTCTTCCTTTTAATTCTATTTAGTGTTCCATCTTTTAGTTTAAATGCCCAAGAAGTTCAAAAGCCAGAAAACGAATGGTATGAACTCGGGGCTTTCCGTGAAACTACTTATTATCGAACCATTAAAAAGTGGAACCAAAAATATAATGCAATCAATTTAGATAATGAATTGGAGTTTGATTTAGGGCCAAGTCAAGCACTTCCACAAAATGCAGGCTTAGTCTTTACTTTCGATGATAATTACAATTATGTTGAATTAGGCAAAGATAAATCACTTGATTTTGTAGTCGAAGTAAATCAAACCGGGTTGTATGAATTAGGCCTTCTTTTTAAGGCTGCCGATAATTATACCAGCGAACCATATGTTGGATTTAAAATTAACGGCGAAGAACCTTTTAACGAAATATCTAATATTGCTTTAGAAGTATTTTGGACATTAGAAGAAAGAGAAGATGAAAAAAGATATAACCGCTATGGTAACGAGTTATTGCCATATTCAAAAGCGAAAAATGAGTGGGTAAAACATTATTTAAATGATACTAATGCTCGTTTTGTTCATCCTTATAAGGTTTTACTAAATCAAGGAGCAAACATAGTAACGATTACTAATCATTCATTAGATCTTAAAATAGCTAAGTTATTTTTAAATAACACGAAAGAAAATATTACGTATGAAAATTATATAGCTAAATATAAAAATGAAGCCGTAGTTGAAGATATCTCAAAACTAGAAGCTGAACTAATGACTGAAAAAAATGATATTGAGATTAAAGCCGGATATTATAAAGATCCGGGAATGACACCAAATGCATATAAAAATAGTGTTTTAAATATGCTCGATGGGTCATCATCAAGTCGTGGTGGCTCCAAAGCGACTTACTCATTTGATGTCGAAAAAGCCGGACTTTATTCAATATCACTAAAATATCTTCAAAACAAACTAAACGGTTTAAGTATTTCGAAAGCGATTTATATAGATGGTGCGATTCCATTTAAAGAATTTGAATCATATTTGTTTCCAGAAAGTAAAAAATGGGTTAATCATACTCTAAACAATAATAGCGATGAATATAAAGTTTATCTTTCTAAAGGCCGACATACAATTAGTTTAGAAACAACCGTCATTCATTACAATGATTTAATTGAAAGATTATATGTAGTAATGGATAAAATTAATACTTTAGGATTAACAATCGCTTCAATTACTGGATCATCAACGAATACTTTTACTGATTGGAATATTGTAAAGTATTTACCAAATATTGTTAGTGACTTACACGCTTATGCTGATGAAATCACGGCGGTTTATGAAGAAATTAATCAGATGACCGGAAAAGAAGCTTCAGAAGTGTCATCACTTAAAGTTGCTGCCAAGCAACTTCGTAATTTATCAAAAAGACCGAATAAAATTAATCTTAAATTATCTCAGTTAAATTCAGGTAGTGGTTCAGCCTATCAATTAGTTGGAACTGCGATTGGAATTCTACTAATGCAACCACTAGATATTGATACGATTTATCTTGGTGGATCTCATAAAAGCTTACCACGACCTAATGCCAATATTTTTAGAAAATTTTGGTTTTCAGTGAAATCATTTTTCTATTCATTTGTTGATGAAAGATATAAAGTAGCTGGAAGTAGACGTGATGATGTTTTAGAAGTATGGGTGGCTCAATCAAATTTATATATTGATATTATTCAAAGTATGGCTGATACTGAGTTTACTCCTTTATACGGAAAAGAAGTTAAGATTAACATCTTACCATCAACGCAAAAGATTATTTTAAATAACGCGACCAATTCTAATCCAGACGTAGTTTTAAGTATTGATTCATGGGAACCTTATAACTATGCCTTAAGAGGAATGTTGGAAGATTTATCTAAATATGATGGTTTTGATGATGTCACTCAAAATATGTATGCGAACTTATTTACTCCGGTGATTTATGATGAGGGAGTTTATGCGATTCCTGAGACACAAGGATTAAACTTGTTATTTTACCGAAAAGATATCTTTGAGTATTTAGATATTAAACCACCAAAAACATGGGATGATGTAATTAAGATTTTACCAATACTTCAAAGTTATCAAATGAACTTTTATCATCCGCTGGGTAGTGAATCATCATATAAAAACTATTCAGCCACCACGCCGTTTATCTATGGTCATGGCGGGGAAGTATTTACTGAAAACGGCTTAACCACCGTATTAACTGATGAAAACGTAATTAACGGAATCCAGTTTATGACTGATTTATTTAACGTTTATAATCTTCCGCTACAAGTTTCAAGTTTCTTTGAACACTTTAGATCAGGAACTCTTCCGGTCGGTGTTGGAACGATTGATATGTACCTTCAACTTAAGTATGCATCTCCAGAACTAGCTGGTCAGTGGGGCATCTCACAAGTTCCGGGATTTGATCGTAATCAAGATGGTGAGCCTGAAAGTTGGACGACTGCTTATGGTAAATCTTCAATTTTATTTAAAAGTTCAAATATGAAGCAAGATGGTTGGAACTTTATTAAGTGGTGGAATTCAACTGAAACACAAATTGAATATTTACAAAATATTAAAATGTCTTTAGGCGAAAAATTCTTAGTAATTCCAGCTAACGTGGATGCGTTAGAGGCCTCAAATTGGGATCAAGAAATTAAAACTCAAGTCGGTTTAGCTGCCAAATGGTCGCGAATTCCAGCAATTACTCCAGGAAGTTATATTGTTGAGCGTGAGTTTTCAAACATTTGGAATTTAGTCGTGATTGACAAGATGGATGTTAGAGTGGCGGTTGGCAAATCAATTGATGTTGTTAATCGTGAGTTAAATCGTAAGTTTGAGGAATTTGGATATGTTAAAAATGGAGTAGTCATTAAAGAATATGTCGTTCCGAATAACGATAATATTGAAAGATGGGTAAGGGGTAAGAAAAATGACTAAGACTAAAAGAAGAAAAACTGAATGGTCTAATTATTTATTTATCGCACCTTATGCCATTATCTTCATTGTCTTTATCGTTTTATTACTAGTAATTTCATTATTACTATCATTTACATATTATGATTCAGTCAATGCACCAAGAGTAATTGGACTTACTAATTATGTAACTTTGTTTACACAAGACACAGTATTTATGCAAAGCGCCCTACCAAATACAATTATGTATGCCTTAATTGTTGGCCCAGGGGGATATGCACTTGCGTTTTTGGTAGCGTGGATGCTCGCGCAATTACCAAGACGATTTAGAAACGTAGCAGCGATTATTATTTATCTTCCATCACTTGTCGGATCAGTTTTAATTTCCGTTGTCTGGAAGGCCATCTTTAGTGGTGATAGTCGTGGCTATTTAAACTACATTTTATTAGAATTTGGTGTAATTAACGCACCTGTTCAATGGCTTCAAGATAGTAATGTTATTACTTGGGTAGTAATCTTAGTTGGTCTTTGGAGCAGTATGGGTATTGGATTTTTAGCGATGCTGTCCGGTATTTTAAACGTTAATGCTGAATTATATGAAGCAGCATACGTTGACGGATTGAAATCAAGATTCCAAGAAATTATTTATATTACAATTCCATCAATTAAACCACAAATGATGTTTGGGGCGGTAATGGCAATTGTTAATGCGTTTAATATATCAGGATTAGGAACCGCACTAACTGGTGCCGTTCCAACACCACAATATGCTGGGTGGCTGATTACGGACCATATGAACGATTTAGCGTTCGGTGGTGGTCGTATGGAAATGGGATATGCATCAGCCATCTCAGTTGTACTACTAATGATAGTTCTAGTATTTTACTTTGTAGCTAATCATTTCTTTGGAGGTAAGGAAGATGCCTAGAAAAGTTGATCAAGCTATTAGAAAGGGTTTAAGAAAAAATAGAAAAAAGGCTTCTTACTTTGGTGCAATGATTGACCCTAAAGGGTTCCATCGAAGCCAAATTAAGTTTTACGTCATTTTATTACCTATTTTAATAATTATGATGTTGCCAATTATCTATATTATTTCAACTGCCTTTAAACCAATTAATGAATTATATGCATATCCTCCAAAATTTTTCACAAGACAACCAACACTTCAAAATTTTATTTCTCTAAATGAAGCAACCAGTCAAACTGGGATTGCCTTAGGAAGATATATTTTCAATAGTATTTTGGTAACTGTGATTGTGATTATCTTAAGTTTATTGATGTCAGCGCTAGCTGCGTTTGCCTTCTCATACTTAGAGTTTAGGGGCAAAAAATTCTTATTTGCTGCTAACCAATTTGCAATTATGTTTATTGCTGTAGCGGTAGCAGTTCCTAGATTTATGGTTATTAGTGGATTAGGAATAACTAATACTTATCTTGCTCATATTATTCCACTACTAGCGATGCCAGTTGGAGTTTTCCTCTTAAAGCAATTTATTGATCAAATACCGCGGGAATTAAATGAAGCGGCGATTATTGACGGAGCTAATAAATGGCAAATTTTTACCAGAATTACTTTGCCAAATATTAAACCAGCATTATCAACAATTGCCATTCTAACTTTCCAACAAGTTTGGAATAACACCGAAACTTCAAATTTATATATTGTTGATGAGCCAATCAAGACTCTACCTTATTATTTAGGATCACTGACTTTTGGAACATCATCGATTGCGACTCAAGGGATTTCAGCGGCAGCATCATTAATCGTTTTCTTACCTAACTTGATTTTGTTTATCATTTTACAAAAACAAGTAATGAATACAATGGCGCACTCAGGTATCAAATAATGAAAAAGCGTAGAATATTTACATTCATAATCTTATTTATCACCTTAGGTCTATTTGGAACTTTATTAACTAGTGTGGAGGTAAATGCGTCAGCCCCATTTAAAACAAGAACTTTAAATAGATATGGTGATATGGTTGATACGCAAGATGCGTATGAACCAATCTTAAGTAAAAAGATTATTGAAATTGAAGGTGTAAATGAATCAGTAAATAAACCGCAAGATTTATTTATTGATAAAGATGATATCATGTATCTTGCCGATACTGATAATAAACGAATTATTATCATGGACACGAACTTTAATCACCTGACAACATTTGGAGTTGGTATTCTAGATCAACCACTTGGAATCTTTGTTAGAGATGACAAGATTTATGTTGCTGATTATGGTGTAGAAGAAGATCGTGAAAGTGGTAGAATTGTCGTATTTACCTTTAATCAAGCTACATACAAAGTCGATGAAATCAACTATAAAGTCTTTAAGACTCCGCAAAGTCCATTACTTAAAGTTGATAACTTTGTCTATCGTCCGCAAAAAATTGCAGTTGATCAAAATCACACGATGTATGTTGTTTCTAAAGGATCAAGTAACGGAATATTATTAATTAACAATAATAACCGTTTCTTAAATTTCTTTGCCCCAAACCCGACAACTGGAACTTTTTGGGATTCAGTTAAATCGTTTGTGTATGGTGGTAAGGAAAATGTAATTTTAACGAAGAAAATTCCACCAGCACCAACTAACGTGATGTTAGATGATTCTGGTTATATTTACACAGTAACTTCAACCGTAGTTCAAAATAATTTAGGTGATACGATTAAAAAAGTTAATATTGGTGGTCTCAATTTCTATCCAGAAGATATGAACGTATCAGCTAGTTTTATTGATTCATGGTCAAGTGATTTTAAAACGGTTTATGCCCTAACTAGTAATGGATTTATCTATGAATATGATATTGAAGGTAATTTACTGTTTAGATTTGGCGGTAATATTGCTCAAGATGAGCAATTGGGATTATTTAAAGGTGCTTCTAGTATTGCGGTTGATAGTAAAGGCAACTTATATATTGTTGATCCGCTTTCCAATGCAATTCAAGTCTTTAAAAAGACATTATTTACCGAAAAAGTACATAATGCTTTATCACTATATATGTCAGGTAAATACATCGAAAGTGAAGAGATTTGGGAAGATGTATTAAGATATAATTCAATGTTTGACTTAGCGCACAAAGGAATTGGAATGGCTCACTATTTAAATGGAAATTATCGTGAAGCGATGGATAAGTTTGAAACAGCCTATGCTAAAGAAGAATATTCTGAAGCATTTTGGGAAGTAAGAAATATCTTCTTAATGAAACATTTAGCGAAGATCTTTGTTGCCTTAATCTCACTTGGAGTAGTTATCGTTGTTATTAGACAACTTAACAAGCGTTACTTTTTCTTAGAACCAGTAGTTGAGTTTAAAGATAAAGTAATGGCGAAAAAGCCAGTAAAAGATGCTTTAATTTTCTTTAGATTTATTAAGCGTCCGTATGATACCATCTACGACATCAGAGTTGATAAGAGTATTAAAGTTTATAACGGATTTATTATGTTGGGGGCAATAATCCTCGTTCACATTTTAAATATTACACTAACTGGATTCTTATTTAACTCAGTCATCTTAGAACATACATTTTTATTAAGAGAAGTAATGAAGATTGTCTTCCCAATTGGACTATTCATTATTGCCAACTACTTAGTATCATCACTCATGAGTGGTGAGGGAACATTAAGATGTATCTTTATGAATACGATGGGAGCCTTAATTCCAGTCGTAGTCATGTTACCGTTTATCGTTTTAATCTCAAACGTATTAACTTATAATGAAGGATTCATTTACTGGTTTGCGATGGGAGTTATGATTGCTTGGACGGCAATCTTGTTAGTCGCAACAATTAAAGAAACTCATAACTTTAGTGGAAAACAAACATTCTTAAACTTATTAATTACTATAATTATGATGTTAATTATCGTGATAGTAATTATTCTAGTTTATTCAATTGTTGCCCAGTTATATGGATTTATTTCAGACATTATTAAGGAGGTAATATTCTAATGAAAAAGAAAATAATTACATTAGTAATAATTTCATTCCTTCTCGTATTTAGTTTAGGATTAGTATTAAAAGCTAGCAACAAATTAAAACAAACATCACTACACGCACAATCAACCTACACCATTGATACTGATACTAACTTCTTTACTCAAGTTGATAACGAAACTCCGGTAGCAATAGTTGATAAAACACCGTTACTTCAAGAAAGAGGATATCGGTTAATTGCTTCAAACGACAAAATAGATATGTATCTTCAAGACCGCACGATTGGAATTGCAATTATTGATAAAGATACCGGATATACTTGGTTTTCCAAATATGAAGACTATTTAGAGCATAATTTTACTGATAGAATTACCGCTAAAATTGAATCAGGTGTTACTATTCAATATTATGATACTTCAATTAAAGTCTTATCACCTGCTGTTACTTACTTTACAGCACCAAAAAGAGCTGGTGAAAAAGATAATACAGTTAAGTATACAAATATCAAGGAAAATGGCCATGTAGTCGGATTTAAAGCGGAAGTCAAATTTGTAAACTTAGGAATTACATTTGATGTAAATGTTAAATTAAACGGAAAAACTTTAGTGGTTGATGTCCCAGCTGAAAGTATTAAAGAAGTTGAAGTTGGTAAATTATCACCGAAGTTATATTTACTTAAATCAATTACAATTTTCCCTTATTTTGGCTCACAAAATTATAAAATTAATGGATACTCATTTATACCTGATGGTAGCGGTGCGTTAATTAGATATACCGATGAAGCATCATCAACTGGATTTTTAAAACGAGTATATGGTCCAGATTATGGAATTCAATCACGAACCACTTCAAATGAACATATTAAAGAAACAGGTAATATTACCTTACCAATTTTCGGAGTTAACCATGGTTACCAGCAAGCAGCCTTTTTAACTGAAATTACTAAAGGAGCTGGTTCAGCTGAAATTGAAAGTAATCCATATATGTATGATAACTTACCAATCAATACGACTTTCTTCAGATTTCATACGAGAGATAATTATATTGTTGAACTATCAAATGGATCAACGATGAGTTTAATTAACCGTGATGTTTATCCTGGTGACTATGAATTTAAATATACCTTCCTAAGTAATGGGGATGCTAACTATATAGGTATGGCTAATACTTACCGAAAATCACTAGGTTTAACACCAAATGAAAATAATGGCGATATTCCAATGCAACTAGAAATTTTAGGTGTTGATTATAAACGGGGATTATTTGGTAAAGACTATGTTAAGATGACTTCATTTAGTGAAGCATTAGATATAGTTAAAGATTTAAAAAATTCAAATGTTAAAAACATAAATTTAACTTACTTAGGATGGAATGATGGTGGCTATTTTAATAACGGAGCTAACAGCGGTAAGGTTCATCGTTCACTAGGCGGAAATAAAGGATTAACTAATCTTTCGTCTTACTTAAATGACAATAATATGTCAATTGATTTAACGATTAACCCAACGATATCAGATACTTATGGATTTGGTAATCCATCAATTAAAAAAATCAATTTAGCAAGTTTTGATCTAAGATTAACGTCATCACTTGAAAAAATTGTGTATTATAATACTCCGGATCGATTATCTAGAAGTATTAATCGTAATAATTCTCGATATGACAATCTTGGAATAGATTCATTAAATGTAGATTTACTATCAAATTCATATTCGTATCGTTATGGAAGTGATGCTATCTTTAGAACGGAAATGATTGAAAAAGTGTGTGCTGAATTAGATAAGATTACCCGGATGAAAATATCAACATCAAATCCAAACGCTTATTTATTTAAGTATTTAAAAAATTACTACAATGCTAACTTTGAATCAAGTAAATATTTATATGAAACTGATTCAGTTCCATTTATTTCCATTTTATTAAGTGGATATGTTGATTTATATTCACCAAAAATTAACTATGTTAGTGATTATGAATTGATGTATTTAAGAATGATTGAATATAATTTATATCCATCATTTATTATTACAAAAGAAGAAGCTTATGATTTAAGATTTACTAACTTTGAGTATTTAAACTCAACGCAATATGAACTTTGGAACGAATTAATTAAAGAAACATATAACTACGTTAACGTTCCATTATCAAAAGTGTACGGAGCTCACATTGTAAATCATAAATATGTCGCAAGAGGTGTAGCTGAAGTCACATATAGTAATAATTATAAAGTATACGTTAACTATAACACAGCTGATTATACTAAAGGAACACTAACCGTTCCCGCTTATAGTTACAAGGTAGTAGGAGGGGTATAAGATGAAAGAGCGAAGCAAATTATCTACCTTTTTCTACTATAAAATAAGACCATTTTTAACAAAGGTAAAAAAGTTTATCTTTAAATATACTGGAATTAGCTTTATTAGTAAAAAGTTTAGACAACTACCTAAAAAGACAAGAAGAGCAATTACTGGTTATATCTTTATCTTGCCGTTTATAATTGGGTTTTTCCTCTTTGGATTAAGACCAATTTACAATTCAATTAAAATGGCATTATCTGATTTTGCCGGATCGAAAATTATTGATGGCTCAACTAAATTTATCATTGAAGGATTTGGCTTTTCACAATTTAAACAAATATTTACAGAAAACCCAAATCATGTTGAAGCAATTTTAGGAGTCTTAGGAGATTTAATGATTGTCGTACCACTAGTTTTGGTATTCTCACTAATTTTAGCGCTACTAGTTAATAAGAAATTAAAAGGAATAAAAATCTTTCGAACAATCTTCTTTATTCCGGTAATTCTCTTATCTGGTAATTTAATTAGATATTTCCAAAATTATAACTTATTAGATTTACCAGGATTAAGAGGCGGAGCGATGCAAGAGATGGTCCAACTTTACATTCCGGGTAATTTCTCTAATATTATTGTCTCTGCATTTGATAAGGTAGTCTTGATTTTATGGCTAGGAGGAGTTCAAACTTTGATTTTCCTAGCAGGGTTGCAAAAAACCGATAAATTAGTTTATGAAGCGGCTGCGATAGACGGAGCAACTGGTTGGGAAATGTTTTGGAAAATTACTTTTCCATCACTAATTCCACTAATGATGATTAACATTGTTTATACAACGGTAATCTATGCTAGTTTAGGAAATCCGTTAATTAGTGCTATCTCTCAAGCTACAGTTGGTGCTGAGTATGGCCGTGATTACGCGTCCGCACTCGCATGGATTTTGTTTGCGATTGAAATATTAGTAATCGGCATTTATTTGTTAGTTTTATACTTTGCTAACAAACGTTATGAGTAGGTGAGTATTATGCAATTAACTAAAAGACAAGTGCGTAGAAGAAAAATTAAAAAATTCTTTTTTGGTTCAGTTAACTCAAGCGGTTTTCTTTCAAAGTTATTTTTGTATATTATTTTAATTGGAATAAGTTTCATTTTCTTATATCCAGTTTTAAAAATGACAGTTACTAGTTTTATGTCACTTGAAGATTTAATCGACCCAACGGTCAATTGGGTTCCATCTGTCATGATGCTAGAAAATTATACGAAAGCGGCTCAAGTATTAAACTTTAAAAATTCACTATGGGATTCAATTTTAGTAAGTTTAGTTCCGACAATTTTTTCAGTTTTATCGTCAGCTTTAATTGGTTATGGATTTTCACAATATGAATTTCCGGGAAAGAAAATATGGTTTGCCGCTGTGGTTTTAGTATTCCTAGTACCAACAATCCTTTTAAATATTCCGACTTATGTTTTATACAATAGTCTGGGAATTTTAAAATCGTTAAAAGCATATATGTATCCAGCGATGTTGGGCTTTGGATTACGACAACCGGTATTTATCTTTATTTTCTATCAATTTTTTAACGGCATTCCTCATGAACTTTCTGAAGCAGCGGAAGTTGATGGGGCTAATGCATTTCAAACATTTGTTAAGATTGCCGTTCCACTAGCAATACCAGCATTTATTATTACAACACTATATTCATTTGTTTGGTATTGGAATGAAACGAACTTAGCAATTAGTTATTTTCAAGGGGAATATACAACCCTTCAAATTGCCGTGTCACAATTTGAAAATATGTATCGGGAATTATTTCCAGGTGGTAATGTTGGTATGGATAGCGCTAGTCAAGCATTTAATGAAGGGGTTTTATTTGCTGGAACGATGTTATCGATACTACCTTTATTGGTACTTTACGCATTTACTCAAAAATGGTTCGTGGAAAGTGCCGACCGAGCCGGTATTGCCGGAAACTAATCATAAAAGAAATGAAAAAGGAGGATTTTATGAAAATTTTCAAAAGAATTTTATTGTCTTTTGCCTTAGTGGCAGCTTTGATGTTTGCTGTTGCGTGTGAAGAAAAACCAGTTAAGACTAATAACAATCCAGTCATTCATGGCGCAAAAGATCAAACTATCGAAAAGGGTACACGATTTATACCTCTAGATGGTATAACTGCTACCGATGAAGAAGATGGGATACTAACTGATAGTATCGTTTATACAGGTAATGTTAACGTTAACCGTGTGGGCGAATACACCGTTACTTACACTGTTTATGACAGTGATGGTAATAAAGCAGAAGTGACCATCACAGTTACTGTAGTACTAACAGACAACGAAGCCCCTATGCTTACAGGAGTAGCTGATAAGCAAATTCTCGTTGGTGAAGCTTTTGATCCAAGGGCTGGTGTAGCTGCTACAGATGCAATTGATGGCAATGTTGATTTTACTGTTGAAGGTGAAGTCAATATTTGGAAAGTTGGCGAATATGTTTTAACATATAAAGCTGAAGATGAAGCCGGTAACAAAGCATCATCTGAAAGAACAATTACTGTGTCATTAGGAAATTTTGAATTCTATGATAACGTAATAGCGCCAGAAGTAGCTTATGAAAATGGTGTATTAACAGCAACTGTCTCAAGCGGACCAATTGATACATCACTTGCTCCGTTTGGATTAGCCGAGTTAAAGTTTAAAGCATCAAATGCAGCGGCTGCTGATTTATCATTTACGCTTACTAATGCTACTTCACAAAATAAGGTTTCATTAACAACAACTGAAAAAGAGTACACAGTATATTTTAGATTAAATCAAGAAATTACTGATGGCCAGCTAAAACTAACTGGACCGGCATCAGCTGTTGTGACGAATGTTACATTAAGATTTGGTGTAGCAGTTGATAGTGAAGCCCCAGTAATTACCGTACCGGAAGATTATGCAGTATTTTTACCAGGAAGTATTACTGATCCAGCAGTCTTAAAACCATTTATTATTAAAGGCGTTACTGCCCAAGATAATGTTGATGGTAATGTTACATCTAAATTAGATGTTGATTTTGGTAATTTAGTCTTAGGTGAACTTGATACTTTAGAAGAAATTACTATCTTTGCAGTAGATAATGCTGGTAACCGCGCTGAGGCTAAAGTTAATGTTCAATTTTTAACAACTTATGCAACTGATATTATTAAAGATCCTGGATTTGATACTGGTTCAGCTGAAGCTGATAATTGGATTTTAAACGGCGGAGCTGGTGAAAAGAGACTAGAGTTTGTTGATGGTGTGATGATTCACGAAGTTAAAGGTCAAGCTGACGCTGGTTGGGATTCAGCATCATCTCCAGCATTAAGATACGAACAAGGTGTATTTAGAACTGGCAACTGGTATATGTTAAAATTTGATGCTAAAGCAACTGTTGCAAGAAATATGACAGTAAGAATCGGTCTTGATACGACTGAAGCTTTAGGTTGGATTGAAAACTTTAAGGGAGCTCATAACTATCCAATTGACTTAACAACAGAAATAAAGACTTATCACGTTATTTTCTTTGTTCACTCTGAAATGTCACAAGGTGGTTATGGAACTGTTAAAGTTGAGTTAAAATTAGGAACCTTCTATTGGGATAAATCAAAAGAATTAAATAACCCAGTTACATTTGATAACTTCCAATTCTACTTAATGTCTAATGTTGATAATCCACCTGAGTTAACTGTTGACTCATCACTTCCAACCAAGTTTGGTAAAGGCGCAACCGTTGATTTTAAACTATATGTTTCGGCATATGACTTAGAAGATGCTAAACATATTACGATTACTGATGCAATGATTGATTTATCAGATGTTAATATGAATGCTGCCGGAGTCTATACTGTTGTTTATACAGTAGCAGACTCACAAGGAAATGAAGCAACACTTGAACTTGAAATTGAAGTTTTAGCAACGGCTGATACTGAGGCTCCAGTGATTGCTGAAGTAGCTGGACTAGTTAAAACTGTTGATCAATTTAGTGATCCAATTGTTTTAAGAGACTGTGTTATCGTTACTGATAATGTTGATACTGCTGAAGAGCTAATTGTTACTATTACTGGTTCAGTTGATGTTAATAAAGCTGGAACATATGATGTTGTTTATAAAGCCAGAGACTTATCAGGAAATCAAGCTGAACACACAATTACCTTTACAGTATTAGATAAAGAAGCTCCTAAATTTGCTAGTGATTTAGTAGAAGATGGCATCTTAAAAGTTAAACAAGGTAAAGAATTAGATTTAACTAAAGTCTTTAGAGTTAATGATAATGTTGACGGACCGATTGCTTTAACAATGGATAATATTACTGGCGCTGATGCCTTTATGGTAGGTGGTAAAGCCGAAGTATTAGGTGAATTTGAAGTTACTTATAAAGTTCAAGATGCTGCTGGAAACGAAGCAACAGTCGTAATTACTGTCGTTGTCGAAGAAGCGTTTGAATTAGTTGAAGGTAATGTCTTAGTTGATGGTTTAGGTCAACCAGGATTTACTAATGGTAACTCTTCAGCCTTAACTGTAACTGAAGAAGCTGATGGATCATTAAAATTAGAAGTAGTCGATATCGGTGGTTGGACTAGTTTTGCTCACTTAAAATTAGATGTTACTGGCGCAAGTGCTATCAATAACTACTATTTAGTTAGAATGAAATTAAAAGCTAGCAAAGTTAGAGAAGTTCAAGTTAAAGTTGGTAAGTCTTTAGATGAAGATCCTTGGTATAATTTCTTTGAAATCGTTGAAGGAAGAGAAACTTTCTCAATTACTGAAGAATACATGGTTTATGAAATGATTTATAAAGCTAACCAAGAAAATGTAACCCAAGCATACTTAGAATTTAGATTTGGAAGTGGCTTAGCTAACGCAGCTAACGGAGATATCATTTATGTTGAACAATTTGAAGTTATCGAATTAGTTAAAGAACAATTAGTTGAAGGACATGTAATGTTAGATGTTCTTTGGGATCAAATGTTTGCTAATGGAAATAGCGGATCATCAACCATTGCTTATGCTGATGGAATGGCAACATTTACTGTTAGCGATATCGGCGGCTGGGCATCATATGCACATGCTAAAGTTAACATTGGATCTTTAGAACAAGGTAAAAATTATAAAGTTATTGTCGAACTGAAAGGTAGTTCAGAACGTAAAGTATTAATTAACATGGGTTGTCAATTAAACCAAGATCCATGGTATGAATACTACACTAGTAAGGGTGCTTTAGAATTTACAATTGGAACTGAATTTGCGATTCATGAAATTGAGTTTGTTGTCGATAAAGATACGACAGCTAACAGATATCTAGAATTCAGATATGGTAAGTTATCTGGAGCCGCTAATGGTGATGTCATTACCGTTAAACAATTTAAGATTGTTGAAATGGTTAGCTCAAATGAACCACCAGTAACTGAAGCTAAAGTTAGTTTTGTTGCTCCTGAGAATGGTGAATTTACTGTTGTTTCAGTTGACTATGATGGCGGCAGCATGACACCAAGCCCAGTTTCAGATGGTGGTATGGTACCAATTGGTCATTATATCGTTGTTACTCCAACTCCAGCAGAAGGTTATGTATTAAAATCAGTTAAAATTAATGGAAAAGTTGTTCCACAAACTATGGGCTTTTATGCTTTCAAAGTTATTAATGGAAAAGACTTAAGTGTTGCTGTTGATTTCGCTTTAGAATCAGCCAATCCAAATATCATTGATATTACTGGTAATACCAAAGATGGTTATGCTGATTATACATTCTCTAGCGACTTTATGACAGTTACAGTTCCTACTGCCGCTGGTAAATGGGGTAGATTTGACTTTGATCGCATCACAAGACCAGCTAATCGTGCTAGAGTAACTATTCTTGGCGGCGAAGGTTTAAAACTACAAGTTAAATTAGATTCAAATAACCCTAACAATACCTATGATAGTAAACCAGGAAATAAACAAACGAAAGAATTATTAGCGGGTGAAGTTGTATTTGAATGGGATTTAGATGCACTAGAAATCGATTCTAATATTTTAGAGAAATTAGTGTTCTGGGTTTATGAAAACGGAGCAACTTCAGGTGAATTTAAATTAGTTTCACTTGAACTATACTACGTTAATCCAAATGAAATTGAAATTACTGGTAACTCTCAAGGTGGATCTGATTTTACGTTCTCAGCTGACTTTATGACTGTAACAGTTAAGGCCGCTACAGGTAGTCAATGGGGTAGATTTAACTTCGCA
>Ga0123334_1001180_pt1 | contig 33836 bp, 39 predicted proteins | sample BiotimSIPDNA_FD_89706 | JGI IMG/M metagenome (GOLD analysis project Ga0123334, IMG submission 89706) | Anaerobic biogas reactor microbial communites from Washington, USA - Biogas_R1 time_0 SIP DNA | ecosystem: Engineered > Bioreactor > Anaerobic > Unclassified | place: Washington, USA...
CGCTGCGGTTTTGGGAGGTATTGGCAGCATCCCTGGGGCGATGATTGGTGGATTTATCATGGGCATCGCCGAAACTCTCACCAAAGGCTTTATCTCGTCGCAACTGGCGGATGCCATCGCCTTTGGCATTCTAATCATTATTTTAGTAGTTAAACCCTCCGGAATCATGGGCCGCAATGTTAGTGAGAAGGTATAAAGCGGGGTGATAAGTATGACAGACAACGAAAAATTTTTTCTACAAGCAGTCTTGGCAATATTGGGCTTCATAATAATAGCGTTCCTGATCTACTTGGGAATCATTGATGAATATACTGCTCAGATCCTAACTTCCGCAGCCATTAATGTGATTATCGCATTGAGTTTGAATTTAATCTCCGGTTTTACCGGACAATTAGCCTTGGGCCATGCCGGATTTATGGCCATCGGCGCTTATTCCACCGCAGTGCTGGTCATGCAATTACAGGTACCAATCATCGTAGCGATATTAGTCGGAGGGATTATCACCGCTATCTTTGGCTTTATAATCGGCTTTCCAACCCTGAGGCTGAAAGGTGACTATCTGGCCATCGTTACCTTAGGCTTCGGCGAGATCATCAGAGTTCTGATGATTAACGCCGACAAGATCACCGGCGGGGCGGCCGGATTGAAAGGGATCCCTTCGTTTACTAAGAACTATGCCTTAAATCCGACGTTATCCTTTATCTGGGTCTTTCTTTTTTTAATTGGAACAATCATTATGGTCAATAACTTGATCAAATCATCTCATGGCCGCGGGATTATCTCCATCCGTGAAGATGAAATCGCCGCTAATACTATGGGGATCAATGTCTTTTACGTAAAGATGTTTTCCTTCACCCTTTCGGCTTTTATTGCCGGAATTGGCGGCGGGCTTTACGCTTTGTTTTTCGGGTATCTAAATCCAACGATGTTTAATTTTATCAAATCCTGCGATTTTTTGGTGATTGTGGTTTTAGGGGGCATGGGAAGTATTACAGGTACGGTACTCACCGGTTTTATCTTGACTTATCTTCAAGAGTTCCTGAGGTTTTTCCAAGATTATCGGCTAGTTATTTATCCTTTGTTCTTAATTATTATTATGTTGTATAAACCAAACGGACTCATCGGCTTAATTGAGGATTTTCAAAAATGGCGTCGTAAAAGATTTCCCCATCAAAAAAGAGTATTAAAGGCGGGTGAACAGCGATGAGCGTGTTAAATACCGAGAACGTCTCCATTTGTTTCGGCGGCTTGAAAGCGGTCTCCGGTTTTAATCTGCAATTGGAAGAGGGGGAACTGGTAGGATTAATCGGTCCTAACGGAGCTGGTAAAACCACCATCTTTAATATGCTCACCGGTGTATATACCCCAAATGAGGGAAAGATTCAGTTAAATGTGAATAATAATTATCAAAACCTCATCGGTCTTAAACCTTATCAAATAACTAGGCTGGGAATGGCAAGAACTTTTCAGAACATCAGACTTTTTAAGGAACTGTCGGTCCTGGATAATGTCAAAATTGCTTATCATTTTAACGTTAAATACAATGTCTTAGAGGCTATTTGCAGAACCCACCGTTTTTTTTGGGAAGAGGAGGAAGTAAGCAAAAAATCCTTGGAGCTCTTAAAACTCTTTAATATTGACGATAAGAGCGCTGAATTGGCTAAGAACCTTCCTTATGGCGAACAACGCAAACTGGAAATCACCAGGGCTTTGGCGACCAACCCTCGAATTTTACTCCTCGATGAGCCGGCTGCGGGAATGAATCCCCAGGAAACTCAAGATTTAATGAAACTAATCCAATTTATCAGAGAGAAATTTGATTTGACGATCCTCTTAATTGAACACGATATGAATCTGGTAATGGGGATTTGCGAACGAATTGTCGTTCTTGATTACGGTCAAATCATCGCTGTGGGGAATCCGGAATCGATTAAAAATAATCCAAGGGTTATCAAAGCCTACCTCGGTAAGGAGGTTGAAACCGGTGCTTAAAGTCAGAGGTTTGAATGTATTTTATGATAACATTCATGCGTTACATGATTGCAGTTTTGAAGTGAACGAAGGGGAAATCGTCTCTTTGATCGGGGCTAATGGGGCCGGTAAAACTACTACGCTCCATAGTCTTTCCGGCTTGATCCCCTATCGTTCGGGAGAAATTGAACTGATGGGAAAATCTTTACGGGGAGTATCCCCGGATCACATCGTAGAAATGGGTATGGCTCAAGCCCCGGAAGGCAGAAGAATCTTTGCCGACATGACCGTGAAAGAAAACTTGGAGCTGGGTGCTTATACCCGAAAAGACAAAGCAGGGATTAATAAAGATCTGGAAATGATCTTCCGCCATTTTCCCCGTATCAAAGAGCGATTGTCCCAGATAGCCGGGACTTTAAGCGGCGGCGAACAGCAAATGCTAGCCATTGGACGCACTTTGATGTCCAGACCTAAGTTGATGCTAATGGATGAACCCTCTATGGGGCTGGCCCCATTGTTAGTCAAAGAGATTTTTTCGATTATTAAAGACATCAATCTGGCTGGAACCACCATTTTATTGGTTGAACAAAATGCCCACATGGCTTTGTCTATTGCTAACCGCGGCTATGTGCTGGAGACCGGTAAAATCGCCCTCCAGGGCAGCGCCGGAGAATTGGTAGCTAGCGAGGGAGTTCGCAAGGCGTATTTGGGAGGGTAAAGTTCTTGATGGGTTAAGTGTTGAGCATGTGATGGTCATTAATAAAGAATCATGTAGAAGGAGGCTTGGTTATGTTTGTAAGGGAGCGCATGACGGTCAATCCATTAACGGTTGCTGAAACTACCCCTGTTTTTGAGGCCGACGAGCTTTTGCGAAAAAACAATATCGCCAGACTTCCGGTGGTCAAGGATGGAAAGCTCATTGGGATTATCACCCAAGAAGACCTTTTAAAAGTAAGTCCTTCTCAGGCTACAACTTTAAGTGTTTGGGAACTGAATTATGTCTTATCGAAACTTCAAGTTAAGGATGGAATGACGAAAAATCCGATCGCCATATCCCCTGATGCCACTTTGGAAGAAGCAGCCGTGATTATGCGGGACAAAAAAGTGGGCGCCTTGCCTGTTGTTGAAGACGAAAAATTAATCGGGATCATTACCGAGTCCGATATTTTTGATGCTTTCTTGGAGTTGATGGGCTTAAAAAAGACCGGAACCCGTTTGACTATTGATGTGGAAGATCGGATCGGAGCCATCGCCGATCTTACCGAGATCATCAAAAAACAAGGTATTAATATTATCTCCATGGCTCTCTTCCATAGCCTCGATAACCAAGGAAAGTTGGTTTTGCGTTTGGAGAGCAACCAGTCGGACCAGGTAATTAAAGAGATCCGTTCCCAAGGCTTCAAAGTGGTCCATATCGCTAATTGGTCCTAACCTACATCCATCAGCTTTTATATTAAAAAGCCGGCGTGATCCACGCCGGCTTTTTGGATGAATTTGAAAAAATTTTTCTCATAATGCAGGTTTTTACAAAGGAATAACGTATTTACTATATTATTGAGTTTACAAATTACATAATGCCGCATATACAGGGAGGTAAATTAGGGTGTTGTTTAAAGCAGCCAAGGTTAATGTTTTAGTAATTAGCACCATCTTATTTTTAGTGATCAACTTGGGAATGAGGCCGGTAAAAAGCGAACAGCCGTTAATGGGCGATATGACAGTCGAAAAAGACGGTTTTTTGGAAAAAAATGATAACCAAAATCAAATAGCCCCAGTTAAAATTGGCAATCCGAAAAAAGAAACCAATCTTTTGAAACATGTCAATCCGTTTCATAGTTTGTTGGAAAAAGAAACCCCAATCGTTAAAGGGGTTTATACTACCAGCTGGATGGCAGGTAAGTCAAAGTATATCGAAACCATGTTGAGCTTTACTGAAAAAACCGAGGTTAATAGCATGGTTATTGATATCAAGGATGATTCCGGCCGGATCAGCTATATAAGTAAAGTTCCTTTGGCCCAGATGCTCGGTGCCAGCTTTCCTAAGTTTGATCCGGAAAAGACAACCAAACTGTTGCGTCAAAACAATATTTACCCTATAGCCAGAATCGTTACTTTCCAAGATCCTTATCTGGCGCAAAAAAGGCCGGATTTGGCTGTGAAAAACGTTCAGGGTGGTATTTGGAAGGATTTTAATGGTCAAGCCTGGGTAGATCCCTATAATAAAAATGTATGGGAGTATAATGTAGCGATAGCCAAAGAAGCCGCCCGTCATGGTTTTTTAGAAATCCAGTTTGATTATGTCCGTTTTACAAGTGATGGAATAATTAAGAATTGCCGTTATTTATCGGCAGGCGTTAGGTCAAAGTCGGACACGATTGCTGACTTTTTAAAATATGCTTATCAAGAACTAAAGCCATTGGGAGTGAAAGTATCGGCCGATGTTTTCGGAGCAACCTGCACAGCATCGGGGGATATCGGTATCGGCCAGGTATTTGAAAAAATTGCCGAAAATGTTGATATTATCTGCCCAATGGTTTATCCTTCCCACTATGCCCGGGGCGATTTTAATATTCCGGACCCGGACCGAAATCCTTATCAAACTGTTTACCGTAGTATGATGGATGCCAAACGGAAAGCGGCTACCCTAAAAAAGCCGGTAATCATCCGCCCCTGGCTTCAGGACTTTTCATTACGTAATCATTACGGTCGGGAACAGTTAATTGCTCAAATCAAGGCGGTTCAGGATGTCGGACTCCAAGAGTGGATTTTTTGGAATCCGGGTAATCGCTATGATATTCGCAAGTATCGTTTGAAACAAGAGATCCAAAAGAAACTTGATCTTCCTCCCGACTTGTTGGATCCGGCGTTGGATAAAATCTTACCGGCTCAGAATAAAAAAACACCAAGCTTAGTAAGGTAAAACAAGAAACAAAACAAGGTTAACTAAATATTGATTGCTTTTACGAATTCTTTTTGGTATAATTGTAAAGTCGTAAATTTTACGGCCCTTTTTTCTCGAACAACAATCCTTCAGTAAACTATGAACAGAATTAGTTGAAATCGGATTAGGGTTGATCGGGAGATTTACAGCATCCATGCAGGGGGAGGAAACAATGAAAACATATCAAGCTAAACCGGAAGAGGTTCAGCGCAAGTGGTTCCTAATTGATGCCGAAGGCAAAACTCTCGGCCGTTTGGCTACCAAAGTGGCAACCATTTTACGGGGTAAACACAAACCCATTTTTACTCCGAATTTAGATTGTGGTGATCATGTAATCATCATCAATGCCGAAAAAGTAGTATTGACCGGCAACAAAGCCCATGACAAGATCCACTACACTCACTCGATGTATCCCGGTGGTTTAAAAGAGACCCGATACGGCCAATTATTAAAGACTAAACCGGAATACGCCCTAACCAAAACAATTTGGGGAATGCTTCCCCATAATCGATTAGGCCGTAAAATGATTAAAAAATTACGAGTTTATCGTGGTAATGAGCATCCACACGCGGCTCAATTACCGGAAAAGCTCGAGTTTGAGGCCTAAGAAGGGGGAGGAATAATATAATGGCACGCGCTAAAAAAAGCACCAAATCCATATATTACGGGACGGGCCGCAGAAAATGCTCGGTCGCCAAAGTTAGACTAGTAGCCGGTCAAGGTAATGTTATAGTTAATGGTAAACCGGTATTGGATTATTTTGGACGTAAAATTTTGGAACTCACCGTTAAACAACCCTTAGTGGTTACCAGCACCGATAGCAAATACGATGTATTGGTCGATGTCCATGGTGGAGGAAAGAGCGGTCAAGCCGGAGCGGTAAGACATGGAATCGCCAGAGCATTGTTAAAGGTGGAGGATGATTTCAGATCTCCGCTGAAAAAAGCCGGATTTTTGACTCGTGATCCACGCATGAAAGAACGCCGCAAGTACGGTTTGAAAAAAGCCCGGAAAGCGCCACAATTCTCAAAACGTTAATTATTCAAAAACACGGCTAATAGCCGTGTTTTTTTACTAACAGGTAAATAGTTCTCAGCATGGTCAGAAGCATTCGTGTTTTCATAGGGAGGCGAATCGATGGGGTGGGTCTTAATTGTTGGTGGGGGAGCTCTGGATAAGGATCAGTTAAGCCGCGAGCTGACCAATAAACCGGACTTGGTGATCGCGGCCGATTCCGGAGCAAAAAGTCTACTTGATCAGGGATATTTTCCCCAGATATTAGTTGGAGATTTTGATTCTTTAGCGTCTGACTTGGTTCAAAAGATGAGTAAAGCTAAAATAGAGTTGTTTACTTACCCAACCGCTAAAGATGAGACTGATATGGAATTGGCGGTAGATCTAGCACTGGACCGGGGGGCCTCGGAGATCAGAATTTTAGGTGGAACAGGCGGTCGACTCGATCACACCTTGGGGAATGTTGGACTCTTGTTAAAGGCCTACCAAAAAGGAGTAGTCGCCTATCTAGTTGACCTATGGCAAGAGGTCACGCTTACCGGTTCTCGGATTGAACTTCAGGGCCAACCGGGGCTGGGTGTTTCCTTAATACCTTTAACTCTTAAGGTTGAGGGCGTGACCACTACTGGTCTTAAATATCCGTTGATCGGCGCTGATTTATATTTTCACCGAACTCGGGGTATTCATAATGAATTTGTTCAAGATGTTGCTGCGGTTTCTCTAACAGAAGGGATCTTATTAGTGATCTCGTTATCAGAAAAGGGGACCAATCAATTAAGTTCTCAAAAATAAACTAATCCCATTTGACTGATTTTATTGAAAGTGTATATAATATATAAGAGCGTAAAAGTTTTTGGAGGTGGAATGATTGGCGCAGGCCAAACGGATTATGGTCAGTTTGCCCGATAACCTCCTCCAAGAGGTGGACGGAATCGTACGTCGGGAAAAGGGAAACCGCAGCGCTTTTGTTCGGGAAGCAATGCTCCTCTTAATAAAGGAGCGATACCGGCTTGAAAAATTGGAAATGTGTCGGACCGGTTACCAAGAAATGGCGGCAATCAACCGGAATCTGGCCGAAGACGGACTAGAAGAGTATTCTCGAGACTTGGATAGTTATGAAAACTACCTTGAGAAAAGGGAATAGGGTGTAAATGATTCGTCGGGGAGATATTTATTATGCCAATTTGAACCCGGTAATCGGCTCAGAACAAGGCGGTCTTAGACCGGTGTTGATTCTCCAGAATGATATCGGGAACACTTATAGTCCAACCACAATAGTTGCAGCCATCACATCTAGGATTAAACGCGCCAAATTACCCACTCACATAGAATTAAAGTCCAGCCGAGATCAACTGGAAAAAGATTCGGTGATCCTTTTGGAGCAATTGCGGACAATCGACAAACAGAGATTAAAGGAACACATTTGCCATCTCAATGATGAGATAATGGTCAAAGTTAACACTGCTTTGGAAATTAGCTTAAGTTTACAGGAATTTAGTTAAAGACAGGCCGGTCAAAAGACTGGCTTGTTTTTATTTAGTGCTTGATCGGAGGGAAGGCTTTATGAAACCGATAATCGGAATCAGTTGTAATCAAAGGAAGTGGGCTGGAGAATATTATTTGCGTACCGATTACGTGCGGGCTATTGTTGAGAACGAAGGCGCTCCTTTGTTAATACCGATTAACCAAGATTCAAAAGTTTTAATGGACAGCTTAGAACGTTGCGAAGGCTTATTGTTAACTGGTGGTGGTGATTTAGGCCCGGATTTTCATCAAAACAGGCTCCCCTTGTTCTTGGAAAATGTGGATAAAGAACGAGATTGGTTCGAATTCGGATTGATAAAAGTGGCTTTAAAGACGGGTAAACCGGTTTTAGCGGTTTGCCGTGGTCTTCAAGTTTTAAATATGGCCCTTCATGGTACTTTGTATCGGGATATCAACACCGAACTTCTTAATTCCGGGGCACACCAACGGGATTCGATTGGATATGAGGCGTCCCATGTAGTTTACTTCAAAGAAAACACCAGGTTATTTAATATTTTTGGAGAGGAGGCATTTGTCAACAGCGCCCATCACCAAGGAATAAAAGATTTAGGAAAAGGATTAATCATTGGAGCAGTTAGTGCTGACGGGCTAATTGAGGCGGTTGAAGGAGAAGAAGGATTCATAATCGGGGTCCAATGGCATCCGGAACGGTTGTTACATATCCCGCCCATGAATCAACTTTATGTTAGCTTTATTGAAGCGTGCCGTAATAAAGTTAAAACCGGGCTAAATAATTTAGTGGTGGGATGTTGACTAGAAAGACCGGATTATGATAATCTTAGAATCGTCAAAATATCTAAACACATGGGAGTGTTATGAAGCAATTAAGGATCCGATCGGAACAAGCCATGATCGAACTGGGAGAACTTTTAGGAGAAAAGATCATGCCCGGAGATCTCCTTTTTTTATCGGGCGATCTGGGCACCGGGAAAACTACATTGGTTAAAGGTATTGCTAAAGGAATGGGGATCGGCGCTACTATCACTAGCCCTACCTTTCAGTTGATCAAAACATATTACGGTAAATACCGATTAAATCATTTAGATCTATACCGTTTGACCGATACGACGGAAACGGAAATACTGGAACTAGATGAACTTGTCGCTGAAGGAATTACGGTTATTGAATGGGGAGAATTTTTGAAAGGCCGTTTTTTTGATGAGTATTTAGAGATTGGGATTGAGTATGATGAAGACATGGATACCCGGAAAATGACCTTACGACCTGAGGGTTTAAGGTATCAACAAATGGTAAAGGAGTTAGCTAATGCTGATACTTGGTCTTGATACTGCCACTCCCTGGGGTACTATTGCTTTAGGAGATTCGGAAGAGACTTTTTTTGAAATTACTTTGAAAAGTGGTAAAGGCGGAGGAGAATATCTACTCTCCCTATTGGAACATTTTTTTGCCAAATCCGGGAAAGATTTAAGTGAGGTAGATCTAATCGCTGTTGGGACCGGTCCCGGTTCATACACAGGGATTAGGGTAGGCTTAGCTGCAGTCCGTGGTTTGGCTGAAGGGTTAAAAATACCGGCGGTTGGTATCAGCACTTTACGGATTATTGCCGAAAACTGTATCCAGGCAGCAGAATGGGTGGCGGTTGTGCTTGACGCCCGGCGCGGTTCGGTTTATGCCGCCTTATATCAAAATGGCCCTCAAGGATTTACCGAATACTGGAAGCCATCTTATTCGGATATAGCCGGGTTTTCGGAAAGGTTGGCCGAATTGCCGGAGGTTATGGTTTGTGGGGATGGCAGTAAGATTTACCAGGAGACTTTAGCAAAAATACCCGGGGTTAAAGTAGGCCCTAACCAGTGGGACCGCCCCGCAGCCTCAAATTTGGTTTGGATTGCTAATAATCAATGGCGCCCTGGTATGAGCGACTTATTGGATTTAAGCCCGAGTTACCTCAGAAAAGTTGAGGCTGAGGTTCGTTTGGAGGAACGTACAAATGCGGATGGAAATAACCCCGATGAAACTGGAAGACCTAAGTGATGTATTGGAGATCGAGGTTTTAGCCTTTGCCACTCCCTGGTCACGTAGTTCATTCCTATATGAATTACTCGAAAATGAACGGGCCTTATATTTGGTTGCCAAAAATGAATCTAATCGGGTCTTGGGCTATGTGGGGATGTGGATAGTTTTTGATGAAGGCCATATCACTAACCTGGCAACTCACCCTAATTTCCGGCGACTAGGCATTGCCAATAAATTAATGAATGAATTGGTCCGGGTTTCCAAGGAAATGGGAGTCCACTACTTGACCCTTGAAGTTAGACGCACCAACAATTCCGCTCAGGATCTTTATCAGAAAATGGGTTTTGTCCATATGGGAGTTAGGCGTAAGTATTATCTAGACAACAATGAGGATGCCTTGATAATGTGGAAGGGACCAATATAGTTAGCTAGTTTTTAAAGTTTTTAGTATTCGACTAAAAACTTTTTTAAATATCAAGTAGGAATTTATGCCAAGCATGTGCAATTAATTATACTAGGCGATTTCATAATTTTTGTTGTGGATTCACATATTCTACTTTATTCTATTTAGAGATTGATAGTCCGAACTCAAACGGATACTATTAGATGTGAATCTAATGTTTAACAGGTGAAACTCGCTTATATATTTGGTTGGTATAAAAGTTCAAAGGAGTGACGTAATGACTACAACCGACTCGAATATCATGGAAAAAGTCGAACGTGACCTGGAAAAAATGGGTGCGTTGGCTCAAGAAATTATGAAGATGGCCATTGAAGCTTTACGCGACCAAAACACCGATTTGGCAAGGGTTGTCATTCAAAAAGACGACGAGATTGACAATCTGGAAATTGTAATTCAAGAAAAAATCGAAAGAATGGCTTCATCAGAATCCAGGGTTAAATTCGATATTCGGCGAGAATTGGCAACAGTTAAAATCGCTAGAGACCTTGAACGAATTGGCGATTATGCCACTAACATCGCTGAGGTAGTTTTAGAGTTAAAAAATGAGCAATATATCATGCCGTTGGTGCATATTCCACAGCTGGCCAGTTTGGCGATGAATATGACAGCCACGGTATTAAAGGCTTTCATTGATAAGAATACGGATTTGGCGGAAGCGGTCTGCCGCAAAGATGAAGAAGCCGATAATCTTCATGGGAAGATTTGTGAGGAGCTGATCAAGGTTATCAGTAAAGAAACAGATACCGGTAAAGCATATCAAGCCTCACGTTTTTTAATGATTGCCGAATGGTTGGAACGGACCGCAGACCATACCACTAATATTGGTGAGGAAACTATCTATATTACCACCGGAAAAAGAGTAAAGTATTAAATAGTTATCAGAAGACAGAGTCAGTAGTCAGTATTATGCATTAAGGATGATTAAACATTCTCCTTCGATCTTGCTGGGTTGAGGTTAAAAGTGTTATTCTCACTGAGCAAAAATACTTATTTTAAGTACCGAAAAGTGAAGTCGATTATAATAAGACGAGACGCGAAAGCGTCTTTTTTTCTTCCATAAATACTCGCAATTCCCCAAAATCATGATCCGAAACATAAATCCGATCCCACTAACATAGAAATTAAGGAATTAGGTTCTTCACAGGAGGAAGTCAAGTGAATTTAAGACGGTTTTTAGGACTGTTATCAACGGCCGTTTATTTACTACTAATAGGAATTGGTCCTATCAATAGCTGGGATCAATCCCTATTAGCTGAAAGAATTAACTGTGAAGATGGGGAAGAATTTATCGTGGATGGTAATATAGTTGTTGAATCGGTAATACCTTTAGTCGAAAATGAAAAGATTATCGTTGATTCGAATAGTTTTCGCCTATTGTATTATCGCGATGATCAATTGGTAAAGTCATATCCGGTAGCTATTGGAACTCCCAAAACCCCCTCTCCGATTGGAGAGTGGAAGGTTATTCATAAAGGTGGAAGTTGGGGCGGGGGCTTTGGCGCCCGCTGGTTGGGGATTAATGTACCTTGGGGAATTTACGGGATACATGGGACTAATAAACCCGGTTCAATCGGGTCTCGTTCAAGTCATGGTTGTATTAGAATGTATAATCAACATGTGACTGAACTCTATAAAATGGTTAAAGTCGGTACCCCGGTATTTATTCGAGGAAACCCGCCCCGTGTATCTTTAAGAAAAGAATTTCAAATAAAAGCTACCGGGAAAGACGTACTCCTTCTCCAATTTGCTTTAAGAAAAGCCGGATTTGACCCGGGGATGGCTGATGCCCGATATGGGTCGGGAACAGAATTAGCGGTCAGTCGGGTTCAAGCTTTTTATGGTTTGGCGGTAACCGGTAAAACAACCCTTAATGAGCAATATTTATTAGGATTGCGTTAGGATCGAGGTGACTGATGATGAAGTTAAATCGTAGAAGGACGCTTAGAGTATTGATAGTGGTTCTCTTTTTTGTAAGCGGCTTTTTTAGTGTCCGTTATTTTCACCGACCCCGTATCCGCCTAGGCGAACATTATCTATTTGTTAATTACCGGGCCAAGGTTAATCCCAAAAAAAATTATCATTTACAATTATGGGACTATAGATGGCCTGGAGTAGATGGTGATCAATGGTATGAGCCGTTCATCACTGAGTTGGTCAAAGAGTTTGAAAAAGCAAACCCAAACATACGAGTAGAACTAAGTTTATTAGATTTTTACGATGGTCCGCTAGAATTTTCCAAGGCTTTAGCATCTGGCTCCGTGCCTGATGTCTATTGTTCAGCCTATGACATTCCGGAGTTTAATTACCGTTGGCAGATTCCGGCTGGAATTTTTCTAAAACCAGAAGAGTTAAATGAATACTATCCAAGTTTAAGAAAACGTTTGACCTCTGAAAACTATTTATTAACACTACCCCGCTGGTCGGTCCCGTTAATTTGGGTTGGGAACCGGACTTTATTGGAAAAGGCTGGGCTTTCAGTGGAAGGAATTCAAAAACAGGGCTGGGTTTGGGGAGATTATACAAAAATTAAAGAAAGAGCTGAGTATAGTTGTATCGGTAATCTTAGCGCCAATGGATTATTGACTCAAATTGTCTCTCAAAAGCCAAGTCTCAGTCCTAGCTTAATATTAAAGACTCTCGACATTTTCAATGGACCTTTACCATGGAAATCAGATTTGGAAGCCAATATGATCCATTTATTTTTATCTGGAAAGTTGCCTTTAATAGCGGGAGTTAGGCCGACAGTCTACGATTTTTTAAGACAAAAAGCAGCTGCTTCCCATTTAGGCTGGGAACCGGTCTTATTACCACCCCCCTCGGAACAGTCCCGCCGGATTATTTTACCAGTGGAAAATGGAGTTATCGGTATTTACCGGCATCATAAATCCGGAGGTGATGATCAATTAGCGGCTGCGGCGCGATTGGCCTTTTTTTTAAGCGTTAATCGGCAAACCCATCCTTGGCAAAGGTTAAAAGTAGTCCCGGCAACACCAACTACTGCTAAGCAATGGGCCCAAAACCTTGAACCCAATGATGGCAACAGATTGTTAGTTGATTGGCTGGCTGAGGCGGATGTGTATTCTTTAAGGCGTTCTCCGGATTATCAAGGGAAAGTATATCCAGGGCTAAAAAACTACTTAATGGGAAGAGTCAGCCGGGATGAGTTGGAAAAGATTATTGTCCAAAATTACTTTGGTAGAAAATAAGTTTATTTATAAGGTGGTTAGATATAAAGGCCCGGCGAAAAGCCGGGCCTTTAATAGTACAATATTTTGTTGACAAATATTATACAAGTGTTATATTATAATTATATAATAATTTACAAATAAAATATTATAAGAGGTATATAGATATGAATACTACCGAGGTTTTTTTATTAAGCATGATTAGTCAAAGTCCACGTTATGGGTATGAGATTGCGCAGTTTTTAGAAGAGACCAATGCCAATCTTTGGATTAATCTGAGTATGACATATGTATACCGTTTGCTTAAAAACTTTGAAGACAGAGGCTGGGTTAAAGCGCAAATGGTGAAATCAGATAACCGGCCTAATAAAAAGGTCTTTCAAATTACTAAAATCGGTAAGAAAGCCCTTGAAGAGGAGTTAACTAAAGGCCGGTTTAAAATCGATAAGATCTATTTTAATGTTGATGTTGCTTTGGCTGTATATACCATCACTGATAAAAGTTTTAATTTAAGAGCTTTGATTGAAAATCAGATAGCTGCGGTCGAGGAAGAGTTGGAACAATTCAACATTGACAATCCAGACAATGAAAAGTTAACCGAAGATGAGATCTTGGCGATGTTAATCATTCAACACCGGATTGGTTTTTTTCAGTCCGAATTGGAATGGTTGAAAAAAGTACGAAGTGTGCTTGATAAAGGAGAACAAAGCTAAAAACAAAGATTAAGTTTCCACTTTAGAGGAAAAGAAAAGAGCCTTGTCGAATAAATAAATTGAATAAGTTTTCTCTACATAGAGATACTTCGACGAAGTAGAGATAGGCGGAGGGGTTATTGTGGAAGGAGAACGCATCCTAATTGTCGATTCCGAGACTAGGATTGTCGAATTGGCGGTAATTAAACTTTCCAATGCCGGTTATTGGGTAGTTAGCGCTTATGATGGAGAAGAGGCGTTAGACAAGATCGCCGCTAATCCTCCTGATTTGCTGGTGATAAACTACAACCTACCAAAGATAAACGGATATCAGGTTTGTTCCGAGATGAAGAATCGTCTTGGGTTAAACCACATTCCGATTATCCTGATGATTGACTCCCAATTTAATGAGGATGAATTCAACAACTACAAGCTTAAGGTCAGCGATATATTGGTAAAACCCTTCACTCCTAAAACGTTACTGAGTAGGGTAAATTCTCAGATAATTAAGACCAAGGTATTTAAAGTGATAAATCCATTGACAGAACTACCTGGACATACTCAGCTTCAAGAGGAGATTTCCGCCCGTCTAAGTGGCGAAAAATTATTCAATCTGCTTTTTTTCGATATTAAAGGATTTGCTAAGTATAATAGAGCATATGGGTTTGAACAAGGCAATCAAGTCATCAAATTTTTGTCAAATATTATTCAAGAAGAAGTCGACAAAGTGGGTGCTTTAAACAGTGGATCTTATCACTTGGGTGGGGACGATTTTGCGGTTCTGATGGAACCAGGACCTGCCGAGGAGATGGGCCGAAATATTATCAATCGTTTTGATGAAGGAATTATCAATTTCTATAATGAGGAAGACCGTAATCGGGGAGGGATGGCTATCTCTAACCGGAGAGGAATCTTGGAACAGTGGCCGGTGATGACTCTAGCCATCGGAATTGTCAGCAATGAAGAACGAACAATCAAGGACTGGCTTGAGGCAGAGGTTATCGGTTTTGAAGTATTAAAATACGCTCAATCGATGCCTGGAAGTCAATTTTTTAGGGATCGTCGCCGCTCATAAGTGAAAATTATTTGGGAATAATAAACTTGGAAGTGTTAAAATGCCGTCTGGCAAAGTTCTCTCACCGAAAACAATCCGGGAAATTCTCAGCCAAAGAAAGCTGGCCCCACGAAAAAGTCTGGGGCAAAACTTTTTAACCGATAATAATATACTTGCGAAAATTACTGAAGCGGGTATTATCAAGCCTGGAGACTTAGTTTTAGAAATCGGGCCGGGATTAGGGGCGTTAACCGAGGTTTTATTGGAACAAGCCGAAATGGTAATGGCAATAGAATATGATCGCGGCTTGTTTTCTATTTTAAAAGAACATTTTGCAAGTTCAGAGAAGCTAAGACTATTCAACCAAGACATTATGGAGACTGATCTCTCCCAATTGGTTAAAGATCAAGAATCAGGCCTAAAAGTAATCGCTAATCTGCCTTATTATATAACAACCCCTATCATTTTTAAACTAGTGGAAGCGGGGATTAACTGGGAGTTAATGGTTTTTTTGGTCCAAAAAGAAGTTGCTGAGCGGCTCTGCGCCAAGCCAGGGAGTAAAGAATATGGTTCATTAACTGTAATGTTAAATTTTTATGGAAAGGTTGAGAAGATCGGGAACGTCTCCAGAAAAGTATTTTATCCGGAACCGGATGTTGACTCATCAATTGTCAGAATAACTCCTTATCGGACTTTGGAAACACAATTGTTATATCCCCGGTTATCGAGGATAGTTCAAGCGGCATTTCAACAACGCCGAAAAACTATATTAAATGCTTTAAGCTCTAACGGCTACTTTCAATCCAAAGAAGAAGGGGAAGTTCTTTTGAAAGAACATGGGATTGATCCGCAACGCCGTGGAGAAACCTTATCAGTAGCTGAATTTATTAGTTTGACTGAAGGGTTGGTTCCTGAGGTATAAAAAATGGTATTTATCAGCCCGACAAAAGGAAAACTTGATTTTGACCAAGTATTTTACGACATTTTAGGATATATTAACACTGATGTAAAGTCCAACTACAAATTGATCGTAGGAACTGATTCCCAGCTCCGTGAGGATATTTGCTTTGTGACGGCGATCATCATTTTACGCGAGGGCAAAGGAGGCCGTTTTTATTACTACAAAGAACGAGAGCATACCAGATTTGGACTAAGACAACGTATTTTTTTCGAAACTTCCAAGAGTTTGAATATAGCCGCCAAACTCGCTGATAAATTTACTTCGGAAGGTTTATCCGATTTAAACATTGAGATCCATCTGGATGTGGGTGAACAAGGTAAAACTAAAGATATTATCAAAGAAGTGGTAGGGATGGTTACCGGTAGCGGTTTTGACGCTCGAATAAAACCGGACTCTTATGGCGCCTCTAAAGTCGCTGATAAATACACAAAATGATCATTAGAACAATGCTATTCAATGAAAAATTCGTTTATTTTTTTTAAAAAAAACATTGACAAAAGGAATTGTTACAGTTATAATATTTAGCTTGACAATGATAGACAAGCGTGATATACTTTATTGGTAATTGCTAAAGGAAGGTGAAGCCAGTGGAAGAGGTTGGGATTTTAGACAGGATTCGCGAAGATTTAGATGAATTTGTTGGAAAACCGATTCGAATAAAGGCCAACCGTGGAAGGAAAAGAATTTTTGAAGTAGAAGGCATCCTGGAACAGACTTACCCTAAAGTATTTGTAGTATGTTTTACTGAAAGACAAGTGGAAAGAAGAATTTCCTATAGTTATGCGGATCTACTAACCCAAGCGGTAGAACTTACAGCTGGGAATAACAGAATCGGATTGTCGGACGGTATAGCCGCCGGCTAAATTCTACCCGTCATACGAGATGACGGGTATTTTTTTGCCTATTTACAAATGTCAGGTGAAATATTCAATCTGGGACGAGGGGAAGAAGCGTCCCAATAGTTTTAATATGGTCTGTTTCAATTTTTGGTATTGATCGTCGGGATATAAATATTTAACTAGTCCATACTTGCCGAATTTTTTTCGGCGGGAGGTTTCTTCCAAATCAAGTTTGGTATCAGGGAACCGCTCTAAGATGATTTTTTTGGCGCTTTTAGTAAAACGATGAGTTATTAATTCAAAGCTTAGCTCTTGAGGAGGAGGATCAAAAGCTTTGGATAATTCTTTAAACAATTCGCAATAATCCTTTTCATAGTTTTGGTATACGAAAAGTGGCTCGACAATAAATCCAAGGGGGTAGCCTGCTTGGGTTATTTTTTTGGCAGCGCTGATTCTTTCCGCTAAAACAGCGGTATTAGGCTCGAATTTTTGGATTACGGGCTTGGTATTTAAACTAAATCTAAATTTGGTATGATTGTTATGGGCTAATTTTAAAAGGGGATCAATAGAAGCGAATTTAGTGACCACCCTTAATCGGGCGTGTTCCATTTTTCCAAAAAACTCAATGGCTTTACTTAATGAACCGGTGATATGTTCGACTGCCAATGGATCCGAAGTACTTGCGGCTTCAAAAGTAGTAATTCGAGGATGATTTTTAGCCGTAATTTCTTTAATTTGATTAAATATATCTTCAAGGTTAACATAGACACGGACATAAGGTTTTCGTCCTAAATGAGTTTGGAGATAACAATATTGGCAACCACCAGGACAGCTGGTTCCCATGGAAAACTCGAAGTCGGCTGAAGGTTTGCAGGTATCAAGCGACAAATCCTTTTTGATTCCGACCACTAAAGTTCTCTTGCCCTCAAGGTAACTTTGTTGAGGGGTAGTGCCTGGAATTCCGGTAACCCGGTTATGAGAACCAATGATTTTAATTGGGATTTTAGCTTCAATCATTTGATTGTAAATTGACTGCCCTAATTGATAATTAAGAGCGTCTTCTTCAAAAAAGACTCGTTTCGGCTGAAATACTTTCATGGACATACCTTTTTTTTATAAATTTTAAACTTGATCTTGCCGAGATAAATATTAGATTAAGGAATAGATACCCTAATCAAACCATCCCTTTAAAACTTAATTGGATGACATAGATGGACTAAATTTAGATTACCCTCAAAAGGGAGTTATATTCGAATGTTTTATAACGACCAAGATATAATAAATGGATGAGGCATAAATGGAGGCTGATCGATGAATTGGCAAGAAAAAGCCCAGAGAGAACTGACGGGCCTTAAATTAAGCTTTAAAAAACCCATGGCTGATTTGACAACATTTAAAATCGGAGGCCCGATTGATCTTTTGGTAGAACCTAACAACACTGAGGAATTGGAACGAATCCTAATATTTTGTCTTGATAATAACCTGCCACGGCTAATTATTGGTTCCGGTTCAAATTTGTTGGTCCGGGATGGAGGAATTAGAGGGATAGGCATTAAATTGGCTGGAGAATTTGAACGTTGGGAGATGAAAGCGAACCTAATCAGCGCCGGAACCGCAGTATCATTATCTAAGCTAGCAAAAGAAGCGGCTGAACAAGGCCTATCAGGGCTGGAATTTGCCTGTGGTATTCCAGGGACCGTAGGCGGAGGCGTTTACATGAATGCAGGTGCTTATAATGGAGAAATAGCGAATGTAGTCGGTAGAGTCCAAGCTGTTCAAGGGAAGCGGGGAGTATGTTGGTTTGATAAAAAGGATTTGAAATTCGGTTATCGCTTCAGCCGTTTTCAGCAGGAAACCGACTTGGTTATCACAAGGGTAGAATTTACTTTAGAACAAGCACCGGTGGAACTTACCAGTTCTAAAGTTAATGAATTGACCTGCCTGCGTCAGAGCAAGCAACCCTTAGAGGCGCCTAGCGCCGGTAGCGTATTTCGCCGTCCCGAAGGATACTATGTGGGGCCATTAATTGAAGCAGCTGGGTTAAAGGGATTTAAAATTGGGGGAGCACAGGTTTCGCTAAAACACGCTGGGTTTATCGTTAATAGCGGTGGTGCTACTGCCCGAGATGTCTTATCTTTAATCACCCATATTCAGAAAGTAATCAAAGCAAAGAACGGGGTGGATTTGGTGCCTGAAATCAGAGTCGTAGGCGAAGAGTAATTTCCAGGTATTAACAGTTAAATTTAACAAGGAGATACCTGCATAAAGTCGAAATGAAGGACAAAAGGGTTGGGATATAATGAAAAAATCAGTCATCATTTACCTTTTGATTTTAATCGGAATTATCCCGGAATTAATCCTCGCCGAAGGACCGGGGACGATATTCTTTGTTCCCGCTTATGCTCCAAACTTGGTGGGTACCGAGACCAGGCTATTACCTGATACCTACGATGTTTGGGCCGGTGATTGGGCCCCTGATGGTAAGTCTTTAGCCTTTGCCGGTAAACAGCAAGGCAAAGACGCGACTCAAATGAAGATTTGGTTGTGGAACTTGGCGCCGGAGGAGAAACCGATTCAATTAACCGGTACCGAAGAATTAATGGATTATTCGCCACGCTGGTCACCGGATGGGACTAAAATTGCCATTACCAGACGTAATTTCGGTAAGTTAAACTCCACCAATTCGACGATCTGGGTGAAAGAAATCTCTGGAGGGGCAGGCCGGCAACTGACTCAAGGACCGGAAGATCGGGACTCATTTTGGTCGCCGGACGGAACTCAATTGGCTTTTAGCCGGGGGCAAGGTCCTTATCACTCTCAACTGCTTACGGTTAACTATGAGGATGGTAAAACAAGGGTTGTTGCGGGAGAAGCCGGAGAATTAATTTATGGACCCTGGTGGGGTAAAGATGGAAAGATCTACTATACCAAACTTTGCCCCGGTCTAAAGAGTATTACGGTTTCAGATCAAACTTACCAAGTAATGGATTTTGGGAAAGGAGGAATCTGGTCTTATAACCCATTGACCAACATTAACGAACCGGTAATTGTAGATGAGTATGACAATCGTTCACCGGCCCTTTCTCCGGACGGTAAGAAGCTGGCTTTCATATCCAATCGAATTCCTGTCAAAGAAGGGAACGGAAGGTATGACAGAGGTAGTTTATATATTAAGAATTTAGTTTCCGGGGAGATATTGTTTGTTACGAATAAAGTAGGTTTGGTGGGAGGCTCTTTAAGTTGGAGCCCGGATGGGAAGAAAATTGCATTCTTTACATTTCGCAGTATTAGGCCGGCGGTTTGGACGATAAACATGTAAAAGATTCGGATAGCGAAACAGTAATTTTATTGGCAATAATGGGTTTTTTGAAGTTTATATTAAAAATATCATAATAACATCAGTAATATATCATCCACTTGACAATTATTGATATTTACATTAAAATATAACTAGTAAAAGTGAATATTGAAACCATGAAGTTGGGTTTGTATTTGGTCACTTGAACCTAATGGAGTTAGTAGTGAAACCGGCGTTTACATTGCGTCGGTTTTATTTTTTTAAATTGGGAGACCTTAAGGAGGTTTATATTTATGAAAAAAGTAATTTGGGTGATGGCTTTAGTTTTAATTCTCGGCATTAGCAGCCTTGGACTGGCGGCGAACTCTCATATCGTTACGGTTACGATTAATTCTTTTGCTCGGGTTTCAGTAACCGGTTCGGCTTCAGTTACAATTTACGACAATGATTTTGTTGACGGTTATGCTAATAAAGATTTGAATAGTACGGTTCGAATCTCCGTTAAGACAAACAAAAGTGATGGTTGTAAAGTATATGCTTCAGCTGCCAATGATTTTTCAGCCACTTTTCCGGTGAGCAGACTCAAAGCTAAGGTGGATACGGACGGAGCGACCTATCAATCTTTAGCTACTACTCCGGTTGAACTATTTGAGTTTTCTAGTAAACCTAAGGGAAACTACCCAGTATTGTTCAAATTGGAAGAATTACCGGAAACCGAAGATGCCGGTACATATAATACGACAATTACTTATACAGCGGTTGTAAATTCTTAAGAAAAGGACAAATAAATACGGTGGCCAAATTATTCCGGGTTTACAGTATATTAATTCTTTTCATAATTTTTATAACACCGGCTTTTGCCTTAGACCTTGGGATTAGTCCTCCCGATGTAAATTTAAAAATAAATCCCGGTGACCAATATCAAGGTGAGTTTTATCTTTTTGGTTCCGAAAAGGAATCGATCCAGGTCAAAGTGTATCCAATGGATTGGTCGTTATCTACTTCAGGCAATTATCAGTTTCTTCCCATGGGGACCATTAAGCGGTCAGCTTCCCCATGGATTTCTTTTTATCCAAAGAACTTTAACCTTCCGCCAAAACGGGGTCAAAAGATTGAATATACCATCAAGACGCCTAAAAATGTATCAGGCAGTTATTGGGCGGCTTTGATGGCTGAGACTAATCCCGTTCCAGGCGGCGATCCAGGCCAAGTCCAAGTAATGATGGCCGGTAGGGTGGTTTATATTATTAGAATTGATATTAATGGTTCTCCTACCGGAGTAGGTAAGATTGAAAGGTTAAAACTAGATTGGGATCAAGAAAGTAATCGGGTTGAGGCTGCTTTAAGAATAAAAAATAGTGGTAGTTCTATGTTGCGCTTTAAAGGTAAGTTGGAGCTCAAAGACGAACAGGGTAAGTCCGTCGGGGTGGTTCCATTCCGGGAAGGATATATTTTGCCGGATTACACCCGCGAGTTTGACTTAGTCGACCATACCATCAATCTAAAACCAGGGTTTTATATTGGTTTGGCCGTAGCCGACTTTGGCGAACGTAATTTAAAGGCCGTTCAAACTACTTTGGAAATAAAACCGTAATTAATTGTTGTCAAAATTTTAACATAATGTTATAATAATATTGAACAATCACAACTTAATTCGACAAAGGCAAATCCGGTGAAAACCGGAGACGCAAAGTCACGGATCTAAAGCGAAAGCAATGATGGCCGGGCTTCCGAAAATGGGTTGTTTTATTTTTGGTAGCCCCCTACGTAAAGGTGTGAGGGCTATGTTATCTAAAAGGATAATTTGGTGGGCATTAGTTTTAATTTTAATCCTAGGCTTCAATACGGTTGTTTGGGGGAGAACCTCTAATGACGTAACGATTCGGGTAGCCGAAATCGGTAGGTATCACCTAGAAAATCAGTCTACTCTAAGAAACGGTTCCGATCTGATTCAAATAGTTGATGTTACGATTTTTAGTAATTCCAGTCGAAAATGGAGATTTGTAGCGATTCCTTATAGTAACAACCCAGAGCTGGAATGGTCTATTGATAACCGGGCTTGGCATGGTTTTGGATCGCAAATGGGAGAAACCATGATAACCGGAGCCAAGTCGGATTGGCGCAATTATCGTTTTTATATTAAAGTAAGGGGAGTTTCCGAAGGATCGGTTAACCTCGGATATCAGTTGTTATTTAGTGAATAAAACATAATGAACCTAAACTTCCTCTTTGGATGCCCTCTCTTTTGTGGAGGGTTTTTTATTTTATTATTACCAGTAAGAGCTCTTCTTGATGGACAGTGCCTTCCAGGTCTATACCACTACATTTGATTTTGACTTGACCTGCTCTTATATTAACTGGTGTTTGCCACCGATAGTTCAAGGTCTTTTGGTTCTTGGTTTCGAATAAAACATTTTGGCCGGTTGGCAATTGAAGTTCCAAACTTTTCAAAGTGACTCCGGATTCAATGGTGATCAATAATGATTCACCGGCTTTAATTAATTCTTTTTCCAAGATTAGTAATAGTTGAGCCTCTTCTTTAACAATTTCAATAGGTCTTTCAAAAGGCAGCAAACCAAAGTTTAGCAGTGCTATGTCCTCCTGATTTTTAGCATCAATGACTAGGGAATCAGTTTTCAACGGTCCTTGCAGGTTATCGGGAAGTAAGTTATCGTCAAAGCTAAATTCATAAGAACCAGGTGCAAGTTGATAAAAGATAAACTGCCCGTCATAATTGGAATAGGTTTGGAAGGTCTCGCCGGTTTCGGAATTGGTTAAATTGATAGGAATACCTGCTAAGTTAGGTTCGTCCGGTTCCTTAGTTCCATTTTTGTTTTGATCAAAATATAGAATACCGGTAATGTTTTGGGAGCGAATAAAAGGCAGGTCCAATCTAACAGTTTGGTATTGTTTCACAGTCACTAATGTAACCGGAGTATGAGGTAGATAAATCACTTCGTATAATGAATTAAGAGAGATTTGGTGTTCGCCTGGGGTTAGCCCATGAAGAGCATAATAACCGTTTTCATCCGTTTCAAAAGTCGTGGAACCATCCAGAATCATGATCGCCCTGCGAAGCGGATGCTCGTCATCATCCAAAACACCGTTTTGGTTTCGGTCGAGGAAAGCGATTCCTTCAACCGTCCCCAAAGGTTTCGGTATTGGAATCGAAAATTTTTTGCGAATTGCGAGACTGAAAGTATCGGTATGATAGTCGGAATTGTCTTGAATTCCGATATACTCCAATGAAAGAAGATATTGATAGATACGCCAATCAAGGGAACATTTAAGGCTGTATTCGGTTTCAGAAGAGAAATGATGAAACAATAAAGACTTCCATTCAAGGCTATTATGGAATAACCGTTGTTGATAACCAAATCCCAGTTTCGACTCGTTTTCAGACGAGGCTGAGTTCGAAATGAGTTGAGGGTTGATGATTAAATCTTGATTTTTATTTAAGGCATATTCGGTTTCCCAGTTCAATTTGGAATAATCCGAGTCCACGTCATCAGCGGAATGATCCATGGAATGGCTTAACCACCACTCATGACGAAAACGATCAATTTCAAAGGCATCTTCGATAAAGAGTGAAGCGTTATTTTTAGAAAAGGAGCCATCGGCTAATTGGTATTGAAATGAAAAACGAAGGTTTAATCCGAAAGGCCAGTAAAAAAGGGTTTCCAGACTGTAATCATCGTAATCTTTGATATTCGTTGAATGATCGGGATTAAGTTCTGCAAGAGTTCTGCTTTCATAAATAAAGTGATTGTAAATGGTCATGGAATCATTGGAAAAAGGCTGATATATAGTTAGTTGCAATCTTTTTTTGTCAAGATAGTCGCTAATTTCATTTAAAGCCTCAAAATTGGAGGTAAAATACCAGTTTCCTTTGAAACGATCAATCCCGAAACCATAAGCATAGCTGTGGGAATCCGCGATATTATAGGCGAGGGAGTTGGACCATCTTAGTCCAGACGTTAAGTCTGATCGGTAGTCCCATTCTAAAACATTTTGGTCGAATCGCCCGGTTGTTTCATTGAGGAGACTAAGCCGGGAATTTTCATTAAAGAAGGCTTCTAAACCAAAGGTCCGTTCACCGTCTTTTTCCAACGGTTCCCAGGTATAGACACCATAAGAGCGGTCGCCATCAGTATGAGCAACTCTTAAATTGCCAAGAGAGTTTTTGGGAGTGATCAACCCTTGCCAGGGAAGAGAAAAATCTCCGGCCTTAACATCCCAGTGATCGGTTTTAATATGGGAAAAATAACGCCGGTTAAGATCGTTAAGCAGATCGGAAAAATAAAATTGATAATCACTGCCCGACTTCCAATCTCCACTTAAGGAGAAGGAGAGGTTAGGATCGGTTAGATCCGGTTCCAAAATGTTAGGGTGGGATAAGGATGCCTGTCCTTGCCAAACATAATAACGGTCGGCCATTTTATCATATTGATCAACTACACCGGTTGTAAGCAGAACCACCTTTTGCTGGTTACCCCAGGAGAATATAAGTTTAATCTGATCGTAATCCGTTTCCGAGTAACCCGGTATTTGGTGCTTCACCAAGATTTGCCTAGATTCATTGGGATTAATCTCAAAGGCAGCAGGTTCAACTTCCAAAAGCCATTCATTTTCTGATGAGCTCTTGATGGCGAGGCGTTCTGTAGTATTACCGGAGTTGGTAACGACAATGCGATATTCGACGGTGGAACCGTTAAGTCCGTTTTGAGAGGCAGGAGTAGTAATATTAATGGTGGATACCGGATTAACAAAAATGGGAATATTAACTATGGGTAAGGTAAAAGCTTCGCCGTAGATTTTAAATCTGACCCCAATTGCTTTTTTAAAATCTGCCGGCGCATTTTGAGGGATCATTATTGTAAGGGGGAAAAAATAGTTTTTAGTATTGGCTGGAACAGTAACCATACTATCCCCGATGATATTCCATTCCGGTTCGGTCAAGTATTCGATTTGTAAGTCTATGGGAGAATTGGACCGGTTTTCAAAAGACAAGACATAAGTTAAAAAATCGCCTGGATTTCCAGATTGTTCTTCCGGCACAGTTACAGAGAGAGCAGTATTCAAGACAGTTTCACCGGCTAATACCGAGTAACTGTTTGACAAAAGGAGGAAGATGATAAATATTAGCGAAATAATAGAAGGAAAGCATTTAAAATAGTACTTCATAACCCTAATTAATTCTAGCAGAACTATCAAAATCCTTTTTGTTAAAGGAAGTAAAAATGAAAAAAAGAACTTTTTTTAAGAATCTTAGGATTCCTTTATTGATTATCGGAATGTTAACCATCGGTTGGGGAGCGGTTTCTGATACGCCTGTCTATGCATTAGGTCCCTTTTTAAGGATCAATGTGACTCCCTCCAATATTTCTTTTACTGTAGTGGACGCGGAGGAACCGGAAGAATATTATTCCGCAAATCAAGAAGTAACGGTTGTTTCCCAACATTTACTCGGTTTAGAGGATTTTATCAGATTGAAGTTGCCCTGGCATTTGGGGATTAGAGCGACAGACGCTTATTTAAAAGATTCCATGAGTTCCGAAAATCAAATACCCATTTCTCAATTGCATTGGTCAAAAGATGGTCGGAATTTTCAGCAGTTTTCCCAACAATGGGTAAAGGTCAATTCCTATTTTGATTATTATAAGAATCAAAATAAAGAGACCATAACTTACCGTCTTTATTCCGAACCCGGCCAAAGCTTGCCCGCTGGGCTGTATACCGTAAGAATCGAATTTGATATTCGTTGGTTTAATTTTCCATGGAGATAAATTTGAGGTGATATTTTGTTTCAGCCGATACAAGCTACCACAGTAGTGCAGCAAATTATTGAGAAGATTACCCAGTCGTTAATTAAAGGTGACCTAAAACCGGGTGATCGCTTGCCCCCTGAACCGGAATTGGCCTTACAGCTTGGAGTTAGTCGGACATCCCTTCGAGAAGCATTAAAGACCCTTAGCGGTCTCGGCGTTTTAAATGCCAGAAAACGAGGGGGTACTTTTATAGCCACCGAAGGTTCACAATTGATGTTAAACCCGTTGGTCTTTAATCTGATCATCGAGAAAGGCTCAAAAGACGATTTATTTGAGCTCAGAGTATTATTGGAGGTTGACGCGATTGAGTTGGTGATTAAAAAGGCGACCGCTGATGATTTTAAACTGCTTGCCGCCGAATTGGAAGAATTTGAAAAAAGTATTCCCGGTGGCAACCTAGAGTTATTGGCTGACTTGGATTTGCGGTTTCATCTTAAATTATTACAAATTTCAAATAATTCTTCTTTTATCAGGATTAGCCGGTTAATTATGCAGTTGTATGCATATCCCATTGAAAAGACCTTGAAAAAGATCGGTCCCGAGCAAGTTTTAGAAAACCATCGCGCTTTATATGAAGCCTTAGTAGATCGTGATTTATTACGGGCCAAGGAACATGTAGTCCGGTCTTTCGAAAGCTCGAGGCAGTTTTTGTAAATAAAAGGGACAGGTTTTATCCGGTCCCTTTTTAATAAGTTTAGTTATGATTCTAATTAAAGCCCATTGCTGAAATAATTTCTAGCAGTAGAATTAATGATTAATTATACTTTTCTTTGTCATAACGGCAGCTTGGATTCCAAAAGATCCATTCTTTAACACCGGAGTCTTGAACGGCTCTGATTTGAGCTTGGATTTCATTGCGGCCGTAATTATGACCGAGGTTGAAGTCCTGAAGCCAAGGCCGAAGGGTTGTCGAAGTATTACCTGCTTTGTCCATCCTTTTTTTAGCGTCGGTGACACCTTTAAGTACAGTTTCATAGGGTTGCCGGTTTGGGTTTTTAAGACCATAAGTACCACTGGCGTAATGAGAAGGGTATACCATCGGGCAGACTATATCAACGTTACTGATAATTTTTTCAAATTGTTGTCCGATTCCTTGATCATCGGGGACGCTGGTGGTTAGTCCAAATATATCGGCGGAAATAGGTATTTGATAAGCTTGAAGTTTCGTACGGGCATATCTCAAGAAATTTTGAATAGTATCTTCTCGGGATTCTCCGTTATTGAAGGGGTAGACACACCGTTTGACATCACCGTCGCTGGTGAAACGGACATAATCGAACTGGATCTCTTGAAAACCGATCGCAATCGCTTCTTCGGCGATGTTGACGATATAGTCCCAAAGCTCTTGGTTATAAGGGTCAACCCAATATAAACCTTTGCGGTCTTTCCATGGGCCCCCATTAATATCTTTAACGGCCCACTCGGTTTTTTTCTTGGCCAGGAAAGGATCTTTGAATACTACAATTCGAGCGATGGGAAAGATCTGGTTCTCCCGTAAAGTTTCAATCATGGCTTTTGGGTCATTTATTTTATTCTCTACGGCCCCAATTTCGTTGACTAAACCAACCTGAGAATGATAACTAAGGGTCCCACAATCATCCTTAACATCAATTACGATTGCGTTAAATTCGGTTTCATTGATGAACTGGACCATTCGGGGAAACCATTTGGCAGAGCCGGCCATCCAACCGGTGGCATAGATTCCTTTAATTTCTTCAGGTTTTGGCCAATCCAGTTTAACCACTTTGCCAAAACTGGATTGATTAGCCGGAGGATTAGGCTTGGGAAGGATGATTAATTCATTAGGACTAAAAACAGTTTGGGAACTAATTACTGCCTCTGTGGAAAATTGGGGGAAAGGAATAATGACGCTAAGTAAAAATAGGGATAATTGAAAAAGGATCCATTTTCTAAGTTTCATCTGCTCCACCTCGCTTCGATGGGGGATGTTTTCGCTGCTGGAAGAGGTTTCACCTTTAGAAAATTATTAGTAAAACCCAGGAAAAAGACTAACTTTTAATAAGGGAATAAACCTATCCTAAATTAACGTAGAACAAATCACAGGGGTTTGTTACAAATGAAAGTAGTAATCGTTAGTGACAGCCATGGAAATATAGGAGTATTGAAGCGAATTGTGAAGCAGGAGGAGCCATTTGACTTATTATTTCATTTGGGGGACGGAATTGAGGACTCATTAAGGCTTCGAAGGCTAGTTGGCTTCAATGTGGATGGGGTGGAAGGTAACAATGATCTCAAAGGGCAATTTCCGACTTCATTAGTGTTAAAAATTGGTAAGCGACGTTGTTTATTCACACATGGACATTTATTTGATGTAGGTCACGATTTGTCCATATTGGTAGGGCAGGCCCGTATTGAAAAAGCGGCCTTGGTTTTTTTCGGACACACTCACCGGTTTCATGATAGTATTCTGAAAGGGGTCCGATTGCTTAATCCGGGTTCGGTCTGCAATTATTTTACAAAGGAAGCCGGTTATTTAGTTTTAGTTATGGAAAAGAACAATTTAAGTATTGAAAGAAGACTAATTAAAGATATTAATTTTGGAAAAAACACCTAATCAAAGTAAAATTGACGAACTACTCAAAAAAAATTATAATTAATGGAGAAGGAATCGGTATTTAAAGGTAAATAAGAAGAGAGGACTGATTTTTCTGATAAAAATCAATATTATTTACACCGACGCGGGCTCAGGCCATCGGAGAGCGGCGGAAGCCCTCTATAAGGCGGCGGAAGAAGTTTTTTCCGAGGCGGAGATCAGTCTATTCAATGTATTAGATTATACAAGACCGGTTTTTAAAAAGTCATATCCGGCGGTTTATTTGTTTTTGATTAACCGGTGCCCGTGGCTGTTCGGGTTAGGATACTATTTAACCGATATCCGAATAGTTGACCGGATTGTCAGATGTTTTAGAAGAATCACCAATTCGATTCATTGTAAAGAGTTTGAGAAATATATCCTAACCGAGAAACCCGACTTGATCATCACTACCCATTGGTTGGCCAATGAAATAATAACATCCTTAAAAAAACGAGGGAAATTCAAATCATTTTTGGCGACTTGTATTACAGATTATTACCCCCATGCTTTTTGGAGGAACAGTGGGGTAGATCTTTATATAGCTCCTAATGAAGATTTAATTCCACGTTTGGTTAAATTAGGAGTTGCGCGGGAAAAGGCCCATACTATCGGTTTGCCGATTAGTCCCGAGTTCACTTGCAGACAGGATAAAAAAGAGATTCGAAAGAAGTTGGGGATGGATACCGGACTTTTTTCACTCTTGATTACCAGTGGTGGTTTTGGAGTAGGGCCTATTAAGGAATTGGTGGCGGAGATCGAAAAAATCGATCATCCTTTGCAAGTATTAGTGGTTTGCGGTAATAATTCGGGACTGTATGACGAATTGACTGCTTATACCGAAAAATACCGCCATACCATCCAGATTTTTGGGTTTGTCAATAATATGGATGAATTAATGGAAGCCAGTGACATTTTGATCTCCAAGTCGGGCGGGTTGACTTCAACCGAAGCGATGGCTAAGGATCTGCCCTTAATCATTCTATATCCCATACCCGGACAGGAATTTAGTAATAGTGAATTTCTAGTTAAACACGGCGCCGGTTTACGGGTGAAAAGCGCTAAACAGGCACGGGGCGCTTTGGAGGGATTGCTGGCAGAACCGGAAAGGTTATCGGTTTTACGTGACAATATTGGTAAACTTGCCAAACCCAATGCAGCCCGAGAAATCATCGCGTATTTGAAACAAGTCTACCGGAAAGGGGCTTAAATTGCCGAAAATAAAAGTAATTGATCGCCTCAATGAACTATATCATAAATCCCAAAAGGAACCGTTGTCTCCGGAAGAATTGGCTGAACGGGACAGTTTGCGCCGGATTTATCTAAACTCGATTAAGGAACAGTTCAAAATGAATTTGGACCGGATCGAGATTGTAGATGAGGCCGGAAATGTAGTTGAACCCCATAAAAAAGGTTGTAAACATTGACGATGTTTTTTTAGTTACTTAAGGAATAAAAGCAAAACCGGGATTAGTCGATACTATCCCGGTTTTTATATCTGAACTGTCTTTTAATTAAAAACAAAATTAGATCATTACTTTGATAAACCTAGCTTGATAAAAGCAATCCCTTTGACTTCAGGGGACTTTCGGTTCAGTGTTTCCACCAGCATTGCTACCGTCACGTTCATCATAACAAATGATAGTTACATTTAAACTCCTTTTAGATTAATAAGAAGTTAAAAAACAATTTTCTAGACAAATTGGGAATATATCCAGGAATCACAATATTATATTACCATTAATTTCAATCTTAAAATTACAATCAAGAAAGGTAGCGGCGCGACGGCACATCATCATTCTTGCTAAGAAAATCTCAAAGTATTCCATCACTTGACAAATAGTAGTATCAATTTTCAGTTCTAAGGTGATGGTTTTCTTTTTGGAATCAACGTTGAGAAAAGAATGGATGGCTGCATAATTAACTCGATCATGAATATTAAGAGTTGCTATATTAGTATTTCTAGCCCGGCTGCGATGAACATCGGATTTATCGGCCAGAATAAGTGCAGCGGCAATATGATTGACTGCTTCTCCGTATTCTTCCTCGTGGTTTCCTATAGCGCCTACAATAGAAGCTGCTTCATAGGGATCCATTCCTTTTTTTAATAAATAATTAAGAGCCATGATAGCCCCGGTTCTACCGTGGTCCTTACGATTAGCGATATTGCCAATGTCATGGAGATATCCGGCGATAGCGGCCAACTCACCTTGACGCTCCGGGAAGTCTAGTCGAATTAAAATGTTTTGGGCAATATTCGAGACTAGGTTAGTATGGCGCAATCCATGTTCGGTATAACCCATCGCTTTTAAATGCTGATCTGCTGTTTGTATGAGAGCAGAGGTCAAGGGGTCGTTTTTTATTTCTTCCAAGGTTATCAACATTTGTTATCCTTTCATATAGAATATAAATCATATCAAGGTTAAGAGTAAATATTAGTTTAATTGTTTTAATAAGGATATTCCACATTTTTTGGAGCATTCCTGTTATGAAAAAGAGAAGGCATTCCCTTCTTCCGGAAAGCCTCCTAGGATACTTAGCTGATTATAATTATCAAGCTTACCATTTATAGATTACGCGAAGTTCTTGGGTTGAATCCTTTGTTTCATCAAGGTCTTTGGAGCGGTATTCAAGAGTAATACCGTTCTTTAAGACATACCCAATACAGTAAGCGATCCGGGTAAATTCTTGGCCTTTTAGGTTTGTTTCCGCGTCATCGTTTAAATCCATACCGTATTTAGCATAAAAAGTATCTTTCTTATACTGTAATTCAAGAATTTGAACTTCTTTCTCTTGGTTGTTTTCACCCATATTTAAACCAATGGTTAGCATTTCTATGGGAGTAACTTTAACATTAAGTACATAACCGTCTTTATCTCCGTCTACTGCAGTATTAATCAAGTTAAGATCCGTATAGATAATGCCGTTTTTGTAGGCTAAAGTAGCGACATAAGCTCCGTCATTAACTTTAACCCTGTTGTCCCACATGGACTTTTCACCGTCAAGAAGATAAACTAGGCCGGCGGTTAAACCTGGCGTTATTTCCGGGGAAGTATAACCGAGGGCGAAGGGTTCTTTAATCCGGCCATATACGCTATCGGAATTATCGGCTAAAATACCAATGCTGTTGTAAGTTTTGATTTCAAATAAACCGAACCTTAACTTACCCCAATCACTTTTAATATTTGAATAAGCCTCACGGATCCAGGGGCCGACTAGACCGGTTTCACTGCCGTCACTTTTCTGATAAGTGTTGTTAGAGGCATAAAAACGAAGTGTCCAATCAACAGTTTCACTGATATTGTTTGAGAAAAAAAGATTGAGTTCCAGTTTGTTTTGGTCTACATTCCCATCAGGGTCATCAACGCTAAAATCCCTAACGAAAGTGGTATCCCCTTTAATAGAAACTGCAGCCATAGAAATCATGGAGAACGAAAGAATCATCAAAGCGGAGAATAAAATTACTAATAACTTTTTCATCACTATACCTTCCTCCTTAATTAAGATTAAACAGGGGATAAATATCCGGAAAGCGTAACTTTTTAAAATATCACTCCATATTAGGCATTGGTTTTAAGTTAATGAAATTTCTGATTCAACAATACTTAACAAGGAACCTCCTTAATTCCGGAGGTATTTAAGTTGGCGACGCTATCGGTATTATCACTGTTATCATAAATCTTAATTGGTAATAATTAAGAATGAAGGCAGTTTTGATTAAGAGGAATTTAGATCGGAATAATGGTTTAATTAAAAAAACCGCTGGTTGATACCAGGCGGGTAAGAAATAATAATATTCGGGGGAACTTGTGTATTTAATACATCAAGGTTATCGATGAATGAATTTAGCGATAGATGTTGATAATATCATCGTTAGGGACATCTAAAAATTTCTTGGCCCATAATTTTGCAGATGCAAGATCATGCTCAAGATAGTTGCCGCACTCCTTACGGGTAGCACCGGGAATATAACCAGTAAATTGTAACACCTCTCGTAAAGCCTTACGAATTAACTCCGCTACCCAAGAGACTTCTTGGTTGTTACAGAAAACAAAATAAAAGCCGGTTCGGCATCCCATTGGAGAAATATCAATTAAATCATCGGTATAATTTCGAGTAAAGGTAGCCAATAAATGCTCCAGCGTATGGAGAGCTTCACTGGGTATAAACTCCTGGTTAGGTTGGGCGAAACGGACATCAAATTTAGAGACTACACATTCTGGAAATTCGGGGTTAACACTCATAACTTTGGCTTTTCGAACATAAGGAGCTATTACTTGATTATGATCGAGTTCGAAGGATTCTATTTTATTCATGGGTTTTCACACCTTCTCCTTGTTTAGATAGTTAATTTAGAATCGCAATTTTCAATAATAGCGATGAGATTTACCAAAAAATCGGCGCATCTTTCCGAAGCAAGCTGTTTATAATCATTGTATAACATTTTACTTTCATTACCGGGCGTATCGGAGATTGAACGGATGACTACAAAGGGAATGTTGCACAAGGCGCAAACTTGGGCCACTGCCGCTCCTTCCATCTCATTACAATGAGCCCCAAACTCATCAAATAATTGGCTTTTTTTCTCGATTGAATCATTGAATTGATCTCCGGTGGCGATGACTCCCGAGAAGATTTTGAATTCATTACCGATGCTGTTGGCGATGGCTTTTTGGCAGAGCCCAGCGAAATCCGGGTCAGCTTGGAAGAAACCGCAGTCCCGTTCATTAAAAGCACCTCTTTTAATCCCAAACACAGTCAAGTCCACGTCATGTTGAATACATGCAGTGGATATTACTACATCTCCCACGTTGATATCGGGATGAATAGCTCCGGCAGACCCAAGGTTAACGATTCGATCCGGTTGAAACCGGTCAATCATCAATTGAGAGCATCGGGCGGCATTTACCTTGCCAACTCCGGACATCGCAGTGATACAGGGGGTATGATGAATAAACCCTTGGTAAAACACGATATTATAAAGGACGATGGTTTTAATATCGGTCATTTTGTCTAAAACTGAATCTCGTTCGTTATCGACGGCGGTAATTATTCCGAACATTAGTTTTCTCCAATTTTTATAAATAGGCAGCTAAATTAATTTTACTATAAAGTACGATGAATTATTTTCAATTGTAAATATTTTAAAAAATATTTACAATTGAAAACCGTTCCTTATCCGGAATATGTTTAATAAAATTACGGAGGACTCTAAGATTAATAAGAGCATCGGGATAACTTTTGCTGGAAATTGCTTGATTTGTTCTAATCAGGGCTTCCTCAATTAAATCCATTTCATTATGGTTGGTTAAAACCGCCCAAAAAGGTTTCGTCTTTTTCCAGGCTTTAGCGAAGGAATCTAATTTAGGTAGCGCTTGGTCCCAATTTAGAGACTGGATATCCGGTTCAACTCCGGTAAGTTCCCGATTAAGAAAATCCGCCGACTGGTCCAGATAAGACTGGACTAAAAGGCCG
>Ga0123334_1001184_pt1 | contig 33795 bp, 28 predicted proteins | sample BiotimSIPDNA_FD_89706 | JGI IMG/M metagenome (GOLD analysis project Ga0123334, IMG submission 89706) | Anaerobic biogas reactor microbial communites from Washington, USA - Biogas_R1 time_0 SIP DNA | ecosystem: Engineered > Bioreactor > Anaerobic > Unclassified | place: Washington, USA...
AAGACACTTCAGAAAAATCGGCAGAGGAAGACACTTCAAAAAAAACCATTGAAGAAAAGCCGGTAAAAAGAAAATCAACAGCCGCCATAAGACCTGATGACCTGGAAGATGTCAGCCGGCATGAGGCTCTTGATTTTTTAAGAAAGACCTGTGAAAAAATGGGGTTGACTCTTGAAATAACCGCTAAGAAAAACGAAGAATGTATATATTTTGATATAGAAGGAAAAGATGCGGGGACCATCATAGGGAAAAGAGGGCAGACTTTGGATGCCATGCAGTATCTGACCAGTCTCGTTGTAAACAAAGAAAAAGAAAAATACATAAGAGTAGTTTTGGACGCAGAAAACTACAGGTCAAAAAGAGAAAAGACTCTTGAACAACTGGCAGACCGTCTTGCAAGAAAAGTAGTAAAAACCAGGAGATCCGTAAGACTTGAGCCAATGAATCCATACGAAAGAATGGTAATACACGCAACTCTTCAGAATGACCCAAAGGTCAAAACCAGAAGTGAAGGTGAAGAACCATACAGAAGGGTTATAATCGAGCTCAAATAGAAAAACCGTAATGGCCCGTGGTATCCACGGGTCATTTTTTAAAAGGAGAACAATGAAAGAAACCATTGCAGCCGTTTCCACAGCCTATGGGGAGGGCGGTATAGGAATAGTAAGAATAAGCGGTGATGCAGCGGAACAGATACTTACCGATATATTTGTTCCCGCTTTTGATGTCCCCGGAAAAGAGGGGCACAAGACCCAAAGACAAAACACAGTCGGAGAAAACAGAAAACTGATTTACGGAACTGTAACAGATCCTAAAACCGGGGAAAAAATAGATGAGGCACTGGCGGTTTTCATGAAGGGACCTGCCACATATACAAGGGAAGATATAGTGGAAATAAATTGTCACGGAAGTGTTATTTCCCTTCGAAAAACTCTGGCACTGGTATTATCCATGGGCGCAAGACCTGCCGAAAACGGAGAGTTTACCAAAAGAGCGTTTATAAACGGCAGGCTGGATCTTTCCCAGGCAGAAGCAGTGATAGATATTATAAAGGCAAAGACCGACAAGGGTTTTGGCATTGCCATGGATCAGCTTTCGGGAAAGTATTCCAAAGAAATATCGGACATAAGAAACAGAATCAAAGATATTCTTGTACAGATAGCGGTCAACATTGATTATCCCGATGAAGACATAGAAGAAATAATGTACGAGGACCTTAAAAAAAGTGTATCGCAAATAGGCGATATGATAGGAATTCTAATAGATTCAGCGAATACAGGAAGAATAGTAAAGGAAGGACTTGATGTTGTCATAGTGGGAAGGCCCAACGTGGGGAAGTCCTCCCTTCTGAATGCTTTGCTTAGAGAATCAAGAGCCATAGTCACCGAGATACCCGGGACAACAAGAGACACTATCGAAGAAACCATAAGCCTTAAGGGCATACCGGTAAAGATAACAGACACAGCCGGGATCCACTATACCGATGACCACATTGAAAGGATCGGAATAAAAAAAAGCAAGAGTGCTTCTGAAAAAGCGGATCTTATTATTTTCATGCTGGATGCCAGTCAAAGACTTACAGATGAAGACAGAGAGATAATGGAAGCTATCATTGGGAAAAAAACCATTGTACTGATAAATAAAACCGATCTCGAGAAAAAGCTGGAGACGGATGAGATAAAAAAAACCCTTTCAAGCTGCAGGCTGATAGAGACCTCCTTATTGTCCGGCGAAGGCCTTTCCGAGATAGAAGAGGAAATTGAAAAACTTGTTTACGGAGGACATGTAAAGCAGCAAAACAGCTTACTGGTAACCAATGCAAGACATGAAACGCTGCTGAAAGAGTCTGCAAAAGCCCTTCTTGATGCAGAAAAAATGATATCGAACGGCGGGGCCTTGGAGTTTATAGAGGTGGATATAAAAAGAAGTTATGATTTTTTGGGTGAGATAACGGGAGAAACGGTTTCAGACGATATAATAGAGGAAGTTTTTTCCAGATTCTGCCTTGGTAAGTAAGATGAAAAGTTGTTCTATGGATGAATATGATGTAATCGTGGTCGGAGCCGGTCATGCGGGATGCGAGGCGGCTCTTGCTTCTGCGCGTCTTGGCAAAAAAACGCTGCTCCTGGCAATAAATCTGGAATCAGTGGCCATGATGCCCTGTAACCCTTCCATCGGAGGAACCGGAAAGGGGCATCTGGTCAGAGAAATAGATGCCCTTGGCGGAGAGATGGGGATCAATATCGATAAAACCTTTATACAGAGCAAAATGCTCAATACTGCCAAAGGTTCCGCTGTACATTCCTTAAGAGCTCAGGCCGACAAGCAGCTTTACCATCAGGAAATGAAGAAAACCGCAGAAAACCAGGAGAATCTTGATTTGAAACAGGAGGAAGCAACGGATATAATCATAAACGAAGGAAAGGTCCAAGGGGTTATAACAAAAACCCTGGTGGAATATAAATGCAGGGCGGTGATTTTGGCCACAGGTACATTCTTAAGGGGAAGGATATTTATTGGCAGCACTTCCTATGACAGCGGTCCCAACGGTCTTTCCGCATCAATAATGCTGGCGGACAATTTAAAAAAACATGGTATACCTTTGCGAAGATTCAAGACCGGGACACCGGCAAGAGCATTGGGTTCGTCCGTCGATAAAAGCAAGATGAAAGAACAGAAAGGGGACGATACGATCACACCCTTTTCTTTTATGAATGATGATATAGAAAAGGAACAGGTTTCATGCTGGCTTACATATACCAATGAGAAAACCCACGAGGTAATAAGAGAAAACCTTGAAAAATCAGCACTTTACGGCGGATACATAGAAGGGATCGGACCTAGATACTGCCCGTCTATCGAAGATAAAGTCAACCGGTTTTCCGAAAAAAAGAGACATCAGCTTTTTGTGGAGCCCGAAGGTATAAACACCGATGAAGTCTATCTGCAGGGCATGGCCACCAGCCTTCCAAAGGACATACAGGAGGCTTTTTATAAAACCATCGCAGGCCTTGAAAAACTAAAGATCGTAAGGCCCGGATATGCCATTGAATATGACTGTATCGATCCCCGGGAACTTAAAATGAGCATGGAAAACCGCAGCATAGAAAATCTGTTTTGCGCAGGACAGCTCAACGGCAGTTCCGGATATGAAGAAGCGGCGGCCCAGGGAATAATGGCGGGAATAAATGCAGTTTTGAAGATCGACGGTAAAGAACCTTTTATTCTTGACAGAAGTGAAGCATATATAGGAGTGCTGATCGATGACCTTGTAACAAAAGGAACCTCTGAACCCTACAGGATAATGACATCCCGGGCAGAATACCGGCTTGTTTTAAGACAGGATAATGCAGATATAAGACTTACGGAAAAAGCCTACAGACTTGGACTGGCATCACAAGAAAGGTACGAAAGGGTCCTTCGAAAAAAGAAAATCATTGAAGAAGAACAAAGAAGATTTGAAACTACAAGAATAGACCGGGAAACAGCAAATACTTTCCTAAATAAAAAAGGAGGTTCCGGCGTCAAAAACAGCGTTACTCTTTCAGAGCTTTTAAAAAGACCGGAAGTTTCATATGAGCAGTTAAAAGACATAGATCAAGAAAGACCGAAGATGAAAAAGCACGAGGCAGAAGAACTTCAGGTCAGGATAAAGTACAAAGGATATATAGAAAAACAGCAGGCACAGATCGAACGCTTCAGGAAAACGGAACATAGAAAACTTGATGAGAACATGAATTATCGTGAGATACAGGGTATCAGGGAGGAAGCAAAACAAAAGCTGGAAGTCTTAAAACCCCTTTCCCTGGGACAGGCATCAAGAATATCAGGAGTTTCCCCTGCTGACATAAACGTTATAATGATATGGCTCGAAAAGAAAAAAAGAGAAAAACAGAGAAAACAGTAAAGCCGTATGAAACATTAAATCCCTATGAAATAAGAAAACCATAAAAAATATGAAAATAAGGAAGCTAAATGAAAAAAATCGAAACTCTTCTAAAAAAGCACAAAATAAAAGAAAATATAATCAAAATTGCCGTTCCTGCCATGGAAGAGTATATGGGCAGCATAATTGAATGGAATAAAAAGGTAAATCTTACAACAATAACCAGCAGAGAAGATTTTATTGAAAAACATCTGGTAGATTCCCTTATTTGCGCAGACTCAAAAGAGATCCGGAACTCAAAAACGATTATTGACGTGGGGACAGGTGCCGGATTTCCGGGAATACCGCTGGCATTGGTTTTTCCTGAAAAAAGTTTTTTACTTCTGGATTCTCAAAACAAAAAAATCGGAATAATAAGAGAAGCGGCAGAAAAAGCAGGGATCAGAAATGTTATATTCATACACGGACGTGCGGAGGATCTGGCCCGAGAAAAAGACTACAGGGAAAAATTCGATCTTTGTTTATCAAGGGCAGTTGCGCCAATGGCGGTACTTCTGGAATACTGTCTTCCGTTTGTCAGGAAAGGCGGGAATTTTTTGGCTTATAAAGGTGCAAAATGGCAGCAGGAGATGGATGCCGCTGAAAATGCCCTGGATATACTGGGCGGTAAAAAAACAAGGATAGATAAAGACGGCTGCGGGAAAGAAGGCACAGAGCATGTAGTTATATATATTCACAAAGAAAAAGAAACTCCCGGGAAATATCCCCGAAAGGCTGGAAAACCTTCAAAATATCCACTTTTATAAAAATGTTTCACGTGAAACATTTTTTTATTGTGGCATATTTCTAAAGTATAAGGTATAATCAAAGGGCACTTAGCACAAAGAAAGGAGGCGAGGAATTGGGTAAAGCGATAGCTATTTTTAATCAGAAAGGTGGTGTTGGCAAAACCACAACCAATATAAATCTTGCCGCAAGTCTTGCACAAAAAGGAAAAAAGGTACTCGTAATAGATATAGATCCCCAGGGAAACACGACCAGCGGACTGGGGATATCGAAAAAAGACCTTGAAATTTCAACATATGAACTGCTTACAGATGATGATGCGGATGCAAAAGATGCAATCATGCACACATCTACAGAAAAGATGGATATAATACCGGCTAATGCACAGTTGGCCGGAGCAGAAGTGGAACTTGTACAGCTGAAAGCCAGAGAAAAAAAGCTGAAGCAGGCCATCGAAGGGATAAAAGATTCATATGACTATATTTTTGTAGACTGTCCCCCTTCCCTTGGGCTGTTGACCATCAACTCTCTTACGGCCGTTGATTCCGTGCTGGTTCCCATACAATGCGAGTTTTATGCCCTTGAGGGCGTCAGCCAGCTGATGAGCACCATTGAAATAGTAAGAAAGAATCTTAATCCGGACCTTCAAATACAGGGTGTTATCCTGAGTATGTTCGACGGTAGGACAAATCTTTCTATACAGGTGGTTGAGGAAGTCAAAAAGTATTTCAAAGAAAAGGTTTACACAACGGTCATACCAAGAAATGTGAGACTGGCAGAAGCCCCCAGTTACGGCATGACCATCGCCGAGTATGACCCCAGATCCAAGGGAGCAGAAGCGTACAGGGAATTTGCAGAAGAATTCCTGGAGATGGAGGAAAGCAATGGCTAAACCAAAGAACAAAGGACTGGGGCGCGGCCTTGAGGCTTTGATGGGAGAGGCAGCCATAGGGATCCGGGAAAAAGACGGAAAAGGCAGCGGAATAGAATATATAGACATAAATAACATAAAACCCAACAGAAATCAGCCAAGAAAAGTTTTCAGCCAAGAAAAAATAATAGAACTGGCGGATTCCATAAAAGAACACGGAGTCATACAGCCCCTTATTGTAAGAGCCGCCGATTCAGGATATGAACTGGTGGCAGGAGAAAGAAGATGGCGCGCAGCAAGGACCGCAGGTCTTAAAGAAGTGCCATGTATACTAAGAGAGCTGACAGAAGAAGAAAACATGCTGCTGGCCGTTGTGGAAAACATGCAGCGGGAAGACCTTAACCCCATAGAAGAAGCCGAAGGACTGGGAAACATGATCGAAGCTTTCGGACTTACACAGGAACAGATATCAAAAAGTGTGGGAAAAAGCAGGCCGTATATAACAAATGCACTGCGTTTACTAAAATTACCCGACGAAATAAAAGAAATGATAAGCAGCGGAAAGATATCCCAGGGACATGGAAGGGTGCTGCTTACGGTGTCAGACAGGAAGAAACAGGTTGATCTGGCTGACAGAATAGTAAAAGAGGAGCTTTCTGTGCGTGTAACCGAAGCTCTGGCGGAAGGGAAAAAAGAGCAGTACAAAAAACCAAAAACCAGAAGAATGACAAAAAATCCTGATGTTCTGCAAATCGAAAGAGAGCTGAAGGATGCGCTGGGGACAAAAGTCAGCATAAACATGACGGGCAAAAAAGGAAGAATAGAAATAGAATATTACAGCAAGGAAGAACTGGAAAGATTAATAGATATTCTCAAACAAAAGAAATAAAAATGTTTCATGAGAAACATATACCTGAAAAAATGGCCGATCCGAGAAGATCGGCCATTTACGTTAATAAATATACACAATATAACTGTATCACAACAAAGAGATAAAGCGATGATAAATTTCAAAAAACTATGGAAAAAATGTGTATGTTTAAGTATAATCAAGAAAAAGGCTATCAGAAGCAAATGTATATTTATACATATAAATAAATATTTATAGAACGGAGACAAAAAGATGCCAATACTTATCAATGGAAAAAACCTTACAGTTGATGAAGTTATCCGGGTCGCCCGCCGGGGAGAAGAAGTCCGGATCTGCGAAGAATCAAAAATAGCAGTTAAGAAAGCACGGGATTATGTTGACAGGAAGCTTTCTGAGGGAGCGATAATTTACGGTCTTACTACGGGCTTCGGAAAATTTTCCGATACATTTATTTCATGTGAAGAAACGGCAGATCTTCAAAGAAATCTTATAATAAGCCATACATGTGCACTGGGACAGCCTCTGCCAAAAGAAACGGTAAGGGCAGCCATGCTTCTCAGATGCAACGCTCTTTCCAGAGGCAACTCGGGGATCCGTCCCCAAACCCTTTACACTTTGGTAGACATGCTCAATAAAGGAGTTCATCCGCAGATCCCGGAAAAGGGTTCTTTGGGGGCATCAGGAGACCTGGCCCCTCTTTCTCATATGGTCCTCACAATGATAGGAGAAGGAGAAGCGGAATATAAAGGCGAAATAATGGCCGGTAAAAAAGCCATGGAAAAAGCGGGCATCCCTATAATCAGACTGGAGGCAAAGGAAGGACTTGCCCTTATAAACGGAACACAGATAATGACAGCCATCGGGCTCAATGTTTTGTGGGATGCCATGAACCTGCTGAAGGTTTCTGACATCGCCGCGGCAATGACAGGAGAGGCATTGAATGCCGTAAAAAAGGCATACGATCATAAAGTACATGATTTAAGAGGGCATAAAGGACAAAAGGATTCTGCAGAAAACCTGCTTAAGCTTCTTGACGGCAGCGACAACGCTCATGAACTTAACAAAAATAAGGTTCAGGACCCCTATTCTTTAAGATGTGTGCCCCAGGTACACGGAGCATCAAGAGATGCTGTTTGGTATGTTTATGAAGCCGTAAGCAGAGAAATAAATGCGGTGACAGACAATCCGCTGATTTTCCCCGAAGAAGACGAAGTTATTTCGGGGGGGAATTTTCATGGACAACCCATGGCTCTGGCATTTGACTTTCTGAAAAATGCCGTGGCAGAGCTGGCGGATATATCCGAAAGAAGAAGCGAAAGACTGATAAATCCACAACTTTCCGAAGGACTGGAGCCGTTCCTGACAAAGCACGGAGGAGTATGTTCCGGGTTCATGATAGCTCAGTATGCGGCGGCATCCATGGTTTCGGAAAACAAAATATACGCACATCCGGCATCGGTGGACTCGATCCCCTCGTCCGGAAACCAGGAAGACCATGTTTCTATGGGGACTACGGCAGCAAGGACCGCCGAAATGATCCTTGACAACTCCCAAAAAGTTCTTGGGATAGAACTTTTTGCGGCATCTCAGGGAATATGGCTCAGGGGAGAGAAGGGCCTTTCAGAAGCAACGAAGGCCGCATATGATTTTATACGCAAAACAGTAAAGCCCGTAGATCAGGATATAATAATGCATTACGAAATAAAAAAATTCGACGAAATGATAAAAACCAATGAAATAGTTGAAGCAGTGGAAAAAATAACAGGCCCCCTGAAGTAGGAAAGGAGGAATATATATGCTTACAAACGGAAAAATCGCAGAAGCGATGACAATAAAACTTGACCGTGAACTTCCCGAATACCCCAAGTTCGTTGAAGGAAAAAGAAGGGCCCCGGACAGGGGATTCAGACTTACAAAGGAGCAGACGAAGACAGCCCTCAAAAATGCTCTTCGTTATGTTCCCGAGGAATTCCATGAAGTCCTGGCACCGGAATTCATGGAAGAACTGAAAACATATGGAAGAATATACGCTTACCGCTACAGGCCAAAGGGCAGGATATACGGAAAGCCCATCGAAGAATACAAGGGAAAATGTCTTGAAGGAAAAGCTTTTCAGGTAATGATCGATAACAATCTGGATTTTGAAGTCGCCCTTTATCCTTATGAACTGGTCACCTACGGGGAAACCGGGCAGCCCTGCCAGAACTGGCTGCAGTACAGACTCATAAAAAAATATCTTGAAGAGCTCACAAGGGAGCAGACTCTTGTAATAGAATCGGGACACCCTCTTGGATTGTTTCCCTCAAAGCCCCAGGCGCCCAGAGTGATCATAACAAATTCCATGATGATAGGTATTTTCGACAACATTGACGACTGGGAGATCGCTGAAGAAATGGGAGTTGCCAACTACGGTCAAATGACAGCCGGCGGCTGGATGTACATTGGACCCCAGGGTATAGTTCACGGCACTTTCAATACGATCCTGAATGCGGGAAGAAAATATCTGGCAGTCCCCGAGCAGGGAGATCTGACCGGACATACTTTTGTGTCCTCGGGACTGGGAGGAATGAGCGGAGCACAGCCAAAGGCCGCAACAATAGCCGGGGCTGTGGGGATCTTCGCCGAGGTGGACAGATCCAGGATCGAAACAAGGCATGAACAGGGCTGGGTAGATGTGATGCTTTCCGATCTTGACCGGGTGTTTGCCCTGGCGAAAGAAAGTGTACAGAAAAAAGAAAGTATCTCCATCGCCTACTGGGGCAATATAGTGGATCTCCTTGAGGCTGCCATCGCAAAGGATTTCAAGATCGATCTTCTGAGCGATCAGACATCATGTCATAATGCATATAATGGAGGCTACTGTCCTGTGGGACTTACTTTCCAGAAAAGAACGGAAATGCTCCACAAGGATAGAAAGATGTTCTGTGAAATGGTGGACGCTTCCCTGCGCAGACATTTTGAAGCAATAAAAGCACTTACAAGAAACGGAACATATTTCTTTGACTACGGCAATTCATTTATGAAAGCCATGTATGATTCCGGGATAAAGGAAATATCAAAAAACGGACGGGATGAAAAAGACGGATTCATATGGCCTTCATATGTTGAAGATATAATGGGTCCTCTCCTTTTCGATTACGGATACGGTCCCTTCAGATGGGTATGCCTTTCCGGAAAACCCGAAGATCTGGATGCCACAGACAAGGCGGCAATGGACTGCATAGATCCCGAAAGACGATTCCAGGACAGGGACAACTGGGTATGGATAAGGGATGCCAAAAAAAACAAGATGGTGGTAGGCACCCAGGCTAGGATACTTTATCAGGATGCGGAGGGCAGGACGAATATCGCTCTCAGATTCAATGAAATGATAAGAGAAGGAAAAGTCGGTCCGGTGATGATCGGAAGAGATCATCATGATGTAAGCGGCACAGACTCCCCCTTCAGAGAAACAGCAAATATAAAAGACGGCAGCAATGTGATGGCCGATATGGCCGTGCAGTGCTTTGCCGGGAATGCAGCAAGGGGCATGAGTCTTTGCGCTCTTCATAACGGCGGCGGAGTGGGTATCGGAAAAGCCGTAAACGGCGGCTTCGGCATGCTGCTTGACGGCAGTGAAAGAGTGGATGAAATACTAAGGTCTGCAATGATGTGGGATGTCATGGGAGGCGTAGCCAGAAGAAACTGGGCCCGCAATGAAAATGCCCTTGAGACATCAGCAGCATACAATGAAAAACAAAAAGGCAAAGCGCATATAACACTGCCATATCTGCCTGATGAGGAATTGATAGAAGAAACTGTCGGAAAGTTTATGAAGTAGATTGGTTCGCAGGAGAAAAAGATGAGTACAACACTTATAAAAAACATAGGACTTTTGCAGACTCCCATTGGCAGCCGCCCCCACGGGGGAAAAGAGCAGGGAGAGAATCTTAAAATAAAAAATGCGGCAGTCTTTGCAAGAGATGGAATAATAGAGGAAATAACAGAAAAAGGCAGATTGCCCGGAGCATTTGAAAAGGAAGATGCGGATGAGATAATCGATGCGGAAGGGAACCTGGTGACACCGGGTCTGGTGGAAGGGCATACTCACCTTGTTTTCGGAGGATACCGGCAGCATGAGATACCCCTTAAGCTTAAAGGCGCAGGATATCTGGACATACTCAAAGCCGGCGGAGGCATACTTGATACGGTCAGAAAAACCAGGGAAGCAGGATTCGATGAACTATATGAAAAGAGCAGAGGCTTCCTGGATGAAATGATGGGAATGGGAGTTACCTCCTGCGAGGCAAAAAGCGGATACGGCCTTGATCTTGAAACAGAAGTAAAGATGCTGGAGGTCATAAAGAAGCTTAACGAAGATCACAGGATGGATATGGCGGCCACATTCATGGGAGCCCATGCGGTGCCCCCCGAATACAAAGGAAATCCTGATCAGTATATAGAAATGATCTGCGAAAAAGTACTTCCTGTTATAAAAGAAAAAAACCTTGCTGAATTCGTTGACGTTTTCTGTGAGGAAGGAGTTTTTGATGAAGAGCAGAGCAGAAGATATTTGAGCAAAGCAAAAGAGCTGGGATTTTCGTTAAAGATACATGCCGATGAAATAGAAGAAATGGGAGGTTCCAGACTGGCCGGAGAAATAGGAGCGGTTTCCGCTGAACACCTTATTGCCATAGGACCAAAGGGACTAAGGGCCATGGCAAAGGCCGGCGTAACAGCCATGTGTCTGCCTTCCACATCTTTTTATCTGGGTAAGGATTTTGCTCCGGTGAGAAAGATGATAGAAATGGGTATACCTGTGGCAACGGCATCGGATTTCAATCCGGGCTCCTGCCCGTCCCTGAATCTTCAGTTTGTTATCAACCTTGGATATCTTAAGTATAAAATGATGCCTGAAGAAATACTGACGGCAGTGACCATAAACCCGGCATGTGCCATAGGAAAAGGCGATCTATGCGGGACCCTTGAAAAAGGGAAAAAAGCAGATATGGTGATCTGGAATGCAAAGGATATGGAAATGCTTTGCTATAGATTCGGATCAAACCTGGCCCTGGCAACGATAAAGGAAGGAGTATTGATTTAATGGATCTAGCGGATTTGAAAGTAAAAGAATATCTGGATGTGCTTCAGTCAGATGCCCCTGCCCCCGGAGGAGGATCGGTAAGCGCCCTGGCCGGAGCTCAGGGAGTCGCCCTTATGATGATGGTGGCAGATCTGACCTGCGGGAGAGAAAAGTATGCGGGATTTGAAGATGTATGCAAGAAAGTGAAGGACCAGGCAGTAGGACTTTTCAGAGAACTGACTGCAGCCGTTGATAAAGATACGGTGGCCTACAACAAAGTCATGGAAGCATATAAAATGCCGAAAGAAAATGACGAACAAAAAGAACAAAGAAAAAAAGCAATAAAGGAAGCAAATCTTGAGGCAACAGAAGTGCCTTATCAGGTCATGGAGTTTTCCTACAAAGCATTGAAACTTGCAGAGACAATGATCGGAAAATGCAACCCGAATGCGGCCAGTGATCTGGGTGTGGCGGCAGTCAGTCTTATGAACGCAGTCAAAGGAGCATGGCTGAATGTGAGAATAAACATGCCCGGTCTAAAGGATGAAAAAAAAGAAAAGTACTATATGGAAAACGGTAGCGGCATATACAAAGACGCCGAAAAAAAAGCAGAAAAAATATATGAAGTCGTTTTAAAGGAAATGTAAAACAGGAGATATAAAATGGCAAAGATAATTGAAAGTATACCCAATATAAGCGAGGGAAGAAACAAAGAAATAATAGAGGCGTGTGTGGACCAGATAAGACAAACAACGGGATGCACACTGCTTGATTACAGTTCCGACAAAAGCCACAACAGAACAGTAATAACCTACATGGGAAGCATGGAAGGATGTGAGGAGGCAGGAGTGAAGCTGGCAAAAAAAGCGGTGGAGCTCATAGACCTTACAAAGCATCAAGGAGAGCACCCCAGAATGGGCTGCGTTGATGTGATGCCCTTCGTGCCCATAAAAGAAGCGACCATGAAAGACTGTATCGAGCTTTCAAAAAAAGTAGGAAAGAGGATCTCAGAAGAAGCGCAGCTGCCGGTATTTTTATATGAAAGATCTGCATCAGCTCCCCACAGAGAAAACCTTGCAAAGGTGAGAAAAGGGCAGTTTGAAGGTATGGCAGAAAAAGTGAAAGACCCGGATTGGATACCGGATTTCGGAGGGCAGAGGATCCATCCCACTGCAGGAGTACTGGCGGTAGGAGCAAGGCCTCCTCTGATCGCATATAACATAAACCTGGGCACAGAAGATCTTTCCATCGCCGAAAAAATAGGCAAAATAATAAGAGAAGCCGGTGGAGGATTTAAATGCGTAAAGGCCATGGGAGTTATGCTGGAAGAGAGAAACATCGCGCAGGTCTCCATAAACATGACGGATTTCACAGTTACACCCCTGCATAGAGTAACAGAACTGGTGAGAAGGGAAGCGGCCCGTTACGGAGTTCCCGTAATAGGAACGGAGCTGATAGGCCTTTGTCCCATGCAGGCACTGTTTGATGCTGCCGAGTACTATCTGCAGATAGAAGATTTTGATGCATCCGTTCAGGTGATAGAAAACCATTTGCTTTAAACCTTTTGATCCGATATATGAAGATATATCAAAACAAGAAAGTATAAAGAGGACGAAAATGGATCCCGAGAAACCACAAAAAAAAGACAAGAAAACCGCAGTCCTGCAGGGAAACGAAGCATGTGCAAAAGCAGCAATACAAGCAGGCTGCAGATTTTTTGCAGGTTATCCCATAACCCCTTCCACAGAGATAATAGAAATGCTTTCCGGAGAAATGCAGAAAGCCGGAGGAGTTTTCATACAAATGGAAGATGAGATCGGATCGGCATGTTCCATAATAGGTGCCAGATGGGGAGGGAAGAGATCCATGACCGCCACATCGGGTCCCGGATACACACTTATGCAGGAGGCCATAGGATTTGCAGCGGTCACAGAAACACCCACTGTGATCGTAAATGTACAAAGAGGAGGACCTTCCACAGGCCAGCCCACCATGTCATCCCAGCAGGACATATATCAGGCCCGATACGGCAGCCACGGAGATTATGAAATAATAGTTCTCTGTCCTTCTTCTGTGCAGGAAATGTATGATTTTACCACAAGAGCATTTGAGCTTTCCGAGAAATTCAGGACACCGGTCATACTGCTTTCCGATGAAGTTGTGGGACACATGAGAGAAAAGATCACAATGAAGCCCCTGCCAAAAGACACAGGTGAGCAGACCCGGGTCTATGCGTCTTCACCCACAGAAGATTTTTTCCAAGGGGCAAACTCCATGGTCGAGGGACAGCTCCATGATGAACTTGGCAGAAGGATAGGACATATCGCCCCCAAAAGCGGGGAGTTCATAAATAAAATATGCTCAAAGATCACTGATAACATAAAAGAGATCGCAGATGTGGAAGCTTTTTGCATGGAGGATGCGGAAGTGGCCATCCTTGCCTACGGATCCGTTGCAAGATCTGCCATGAACGCCATTAAACTTGCAAGAGGCATAAAGGACGACAGGATAAAAGCAAAATTCCGTATAGTAAAGGATCTGTTTGTCAGAGGGGTTCCTGCCACCATACAAACAGATTACAGCCATTTGAAAGTCGGACTCATCAAGGTAAACACAGTCTGGCCATTTCCCGAAGAAAAGATACAGGAACTGGCAAGAAATGTGGATATGGTCATAGTGCCCGAAATGAATATAGGAAAATACTGTAGGGAAGTCAAAAGAGCCCTTTGGGACAAAACGGTAATATCCATGCCCAAGTGCGGAGGAGAGATACATTCCCCCAATGAACTTCTGGACAGGATACTTGAGGAGGTTTGGTGCAAGTGAACGAACTATATGAAAAATATATCAAGAAAGAATCACTGCCAACACTTTTCTGTCCCGGATGCGGCAACGGAATAGTTCAATTTGCCGCCATAAAAGCCTTTGAGAAGTTGGGCATAAAAGATGAACTGGCATGTGTGAGCGGGATAGGATGCTCTTCCTGGATACCCTGTTACTTCAAAATGGATGTCATGCATACCATGCACGGAAGAGCGCTTCCCTTTGCCGAAGGGCTGAAACTGGCCAGACCTGACAAAAAGATCCTGATTTTCACAGGAGACGGAGACTGCCTTGCAATAGGCGGGAACCATCTGATACATGCGGCATCAAGAAACATAGATCTCACGGTGATAGAAATAAACAATTATATCTACGGCATGACAGGCGGTCAGAAGTCCCCCGCCACACCGGAGGGCGCAGTCACAAAGACATCTCCCTTCGGCAGTTACGACGAGCCCATAGACGGGTGCAGCCTTGTGGCCGCCGCCGGAGGAACTTATGTTGCCAGATGGACTACAGCCCATCCGCTGCAACTGGAAAAAGCCATTGCAGAAGGGATAGAACATAAGGGGTTCTCCTTTATAGAGGTACTTACACAATGTCCCGTTCAGGCCGGAAACAATATTTTCGGAGAAAAAAGTCCGGTGGCCATGATGGCAAGATATAAAGAGATGACCTACATATACAAGGAGGGCATGGAGATCCCCGAAGGCAAGGTAAGGATAGGCAGGATCAAGCATGACACCTCACGTAAAGAATATACTGATAAGGTTTTACAGAAACTCGAAGAAAAAAACATAAAGAAAGGGCAAAGCAATGGCTGATATAACCATAGACAAAGCCTGCTGCAAAGGATGTGACATATGTCTTTCCATATGTCCCAAAAAAATATTTGTACGCTCCAAGAAACGTAATGATTACGGCACGAATATGCCCGAAGCGGTCAACCGGGACGCATGTTTGTTTTGCGGTATGTGTGAAAGACTGTGCCCTGATGGGGCAATCAGTGTAAGAAAGACAGAAGAGGAAAAAGAAAAATGAGAATAAATGTACGTTTCGCAGGTGCTGGAGGACAGGGAGTCATACTTGCTTCTGTGCTTTTGGCCAAAGCATATGGACTGGGAGAAGACTATAATATTTCTCAGACTCAGAGTTACGGACCTGAAGCCCGGGGCGGAGCCTGCAAAGCAGAAGTCGTGATCTCAGATGATTACATAGACTATATGAAGGTTGACAAGGCAGATGTGTTTATAGCCTTTAATCAGGTGGGCTTCAACAAGTACAAAGACACTATAAAAAAAGGTGCCATGGTGCTCATCAACAGTACGCTGGTCGAATCTGACGATCCGGATCATTACAGGATACCCGCCACGGCCATAGCCGAAGAAATGGGAAAACCCTTTGTCATCAATATGGTGATGCTGGGTGCACTTACGAAGCTTATGCCCAAACTTCATTATCCCGCTGTCGAGGAGGAGGTCATGGACAATTTTTCTGCCAGTATAGCAGGAATAAACCTTATGGCCTACGAAAAGGGATATGATGAAATGGAAAAGGAACTTGAAAAAAGAGAAAAGAAATAACATATTAGTATGATGAAAAAAGCGGCCCTTCCGGCATCCTGCTCCGGCCGCTTTTTTATTAAGATTTTTATTTGGATTTTCCGGGGGATAGTTTACGGTAATGGTTTTTTATACATTCGAATGTTTTATCGCTTATATAATGTTCCATCCTGCAGGCATCTTCATAGGCTGTCTTTTCATCTACACCTATTTCAACAAGAAATCCAGCCAGAAGGAGATGCTTTTCGTAGGTGTTTTCTGCGATTGAAAGGCCCTTTTCCGTCATTGAGATATATCCGTTTGGATCCATTTTTATATATCCGTTCTGCCGGAATTTTTTCATCTGCTCGCTGACTGTCGGTTTTGAATAATTCATTTCATTGGCTATGTCTATAGAGCGGACAGAACCGTTTCTTTTTTTTAATATCAAAATAGTTTCCAGATACATCTCAGCAGCTTCCTGAATGATCATAGAGCCTTCTCCTTTCGTTTTTCCTGATTTGATTATAACATTTGTATTTTTTGCTATCAATGGAAAAAATCCTTGACACCGGGGTTAGGAGGTGCTAACATATGACTGAGTTAGGTAACACTAACCATATTTTGCCAAAAACTTAGGAAATAAAACATAAAAGGAGAATAAAATGTTTGCTACTGTATTAATAAGCATATTGCTGGCAGCAGCTGTGACTGCGGCCCTGACGGCACTATATAAAGACAGAAAAAAAGGAAAACCATTATGCGGGTGTGACTGTAAGAATTGCTCGAATCACGGGATATGCAACGGAGAAAAGTCTTAGATACCGATACAAATGCCCCGGGGGGGATCCCGGGGCATTTGCAGTGTGTGTATTCATAAAAGAAGGAAAGTTTGTATGGGAGAAATCCATACTTCTGATCTTTCTTGAGTATAAAACGCAAAAGTGACAAATATGTGAAAAAAAGAAGCGACAAGGTTTCTTTCACCAAATCTTCAAAATTGCTGACTTGTCATCAGCTCATACCATTCATTTATATCGTCCTCTTCAGAATCATAAACAATATCGCCGTTAAGTATGGTCATAAAAGCTTCCGGCAGTTTTTCCTTTTGAAGAGGATCCTCTTCAAAAACAGTAAAATCAGCCTTCTTCCCCACTTCTACAGAACCGAGATTTTCCCGTATTCCTATTTGATAAGATGCATCGACAGTGAGCTGTCTTATATATCCATCCATATCAGAAGAAGTGATTTCTTCGGAGAATATATCCGGGTCTTCCTCCGGACCAAGATACCTGTATTTTTTTTCATGATCTTTTACGATCATATCGAAACCCCTTGCGGAAATTTCAGCAAAAACTTTTTCGATATAATCACTTTTTATTTTGCTGTTATCATTTTCAATGTTCAGCTTAAGAGTATTGAAATTGATAAAACCGTCAAGCTCGGTACATAATGTCTTTCCGTGCATAAGTCTGGAAAGCAGATATCTTGGATTTATGTTTGCCGCTACAGACAATGAATCAAAGAATCTTTGTCTAAGGAGCCCCTCCTGAAGCATGGAGATCAGAATACCCTGATAAGCTTCGCTTAAAACCTGGGGAGAGCCGCTGTTAAAAATGCAGGTGAACCCCCGCTGACACCATGAAAAGGTCTGCCGGTTGATGGCATATTTCAGGGCATCATTATCAAAGGGATCAAGAACGGCAATAATGTAAGGGATGGTCAGTACTTCGATCTCGTCTTCCAAGGCAGCATTCCTGACCAGATCAAGAGCGGAAGAATTGATCCAGATACCGGCACCGTTTTCTGCAAGTATAACTGCAGGATCATCTCCGGTTATTTCATCCAGCATATGGGCGGCTTCTTCGGTTTTTTTCTCCGACATGATACTTTGATCGTAGCCGTAGGCAAAAAAAACATCAGAAGGATCTTCTTCGGAACCCGCATTATCCCCTATGGAGGAAATTTTTTGTGACCACAATGAAAATTCGGAGGCCAGAGCCGCCTTTATTTCGTCTTCATTCATTTTAGGATCCAGAAAAAAGCAGCATTCAAAAAAAGCATCCATGACAGGAGAACCGTTTACATCAATAAGCCCCGGAGTTACATATTTTCCCTGAAGATCCAAAACAAATGTATCAGATGCCTGCATATCAAGAATATCTTCTTTGTCTCCTACGGCGATTATCATACCGTTTTTGCAGGCAACTGCCCGGGCTACGGAAAGATCGGGATCCTGCGTATATATGTCAGCATTGATGATAATAAGATCAGCCGTTTCTTTTTTTTTGAAAATACCAAAAGCCATAAACACCTCCGGGGATATAAAATAAAATTCCGGACAGCATATGCTTATATGAGATATGCCTCAAAACATATTATAACATAAATGATTGCCTGTTATTATCGGATATGATAAGGTGGTTTCATGGAAAAAGAAAAAATCTATGTGGCCACAATAGCTGCCGATGCAGAGGAAGTCATAAAAAAATACGGATTTGGCAAAGAAGAGGATATGTTTATATATCCTCAAAACCTTGATAAAAAAACCCTTCCTGAAATAAAAATGCCGGAAAAAAGATTCCTGCACGGACCCTTCAACGAAGTATACCCTGCTGCAATAGATCCGGCTGCCAGAAAACTTTCAATGGCAAGAATAAACAGGGGATATGAAATAGCCTGCAATTACGGTATAGAGGATATGGTGCTGCATTCCGGATATGTACCTCTGATATATTTTAAGGAATGGCATCTTAAAGAGTCGGTGAGTTTCTGGAAAGAATTCATAAAAGGCAAAGAAGATATCACCGTTTATATTGAGAATGTTATGGACGATGAACCTTATATGATGCTGGAACTTGCAGAGAAGATCGCAGACAAAAGGATAAAACTTTGCCTTGATATCGGACATGTGAACTGTGTCAGCTCTGTTCCCTGCGAAGAATGGGTAAAAGTACTTGCACCATTTTTGGGACATTTACATCTGCACAGTAACAACGGAAATAAAGATGAGCACCTGCCCCTTGGAAAAGGAACATTGAATGCAGAAAAAGCAATGGAAGCGGCAGAAAAACATTGCAGAAAAGACACCACTTTTACCATAGAAAGCACCCGGGCTGAAGCAAGCGTTTTATGGCTCAAAGAAAGAGGATTGCTCAAATAAAAACATGCCGGTCATGACAGAAGGAAGAAATAGGGCTTTACTTTTTGATTTACCGGCATTAGAATTATCGTGTAAAATAAATAAGATCTGTGTTCCGGAAATATCCGGCTAAGAGGGAAGCAGGTTTGAGTCCTGCGCGGTCCCGCCGCTGTAAGGGGAGAGTTTTGTCTATTATGTCACTGAGAGATCGGGAAGACGGACAAGGCGATGACACCTGAGCCAGAAGACCTGCATAGATCCCATGCTGTGCCGGCGGGCGATCGGTATACAGCGTTTGAAAGAGCAGAAAAACGGACTGCGGCAGTTGCCGCAGTTTTTTGCGTGAAAACCTGTGGGGAAAACCTATGGAAAAACAGCTTCGAAAAAAAAGAATAAGAAGGATAGCACTCATAGTGACTGCAGCAGTTTGTCTCCTGGTTTATTTATTCAACCTGGATTTTGAGTATGCTGATTACGACAAAGCTCTGGGAAAAGAGATCAAGCGGGCGGAAAAAGTCCTGCAGGATGCTGAGCCGGGGAATAAAAAAGGACAGTATGATCCGGACACAATAAAAGATTTCAAAAAACAGATCGAAAAAGCAAAGGTTGTTTACAGGGACAAGGAAAGCGAATATGAACAGCAGAAAAATGCCTATGAAAAACTGAAAAAACAAATCAGCAAATTCAAACAAAGCAGCAACAAAGAAGATATTAAAACAGGAAAAGATAAAGAAAAAAAGAAAGAGGACAAAAAACAAAAGGAAAAAGATGACGAAGACCGCCGCGGGGACACAGACAGCAAAGAAGAAAAAACCGTTGACAGTACAGAAAAAAGTGACGGCAAAATAACAGTATACATAGAAATAAGAAACACCACATACAGCGGGCATAGAAGTGTGATACTTTCTGAAACCTCATACAGGACCGATGAGGGCAAAAGCGTTTATGATGTGCTTTATAATACCTGCAGAAACAAAGGCATCCACCTTGATGCCGGATATGAATCAACATACGCAACGACTTATGTTAAGGGGATAGACCATCTTTACGAATATGATGCGGGCAGTCTGAGCGGATGGATGTATAAGGTCAACGGCTCTTTTGTAAACTACGGAAGTTCATCATACAAGGTCAAAAATAAAGACCGGATCGAATGGCTTTATACAACGGACGGCGGAGAAGACCTGGGCAAACCGATACCTTAGACGGCGGAGAAGACCTGGGCAAACCGATACCTTTGACGACGGATAAGGCCCTAGCAAACTGATACCTTAAGGAGGTATACATTGTTCAAAGAAGGACTGGGAGAGACCTCGAAATTTTCGGAATATCATCCCACAGTAAATTTGATATATTTTGTTTTTGTTATAGGGATCACCATGTTCGCAACAAGTCCTGCTTTTCTTGCTGTGACATTTTTTTGTGCATGGTTTTATTCCGTCCTTTTAAGAGGCTATAAAGCCATAAAAATGAATATTGTTTTTATGCTGCCCATATTTGCTGTTATGGTTTTTGTAAATACATTTTTCAACCATAACGGAGAAACTATCCTCTTTTATCTCAACAGGGCACCCATAACAAAAGAAGCACTTGTCTTCGGCATGGCGGCAGCCATCGTTTTGACATCTGTAATAATCTGGTTCATGTGCTTCAATGTGATCATGTCCGCAGACAAGTTTATTTATCTTTTCGGCAGGACCGCACCGATACTGGGACTTCTTCTGTCCATGACCTTCAGATTCATAAAACTTCTGAAGGTCCGTTTCAGGGAAATATCCGACGGACAAAAATGTCTTGGAAAAGAAGGGAGCAGAAAAATATTAAGCAGAATAAGACAATTATTAAAGGAAGTGTCCATCCTTATTTCATGGTCCCTTGAAGCCTCCATAGAAACGGCAGACTCCATGGAGGCCAGAGGATACGGACTTAAGGGACGCACTTTTTTTCATATTTATAAATTTACGGGAAGAGATCTTCAAATGATGATACTGATACTCATATCGGGAGGCATCTCTGCCGCAGGCTGCATCATGAAAGAAATGACGATGTATTATTATCCCGTACTGGATTTTCCTGAAGAAAGCTGGCTTACAGCAGTCATGCTGACCTTTTATGGGATACTGTTGTTACTGCCGGCGATTTCAGATATATATGGAGAGCTAAAATGGGAACGGTTGAATTCAGAAATGTAAGTTTTAAATATCCCCTTTCGGAAAAGGAAGCCCTTAAGGAGGTGTCTCTTAAAATAGATGCGTCGGAATTTGTTGTGGTTTGCGGTAAGTCCGGATGCGGAAAAACAACACTGCTCCGTCAGCTGAAAAAGAATCTTATGCCTTATGGACGGCTGGAAGGGGAAGTGCTTTATGACGGAGAAAATCCTTCAGATACGGATGACAGAAAAAATGCCGCCGAGATAGGATTTGTAAGACAGGATCCGGACAACCAGATCGTAACAGACAAAGTCTGGCACGAACTGGCTTTCGGCCTTGAAAGCCTTGGTCTGGATAACAGCACCATCAAAAGAAGGGTTGCCGAAACCGCAAGTTTTTTTGACATCCAGACATGGTTTCGAAAGAATACTGACGAACTTTCCGGGGGGCAAAAGCAAATGGTGAATCTGGCATCGGTGATGGTCATGCAGCCAAAACTTCTTATACTGGATGAGCCTACAGCGCAGCTGGATCCCATAGCAGCTTCAGAATTTTTGAGGACTATCCACAGGATAAACAGAGAAATAGGTACCACCGTAATACTTTCAGAGCACAGGCTTGAAGAGGCATTTGTAATGGCAGACAGGGTGGTGGTCATGGAAGAAGGAAAGATCCTTTGCGATGATGTTCCGACAAAAGTCGGCACTTATCTTTCGGGGGACCCCAGGAACGATATGTTTTTGGGACTGCCTTCCGTTATGAAGATATTCAATGAGATCGAACCGTCGGGAGAAAGCCCGCTCACAATGAGGGAAGGCAGGATCTGGCTCGAAAGCTTTTTGAAAGACAGGGTAATACCGGAAAGAATGAAAAAGGAACTTCCTCCCGAAATACGAAGACAGGAACAAGCAAAAGACCGGCGGGAAAGCAGGAAGGACGAACAGGGCGCCGGTAAAGACAAAAATGATGAACAGGGCGCCGGTAAAGACAAAAATGATGAACAGGGCACCGGTAAAGACACTGATAAAAGTAAGAAGCATGGGCTCTATACCATCGAGGCAAAAGATCTTTGGTTCCGTTACTCAAAAAAAGAACAGGATGTTTTGAGAGGAACAAATCTTCGGGTCCCTAAAGGTCAATGGCTTTCCATACTTGGCGGAAACGGAACGGGCAAAAGTACTTTGCTTAAGGCGTTGTGCGGTGTAATAAAACCCTCAAGGGGAAATGTAAAAACAGGCGGAAGGATATCCATGCTTCCCCAGGATCCCCGGACACTTTTTACAGAAATAACAGCGGAAGAGGAATTGCAGGAGGCTCTTTCTGATAAAAAAGAAAGCGACAAAGAAAAAGCAGAAAAGACAGAAAAGATGATATGCCTTATGGAACTTCAGGAGATAAGAAAGATGCATCCCTATGATCTTTCGGGAGGAGAGCAGCAAAGGCTTGCCCTTGGAAAGGTTCTTTTGACGGAGCCTTCCATAATACTTCTGGATGAACCGACAAAGGGGCTTGATGCATTTTTCAAAAGGACTCTTGCAGAGATATTTATGAAGCTTACTGAAGAAGGCATGACCATAGTCATGGTTTCCCACGATATGGAATTTTGCGCTGAGTACTCTTACTGTTGCGCCATGTTCTTTGACGGGGAAGTGGTATCTGCGGATGTACCGGAAGATTTTTTCTCTGGCAATAATTTCTATACTACCGTTTCCAACAGAATAGCAGGAAAGTGGTTTCCCAAGGCAGTAACCTATCAGGAGGTCGCAGGATGCGTAAAAGCTATGATGTGACCCGTTATGAATTGGCGGCAAAAAAAAGAAGGATCGTGACGGCTCTTCTGATTTTTATACCCATGCCTCTTACCATATGGGCGGGCATAGTTTTTCTTGATGACAGTAAATACATGCTTGTCAGTATACTCCTTCTGTTTTATACACTGGTGCCGTTTTTCATGGTTTTTGAGAAACGAAAGCCAAAGGCCAGGGAACTGGTGCTGATCGCAATGATGACTGCCCTGACCGTATGTGCACAGATGTTTTTTCACGTCACGATCCCGGTCCAGATGGGGTCGGCGCTTATAATAATATCAGGAATAGCTTTGGGTCCTGAAGCGGGATTTCTTATAGGGGCAATGGCAAGATTTCTTTGCAATTTCTATGAAGGACAGGGCCCCTGGACTCCCTGGCAGATGTTTTGCTGGGGACTTTTGGGGTTTTTGGCGGGACTTATATTCAACAAAGTCGATCTGGAAAAACTGAAATCCCGTGACTTCAAAATAATTTTGGGGCCTGTATTATGCATAATATTTGCCCTGATAGCCGCCTATGTTTCCTATTTGATCATACCGGGAGAAGACAAAACATTTTTCGGCTGGAGACTTTATGCATTTGGCGCAGCAGGCCTTTTGGCGGGGATCCTTCTACAGCGGAAAAGACTTCCGGTGGACAATCTGACTCTGACCATATTTACATTTTTCTCGGTTTTTATAATATATGGAGGACTGATGAATATCTGCGCCATGGTAACGGCGGCGGGGCTTCCCGGAAGCGAGCCAATAAGCTTTGAGACTATCAGAGTAATATACATCGCAGGAGCCCCTTATGATGCGTACCATGCGGGAACGGCGGCTTTATGCATTTTCATTTTCGGCAACGCCATGATCAGAAAGCTTGAAAGGATAAAAATCAAATACGGCATATACAGATGACCGCCCCCGCCGCCCTCCGAAGCCCCCGCCGCCCTCTGAAGCCCTCTGAAATTGCCCCGTAACCCCCCTCTTTACCATGGTTTTTATAACAAATCAGAAAAATTAACCCTTTTTGAACAAAAGTGGGGTAGACAGGGTTAATTTTTTCAGCATATTGACCCTTTTTGCTTAAAAAAGCGTCCAAAAGGGTTAAAAACCTCATGTTTTTTTGAAAAATCTGGGTTTAAGAGAGGAAAAAAGTATAAAAAACAATTTTTTATAAAAATTTTAACCCTGAGATAAGTAAATCAAGGCAAAAAGGGTTAAAAATTCCGATTTGATATGATTTCAAGCGAAAAATCTTTAAAAAAAGCCAAACACCTATAAAAAAGCAAAAAAACATAATAAACAAGGTGGACAAGAGTAATTGAGGGTGTTAAAATCAGAACGAAAAGCAAAAGAAAGAAAACAAAGGATCAAAAGCAGAAAGGGCCAAAAGCAAAAGAGAGAAAAATCAAGAAAAAAATAAATAAGTTTATGTTCCGGTGAAAGCCGGCTAAGAGGGAAACCGGTGAAAATCCGGTACGGACCCGCCACTGTAAATGGGGAGCGAAGCCTGAGTCGAAAGACATCCACTGAAACCTTTGTTTCGGGAAGGAAGGCGAAGCTTTGATCCATGAAGTCAGGAGACCTGCATGAACTGTAAAAGCTTCGGGTAAAAAGCAAAAATTATAGCAGAAAAACGGACTGCGGCAACTGCCGCAGTTTTTGTTATTAAGGCAAAAAGAAAAAGATTTTTTAAAAAAGCAAATATGCAAAAAAGCAAATATGCAAGAAAATATAGTAAGGGAAAAAAGCAATGAGAATTAAAGAAAAGAAAAAACTGATCGCGTTCATAACAGCAGTTGCAATGCTTTTTAGCATAGCTGGGGTTGTTCCGGCTTATGCCGCCGTTACTTCTGCGCAAACGCCGGCGAAGATTGATTACGGAAGCCTTAAGTGGGCCAGAAACTTTGGTTCGGGATGGGGGAATTCACCTACCCCGCCTTTGATAGAGGGGGAATCGGTATATGCCGCGGCAGCAGGAAAGATATACAAACTGAATAAAGAAAACGGAACAATAGAAGAACAGGCCTCTTTGGGAGAAGGTGCGGGAGTTGATTATGCGACCATACCTCCCGCCTTGGGAGCAGCGTATATAGGAGAAGAAGGAAGCCAAACAACTAAAAAAATCATTATGGTGCCTGTAAGTCGGGCAAGACTTGCAGCATTTGATGCCCAAACCCTTGATCTTCTCTGGACAGCTGACCCTGAAGCTGCCAACGATCCCGAAAATCATAGATTTGATGTGGATCCGGGATATGTTGACACAGGACAGACGATTTCTCCTGTGACATACAAAAACGGTTATGCATACTACGCCACATGGAACGGATCCGGAAAACCCGGCTACTATTATTGTGTAGATACAGATAACGGTGAAATAAAAGGATATATAAAAAATGAAGATGGTGGATTCTATTGGGCAGGTGCATATGAGGACCCCCAAGCGGGCCCCCAAGCAGATTCCTCATCAGATCCCGGATATGTAGTATTCGGATCTCAAGCAGACAGTAACGGTGACGCTACCCTTTACTGCATGCCTTCCGACCTAGGAGGACCAGGAAATGACAATGCATCAAAACCCATAGACAAGGAGACCCTTCAAGATTTCGGAAACATTTCAGGGAATGTGCTTTATTGGGAAGATAACAGCGGAGAAGGAATAACAGAATATATATTTGTCATGACTGATGAGGCAAAAATTCTTAAATACATGATTGAAAAAGATGATAACACGGGAGAAGTCACCGGCATAAGTGCTGTCGAAGTGGATCCTGAATCAGAGGAGATTTATCTTGACCTTGGCGGGACCATATCATCGGGAGCAACTATCCATGACGGAAAGATCTATGCAGGTGTTTCAGGCGACACTTCGGGGTTTGGCACCAGCGGCCACACTATGAAAATAATAGACTGTGCAAGTATGACAATCGATGACAGTGCCCCTATTCCGGGATTTGCAAAGGCGGAAAAACTGATTTCAACTCAAAACCAAAGTGAAACCGACGAACTATATCTGTACGCCACATTAAACAATATTACCGGGGGCATATATATCCTAAATATCAAAGATAAAACAGATAATAGCGGCACAAAAGAAATAGAAGAAAATAAATCCGGATACCTTTTTGTTCCGGACCGGCAAAAACAACAATACTGTATTTCTCCTTTGAGCGCTGACAATGATGGCAATATTTATTATAAAAACGATTCCGGAAATATAATGGCGATCAGTGGCGGATATACAATAACCTCTTCAGTATCATCCGGCGGAAGCATAACAAAAACTTGCGGTGTTATAGAGGGAGAAAATAAGGATTTTGAAATCATCCCTGCCTCGGGATATGTTTCAGCGGATATAAAGGTGGACGGGGTAAGCCAAGGCCCGGGAAGCAGTTACAGTTTTATAAACGTTACTGCTAAACATAGCATAAAGGCAGTTTTTATACCTGCTGTTACTTTGGGACTTACAAAAATAATCAACAGCAGCTACACCAGTGTAAAGCTTTACTGGAGTCCTTCTGCAAATGTTACCGGATATGAGATCCTAAGAGCAAAGGCGGGAGGAAGCTTTGCAAAAATCGCAGACTTGAAATCAACAAACATATCCTATAAAAACAGCGGTCTTTCCACGGGGAAAAAATACTCTTATAAAATCAGGGCATATTACAGCCTGTCGGATGGCAGAAAAATATATTCAGGAACTTCTTCTGTAAAGAGTGTAACAGTCAAGCCTGCCGCACCTGTGATCAAGGCAAAGGCAGGAAAAAGGAAAATAACAGTAAGCTGGAAAAAAGTATCCGGAGCAAAGGGATATGTTGTTTACAGAGCTGTCAAGAAAACGGGCAAATATAAAAAGATAAAAACCATTAAAAAGAGTTCTGCAAGATCATGGACAAACAAAAACCTGAAAAAAGGAAAAAAGTATTTTTATAAAGTCCGGGCTTACACAAAAGTGAAAAAGAAAACGATAATAGGCAATTACTCAAATATCAGCTATAAAAAAGTCAAATAAGAGAATTCAAAAAACATTGAACCACAAAATTGAAAAAGCAACAAAACCATGAAAATCAAAAAGCATCGAAGCCGGAGAATTTAAAAAGCACCCAAAACACGAAATTGAAAAAACACAAAAACCACCAAACACAAAACAACCAAGAAGAAACGTAAAAGAAAGAGAGGAGAAAAATGAAAAAAACAAAAAACAAAAACATCATAGCACTTATAGTATCTTTTGCTATGGTTTTCACAATTTTTCCGGCTTTTGCATCAGCGGATGTCGGACCGGTTACCGTGAAGGTATGGTTCAATGCCTCCGACGCAGAACGTTTTATTATGCCCAGGCAGGAACTCACTGTTTCGTCGGATCTTTCAAACGAATATTATGGCATACGAGAACAGGAAAACGGAGTTACTGTAATCGATGTTCTTATTGCAGCCTGTATAAAAAAATACGGAAATGCTTTCAATAATACTTCCAAGACAAACTATCTTGATTTTTCCTACAGCGATGCATACGATTCTTATTCTGTCACAAAATGGTTCGGCCGGAGTACAATGAATACGCTTTATTACATCAACAGAAGCATGTCTTTATACAGCGTTGATCAGACTGACGTATCAAACGGAGATATGATCGAATCGGTTTATGTGGGAGAATCATTTTCAGATCTTTATTCATGCTTTGACAAAAACAGTTACAGTGCAAAAACCGGCCGGAAGTTCCGGCTCACAATAAAAGCCGACACTTGGGGAACAGCTGTAAGACCCAATACAGGAACGCGTTTGTGCAGCGTTGATAAAAGCACAGGTCTCCTGACTGTACTTCCCGGGATGACCACTGATGCCGAAGGAATAGCATTGATTTCTTTTAATAAGCCGGGAACTTACTATATATCAGCAAAGGGGTCCGTTACATATGATAATTTTGGTTCAACTGTAACCGGTAACATCACTGCGCCATGGGCAGAAGTTAAAGTTACAATGGATGCTCCTTCTGTAAAAGCAGTAAACAGAAGTGCAAGCAGTATAAAAATAAGCTGGACAAAAATTGTCGGAGCAGAGAAATACCGGGTATACAGATCCGTAAAAAAGAACAAAGGATTCAAGAAGGTGAAAACCACCAGAAAAACCACATGGATCAATAACAAATTAAAAACAGGAAAAAAATATTATTACAAAGTGCGGGCGATAAGCGGAAATGAAAAAAGCCCTTTTTCCAAGGTTAAAAGTTCAGTTCCAAAACCGGCAAAAGCAGTAATAAAAAAGATACAAAACAGAGGCGGCAATATTTTGATAAGCTGGAAAAAAGTAAAAGATGCAGACGGGTATGTTGTCTATAAAAAAGAAGGCAGCAAAGGCAAGTTCAGAAATGTAAAAACACTTAAGGCATCATACAGCAAACAATACAAAAGCATGGGAATAAAGAAAGGAAAAGTATACAGTTATAAGATAAAGGCTTACAAGATATTGAAAGGAAAAAAGGTATATGGTGACTTTTCAGAGATCAAAAAAATAAAAGTAAAATAAGATTGCGTAAAGGCAAAAGCTTTTCATCCTGAAAGTGCGGCAGACTGTAAAATATGGTTTGCCGTGCTTTTTTAATGTAAACCAAAAGCTTTTCATGAAAAAGGAAAAGCCTTTAATGTAAAACAAAAGCCTTACATGAAAAACCAAAAGCCTTTAATGAAAAAGCAAAAGGTGCCCATAAAAAATCAAAAACCTGACCCGGAGAAATTAAAGCCCTTTTCTTCGAGCAGGGTGTTGAGCTTCTGTTTGGAAGGTTCAGTTAAAAATCCCGTCAGAACAAAGTACATATGCATGACAGAATTACGGACAAGTACTTTGGGATCGGTTTTTTCGTTTATTACAGAAGACATTTTTACAGAGGAAAATCCGGCATACAGTAAATCATCTGCAAGATAGTGTTTTTGTGTTTCGGGGATCTCATCCATTATTCCCCGGGCTTCCCAGCTTTCAAAAATTTTCAGGAGCTGAGAGCGTATTTTTTTAATATGTTTCATGTAATTTTTACACATGATGGGATCGTTTTTCAGGACAGTAAAAAGCTCAAGATAAAAGAAGCGATAACGGATGAAATAATGGGAGATGCCGATCAGAAATTCCGGAATACCCTCCGCAGACTCTGCCGAAGGACCGCTGGAAAAAATCTTGCTGTTTTCCGGAAGCATATCTTCTTCCCATATACATCGTATGATATGCTCTTTGTTTTCAAAATAATAATAAAGATTACCGGGACTTATGTCCATTTTTTCTGACAGAATAACAGTACTTACATTAGATGCACCTTTTCCATTGAACATCTCTATGGCAGTACTTTTTATTTTTTCTCTGGTTTTCATAAAAACCCCCTATTTTATATAGACCTTCGGAAGCCTTTGTCCGAAAGCACAGACTATTTCGTAGTTGATGGTACCGGTGGCATCACCTATATCATCGGCAAGAATGGTATTTTCCCCGCTATCTCCAATTATTGTGACTTCATCCCCAACTTTTACTCCCGGAACATCAGTAACATCGATCATGCACTGATCCATACATATGTTGCCGGCAATGGGAGCAAAAACGCCGTCTACCAGAACTCGTCCCGCCTGGGAATAGGGACGGGGAAATCCGTCTGCGTATCCCAAAGGTATGGTAGCTATAAGACTCTCTCTTTTTGCGATGAATTTTCTTCCGTAACTTACAGAAGTGCCTTCGGGCATAAGGGCCAGTCTTACAATATTGGCTCTTACAGACATTACCGGTTTTAAATCAATGAGACTTTTATCCACTTCGTGGGAAGGGTAGCATCCGTAAAGGATTATGCCGGGGCGGACAGAGTCAAACCACACTGAAGGCAGCTCCATTATGGCGGCGCTGTTGGCAAAAGTGCGCATGGGAATATTTATACCTGAAGCCAACAGGGCATCATAAAATCTGTTATAGTTTTTTTCCTGTTCCCTTGCATAAGACTTGTCCTTCGCATCTGCAGTGGCAAAATGTGAAAACAGCCCTTTGATCTTGAAGCAGGAAAGAGCTTCTATCTTTTTGATATCCAGTATAGAAGAAAGAGTACCGGCAGAAAGTTCGCCTGAAGAAAGAGTTCCGGCAGAAGGATTGCTGACGGGGTAACCGATGCGGCCCATACCTGTGTCTGCGGCAATAAATCCCGAGATAACTTTCCCTTTTTTTTGTGCGGCATCGGAAAGTGCAGAAGCGTTATCGTATGACATGACCACGGGAGTAATATCATAGTCAACGATGGTGTAAGAATACATTTTTGGAGTCAGACCCAGCATGACTATTTCTTCTTTTGCTCCTGCGTCCCTTAAAGCGACGGCCTCGTGCAGAGTGGCTACGCCGAAGGATCTGATATTATTTTTTCTCAGGACCTCCGCCATGGCAACAGCACCGTGACCGTATCCATCAGCTTTTATTATGCCTGTGATTTCCACATCGGGACCGACTTTTTTGCGGATATTTTTTATGTTATGATCTGCGTTTGAAAGATTTATCTCCGCCCAGGCGGCTCGTTTTGCTTCTTTATACATCAGGTGTTCTCCTTATGATGTCGCTGCGGCCCGGTCCGTTGGACACCAGGGTCACGGGGAGCTGCAGTTCTTTTTCTATCTCATTCACATAGCTTTGGCATTCAGCCGGAAGCTTGCCAAATTCTCTGATACCGCGAATATCACATTTCCATCCCGGAAGGGTTTTCAGAATCGGTTTTGCCCGGGACAAAAGAGTGGTGTTGGGGAATTTTTTTGTGGTCTTGCCGTTGATTTCATAGCCGATGCAAATGGGTATTTCGTCAAGATATCCCAGGGGATCAAGGACAGTTAGGGCGACTTCAGTGGCGCCCTGGATGCTGCATCCGTATTTTGTGGCAACAGCATCAAACCATCCCACCCTTCTTGGTCTTCCGGTGGTGGCGCCGTATTCTCCGCTGTCTCCTCCCCTTTTTCTTAGTTCTTCTGCTTCTTTATCAAATATCTCGCTTACAAAAGCTCCTGCGCCCACGGCACTGGAGTAAGCCTTTACAACGGTTATGATATCCTTTATTTCATAGGGAGGAATGCCTGCACCCACTGATGCGAAACCGGCCAGGGTGGAAGAAGAAGTGACCATTGGATATATGCCGTGGTCCGTATCTTTAAGAGCCCCCAGCTGTCCTTCCAGAAGGACATTCTTTTTCTCCTTTATTGAGTCATGAAGAAAGGAAGAAGTATCACATATGTAGGGCTCTATTATTTCAGCATAATCCCCAAGGGTCTTTACTATATCATCCGGATAAAGTTCCGGCTTGCAGTAGAGATTTTTTAACAGAGGATTTTTTTGACGGCATACATTTTCTGCTTTCTCCCTTATGAAGGAGGCATCTGTAAAAAGCTCATTTACCTGGAAACCTATTTTTGCATATTTGTCCGAATAACAGGGAGCGATACCTGACTTTGTTGAGCCAAAAGATTTTATTCCCAGACGCTCCTCTTCGTACTGATCAAAAAGTATGTGATAGGGCATAAGTATCTGGGCTCTGTCTGAAACCAGCACCTTTGGTGCCGGGACTCCTTTTTCTGTAAGAGAGTTTATTTCTTTTGCAAAGTAGGGTATGTTCAGAGCCACACCGTTTGCTATGACACTGGTGGTATGATCGTAAAAAACTCCTGACGGAAGAAGGTGCAGAGCGAATTTGCCGTAATCGTTTATTATTGTATGTCCCGCATTGCTTCCCCCCTGGAACCGCACGATGATATCTGATTCACGGGCCAGCATGTCTGTTATTTTTCCCTTGCCCTCATCTCCCCAGTTTGCTCCTACTATTGCTTTTACCATTGTAAAAGATCCTTTCGTTTTATATTTCAAATATTTTGGGCTTATCTATATTTCTATTTTGGGTCCGGTCTATATTTCTATTTTGGACTTGATACCCAGAAGTTTTTTATTTTTGTTCAAAAGAGGTCGCACCACATTTTTAAGATAATCGGCAGTCTGCTCTTTGGCACAGCCTATGAAGTTTTTCGGGTCCATGACTGCACTTATTTCTTTTTCAGTCATGCCGAAGGTTTCATCCTCAGAGATGCGAAAAGCCAGGTCGCAGGGAAGGCCTTTTTCTTTGACAGTCCTGGCGGCTTCCATGGAATGTATCCTTATTTTTTCATGGAGCTCCTGCCTGTCCCCGCCTTTTTTCACTGCGTCCATAAGGATATTTTCTGTGGCCATAAAGGGCAGTTCTGCTTTAAGATGTTTTTCTATGATCTTTGGGTACACCAAAAGTCCTGAAGCTATGTTGCAGTAAAGATCAAGGATACCGTCAACACCAAGAAAGGCCTCGGAAATGCTTATCCTTTTGTTGGCGGAATCATCAAGAGTTCGTTCCAGCCACTGGGTTGAAGCGGTTATGGCCGGGTTCATGGCATCGGTTACGACATAATTTGCAAGAGCCGCTATACGCTCGCTTCTCATGGGGTTTCTTTTGTATGCCATGGCGGAGGAGCCGATCTGCTGTCTCTCAAAGGGTTCTTCTATCTCTTTCAGATGCTGCAGCAGCCTTATATCATTGGAGAATTTGTGAGCACTTTGGGCGATCCCGCTAAGCACATTTAGGATACGGCTGTCGGTTTTGCGGGGGTATGTTTGACCCGAGACAGGAAAAACTGCCTGAGATCCCATTTTCTTTGCAATAAGCAGATCCAGTTTTTTGCACTTTTCATGATCCCCGTCAAAGAGTTCAAGAAAACTGGCCTGGGTACCTGTAGTCCCCTTTGAGCCCAGGAGCATATAGGATCCCAGCACATATTCAAGATCATTTATATCGCTTATGATATCCTGCATCCAAAGGGTGGCTCTCTTACCCACGGTAGTGGGCTGCGCCGGCTGAAAATGTGTGTATCCCAAAGTGGGAAGACCTTTGTACTTATTTGCAAAATCCGAAAGAGCCGACAAAACATTTATCAGCTTCTTTTTTACAAGCAAAAGGGCTTCTTTCATTATTATAAGATCGGTATTGTCTGTCACATAACAGGAAGTGGCACCCAGGTGTATTATGCCCTTTGCCGAAGGGCATTGAAGGCCGTAAGCATAAACGTGAGCCATCACATCATGACGGACCTCTTTTTCTTTTTTTTCGGCGGCGGCATAATTTATCTTTGTTATGTTAGCCTTCAGTTCATCTATCTGAGCTTTGGTTATTTTGATGCCCAATTCCTTTTCGGCTTCGGCCAGAGCGACCCAAAGACGTCTCCAGGTGCGGAATTTGTTTTCGGGAGAAAACAAATATTTCATCTCGTTGCTTGAATATCTTTGAGAAAAAGGACTGTTATAATTATTCATGGCAACCTCCTATACAAAAAAATATTATAACATTTTTATAAAGAGGTATCAACGTCAGACCCTGAAAATCTGTATACCAGAAAGGATGCCGAAAGCACAAAAAAGATACCGATCCAGGAATTCCATGCAAGCCTTTCCCCCAGGAAAAAGAATCCCAGAATGATAGAAAAAATAATGCCTGAATAATTGTATATGCTTATTTCCCCGGCAGGAGCCATGCGATAGGAATAAGTCAGAGCTATCTGACCGAAACCTCCCAGGAATCCTATAAGCAGCAGCTGCAGCAGCTGGTATGTTCCGGGCATAACAAAATCCATAAGCATAAAGGGCAGAGAGCATAAAACACAGAAAGTTGAAAAATGCATTATTATGGTCATGCCGTCTACTTTGTTTTTGAAATAGGCAAGGAGCGTATAGGATACACTTGAAAAAAACGCACACAACAAAGCAGTAAAGAGTGGGAAAATATTTGATGTCCATGCGGGGTTTGCCACAAAGACCGCACCGGCAAAGGCCAGTATGAGAGCCGGCACCTGCACCTT
>Ga0123334_1001191_pt1 | contig 33637 bp, 24 predicted proteins | sample BiotimSIPDNA_FD_89706 | JGI IMG/M metagenome (GOLD analysis project Ga0123334, IMG submission 89706) | Anaerobic biogas reactor microbial communites from Washington, USA - Biogas_R1 time_0 SIP DNA | ecosystem: Engineered > Bioreactor > Anaerobic > Unclassified | place: Washington, USA...
ATGCGGCTTCGTGGGTGCTTGTGACAGATTTTACATCAAAAAAGCGGCATAGAAAGAATCTTTCCATGCCGTGCCTGTAAAAAAACAAATAAGAGGATGTGCCTATTTTGACACACCCTCTTTATAATGAATCATCCTAAAAAGTTGCAAGTCATACATAACAAATGATTCTGGGTTGTTGCGTGATAAAAGACCTCTATTGAAACATACAAATACACGTATAATCACGATAAGTGATACAGGGAACAAAGATTTTCCACTGCCAAACCCTCACATCTCATCTAAAAAGAGTACATTTGCAAATACAATCGCAATCTTCAGACTATATGAAACAAATGGACATCCTCTTCTCCATAGACATCAAGAAGGAAAAAGAACTCACACTCAAAGAACTCACACTGATTGATGAAGCCCGCCGTGCCACTTATCGCAGTTATGCCCCCTACTCCCACTTCTCCGTGGGTGCGGCAGCAGAACTCGAAGACGGCACCATCGTGACAGGTAGCAATCAAGAGAATGCAGCCTATCCATCAGGACTCTGTGCTGAGCGTACCGCTGTGTTCTACGCCAACTCACGCTACCCCGACCTCTCCATTCGTCGCCTGTGCATCGTGGCACGAGACACCGAAGGGAAGTTTCTCTCTCGCCCAATCTCTCCCTGCGGTGCCTGTCGTCAAGCACTCTTAGAGAGCGAACAACGAAGCGGGAAACCCATTGAGGTGTTGCTGTATGGCACTGATTCTATCTACATCATCCACAGCATACAAGATCTTCTTCCCTTATGCTTTGATGAAAGTTTCCTATGATGAGTAATGGTGAAATAATCGCACCATTTACAAGCAGATTATTTTGTCAAGCAACAAGAAATATTTAACTTTGCAACCAATAAGAAAAACAAACAAGTAAATCAAGAAAAATGAAAGTCATCAGCACAACAAAAGCTCCTGGGGCTATCGGTCCTTACAGCCAAGCCATCCAAGTAGGCAATCTCATATACACTTCTGGACAGATTCCTATTAATCCCGCCACAGGTCATTTCGTAGAGGGAGGAATCAAGGAACAAACCCATCAATCTCTCACAAATGTAAAGGCCATTTTGGAGGAGGCTGGACTGACCATGCAGAATGTGGTGAAGACTACTGTATTTCTGGCTGACATGAACGACTTTGCCGACATGAACAGTGTGTATGCAGAGTTTTTCAGCGAACCCTATCCCGCTCGTTCTGCTGTAGCAGTGAAGACGCTCCCCAAGAATGCACTGGTGGAGATAGAGGTGGTGGCTGAGAAATAGACCTCATCAGTCTATAGACAAAAAAGAGAGAGGTGGGTCAGAAATAGAAGTGACCCACCTCTCTTTATGTGCATGCAACATGAGCAATTAGTAGTATTCTATCACACGTGTCTCCACATAACGGAGCGTATCCAAAGAGTTAGGATCCTCATCCACTTCTCCTTCCGCACTCTCATGACTCAACATGAGCACCTTTCGTTTAAGCCAGTTTCCCTTTTCATCACGTTGTTCATCGTAAGTGTAGGTCGTGCTTTCATCAAACTCTGAGCCTGCAACATAGAAGTGGTGTTTGCTTCCAGACATGTTGCCTTCCGCATCATACGTGTAGTTGATAAGGCCTGCAGACTCCCAAGCACTCCAGTCATTCATCACCATACGACCATACTCGTCGTAGGAAATAGAGTCTGACCCAACCGCTGTCCAATATTCAAGTTGATGGTCGAGCGCCTGTTGATATTCACAGTTATAGCTTATGATCTGTCCCATTTCGTTTCTGGAAAGAAACGCTGCATTCTCCGCTTTCGACATATCCATGAAACGATAAGAAAGGACAAAACCTTCAGGAGAGAAGAGAAGAGTGTCTTTTTCAACTTCACCATTGCCTTCTCTATCTTCCTCGTTATAAACGGTTGAAGTTATGACACGTTTGACAGGACCATAGAGATTGTACATGGCAAGGTCGGGAGAAGAGAACTGAAATTCAGACACCTCTGTAGAATCCTTAGCACCATTTTTCTGAGAACCGCCAGAGCCTATGCAACTGCTGACAGTGATAGTTGTGAGAGTAGCAAATGCCGACACCCACAAGAGATTCATCCATTTTGTCATTGTTGTGTGGTTTTGATGATGATTAAAATAGCATGCTAATACTTGACAATGCAAAATTAGCAAATAAGTGATTGAATAACAAATATATCATGTAAAAAAAGAACTACAAATAAGAAAATAGAATTCTTCTCCTTGCCTTTTTCAGCCTCAACCTTTAGAAAAAAGAACGTTTATTCTTCTATTTCAATAAGAATCCGCAACTTTGTCACACGCTGTCATGTGTTCTCCCTACATGTATAGATGAAAGACAGACGAGCAACCCTATATGAAAGTATAATATATAGACCATCCTCCTTTAAACCTTATGAGGCTACAGATGGTCTTATGATGTATATTTCGAAATATTTTTCTAACCGACAAACATTTTACAAAACATGAAACAACTATTCAAAGCCATGCTTGTAGCATGTGCCCTGATGGCTGGACAAACTACGTATGCCGCAGAACCTTGGAAGAAAGGTGCGTTTGAAACAGGCAAGTACCGCAACCTTTTGGTAGAAATGGGCTACAAGAAAGAAGATGTGGACGCTAAACTCCAAGAAGTCTTCAACGATGTATTTTACGGTCCAAACAAAGTGTATTTCGAGGTGGGCGACACCATGGGTTACGTGTCTGACATCAAGAATCACGATGCAAGAACAGAGGGCATGTCGTATGGCATGATGATTGCCGTACAGTTTGACAAGAAGGACATCTTTGACCGCTTGTGGCGTTGGAGTCGCAAGTACATGCAACATCAAAGTGGCGAACGCGAAGGCTACTTCGCATGGAGTTGTCGCATAGATGGCACACAGAACTCCGCAGGTGCTGCCAGCGACGGCGAACTCTACTTCATCACGGCTCTGCTCTTTGCCTCCAATCGCTGGGGCAACGACACCGGCATCAACTATAAGGCTGAGGCACAAAGAATCTTGAACTGCATCATGCCAAAGGAGATTGCAAGCCGTCCAGGAGGTGGCTTTGGTCAGCGTCCAGAGCAGGCTCAAGGAAATCAGCCTGAAAGAAAGCAAATGATGTATCTGATTGACCCTGAGACCAAGTTGATTACCTTCACACCTGATGGTTTTGGCCAGCGCTTCACAGACCCTTCTTATCATATCCCTGCATTCTATGAGGTATGGGCCAAGTGGGCTGACGATGGTCGCTCCGACTACTGGATGGAATGTGCAAAGGTCTCACGAGAGTTTCTTCATAAGGCATGTGACGAGAAAACGGGATTGAATCCTGACAATTGCCAGTATGATGGCAGTCTGATGGAGGGATTTGGCGGTCGCAGAAATGGTGGCAACAACTTCCGTTACGACTCTTGGCGTGTGCCTATGAACATCGCACTGGACTACGGATGGAGTTGTGCCGACCAGGAATGGCAACGCCAGTATGGCGAGAAGATTCAGAACTTCTTCTACTCTCAAGGTGTGAACGACTTCATGGATCAGTACCGCGTGGATGGCACTCTGCCTGAAGGTGGTGAAATCCTTGGTGCAGGTGGTTTCCGCAAACTGCGTCACTCTATAGGACTGGTGGCTACAACTGCTGCTGCCAGTCTCTTATGCAGCCACGACAAGAGCAAGGAATTTGTGGACGCATTCTGGAATGCAAAGCACGAGCCTTTTGAGGACGGTTATTTCGATGCTTACTACGATGGTCTGCTCCGTCTCTTCTCTTTCATGCATCTTAGTGGCAACTATCAGATCATCACTCCTAAAAAATAATTTTATATCTATCTACTAAGACAAAGAGACCGAGGCTATCTTGCTTCGGTCTCTTTTTATATGCTCGTTCCTGAAAAATGAAAATCATCTGGCACAACCCCTATTATTAGTGAAAGGAACGAATAAAAGCATGTGTGCACAAGGATGGAATAGCAGGATGGCAGTGCCATTTGCCACATCAAATGACCGAGGAGCTCTTCATGCTCCAACGAATAATGGTGGATGCGTCAATGAACAATGGTTCAATGGCAAACGAACAATGCTTCAAGTGTCGATGAACAATGGTGCGATGTTCCATGAACAATGGTGCGTTTTCACCTTCACAAGCGTTGAGTTATAGAATATACAGAAATCTTTGTATATGAATAAGTTATAAAGCAAATCATAGTAAACATCATGGACTTCCCATGACCCTTGGAAGTGAAAAACACAAACATGGAGAAGAGTTCCACACTTATAGCCGTGGATGATGGGGCATCCTCATCTTTTCTTCTTCAGAAAAGACTTCACACGCCTAAAACCCTCCACACCCAATATGGTGAGACCACCATATTGAAACGTCTTGGCAAGACCAAAAAAGATAACCCATAACGCACTCTTTGCGCCCACAGATAGATACTCGCTTGGCACAAGCATCTGAGCAAAAGAAAGTAGATAGCAAGGCACACACAATGAAAGAACAATCACTCCCGTCCTAAATGAGAGTCCTTGCAGCCACATCTTTGCCTTCCTCCATAAATCCTTCATAGTCAATACTTATTGAGTGTTTCCGATAAGAAGCCACGAAGGTAGTGTTTTCTTCCCACATGACAAAGGATTCAGAACAATTTCTCTATTTTTTCTCATCAAGAGCTCATTGAAGCACAAAAGATGAGACCCTGATAAGAGCCTCATCTTCATATAAATGTCTATGTAAAATAAGCGATTAGTGATTGCGGAAATTCCACTTAGAGTTATCACTGTTGAAATCATACTCGGCAAGCGTTGGTGTGCAGTCGCCCGCAGAATAGAGCACCATGCGCTTGTTGATGCCTTCCTGTCCTGGAATCTGTTTAGGCATGATGCGGAAAGTACCATCGGTGAGTTGTTCAATGCGCCAGAGTTGCTCGGCAGCACCAGTAAATTCTGGCACAGAAGTAACCTCGCAGTCGGCTGTGGCAGCAAGAGCACGGTTCGTTCCCTCAATGGTAATCTTGAAGTAAGGATTGCTCAAATAGCCACCTGCCTCAGGCACTGCTGTGATTGTCCAACGCTGATGAGGGCGGAACATGTAATCGCCAATGCGGACATTGATGTTGCCTGAAGGCCATGTGCCAATCACATCCTGCAGTTTCTGGTTCTCTACTGGCTTAGGTGCTTCCTGCTGCTGATTGTTGTCACGAGGACCAAACATGCGCATGCCACCTTGCATACGTACGAAGTCCACAGAGAGTTCAAGTGAGTAACCACGACGCTCAGACTCAATCATGTAAGTGCCTTCCTTGAAACGGTCACCAGCCACAGGCCAGTCGTTCTTCCAGAGGAGAGGACGAATGCCTAACACGCTGCGACCGCCTTGATCAAAGTCTGCCTCGTAGTGACATGACATAATCTCCACACCTTCATCAATGATGGTGCGACCAAAGTGACCAGGACCACACACACGGTCTCCAGCAGCAATGACCATTTTACCTCCGCCATGGAACATGTCACGATTGACATTATCTATATAAGGACCAGTGACACTGCGTGAGCGACCCACCACAATGTTGTAGGTGGAATTGACACCATCGCAGCAAGTGCCATGAGTTCCAAGGAGATAATAGTAGCCATTGCGATAGATGAGGTCAGAAGCCTCGCAGTCAATAGCTATATCAATGGCTTCATTTCCCTTGACACGCTCTCCTGTGTTAGGGTCAAGTTCGACAAGACGAATATTGCCAAAATAAGTACCATAACTCATCCAAAGGCGACCAGTAGTCGGGTCGAGGAGCACACCAGGGTCGATTGCGTCATTATCCTCCATACCATCGGAAGAAGCTACTTCTATAGCTGTGGAGTATTTGAAGTCTGGTGACTGAGGATCTAAGGTCTTGTTCCACATGGTGAGGATGCGTCCGTTGTGACCACCACCAAGACCACCACCTGTTGCACCATAGATGACGAGATAGCGATCGCCTATCTTGATCACATCAGGAGCAGCACCACCACCTGGGCGCACACCACCTCCTTTCCAGTTCCAACCGTCTTCAGTGATGATACCACCACTGCCTGTGCCGAAAGTGTACCACTTTCCATCACACTCAGCAAGTGTGGATGGGTCGTGGATATAAGGTTGTCCTGATTGAGCTGAAGCCGTTGTTGCCAGAAGAAGCGAACTGGCAACTAATATGTTGCGTAGTATTTCCATTCTCTTTATTTGTTATTGATGATTGTAAAGTTTTTAACAGGTTGTCCCTTTTCATCGAGGAAACGGACACAGAAGTCGCTCATGCCCGGGCCATTGATAATAGCACCACGAAGCACATTACGACCCTTCTTCAGCGTGAGACGAGGAGACATGCAGTCGTCCTTCACCATACGACGGTCGCCTGAGAGGAGAAGCGCCTCTTCGCCATTGAGCCACCACATGGATGCGGAGTTAGAACCCACGGCAAGACGCACATCCTTTATTTCCTCAGGACAATCAATAGTGGTGACAGCCCAGAAGAGCACGCCATACACTTGTTTCTGAAGACCTTCAGAGAAACGGAATAGTTTAGAGTTGAAAGTAGTACTCTCCATCTGATGCCAAGTGAGGGTTTGCTTGCCCGCCTTAACCTTGTCGCCATCCTTTGGAAGAATGGTGAACTGATTGGCAAAGTACTGCTGGTTGAAGTTTTCACGGAGATAGGAATCTGTAAAGACTGTATTGCTGCGGTTAGGCTTATCGATAGGCTCAAGCAGACACCAACGACGGATGAAACCTTCAGCATCAGGATGGGATGGCTGAGCAGCTGCTGGAGTGAAGTAGGTCTGACGATTCTTGAACTGAATCCAATCCACGCTGGCGCCTTCTCCCTCGCAAGTGATGCAGAGATCCGTTATGCCCTTAGGCATGTATTCTACAGGAGCAGTGAGTGTGAGCCACTGTCCACGCTGATCACGACGGAACTGTCCATCGCTGACCACTGTGAGGGTGAACTTAGCAATAACCTTGCCTTTGGCATTCTTCTCACGAACAAACACCTGGGTATTGCCTTCTGCCTTGATGCGACCTGTGAGGTATGCATTGCTGGCATCACTGAAATCCACATCATTGAAGGTTGCCCATGCACCCTTCTTAGGTAGAGTGACACACCAACCCTGGAAGCGGTTGGACGTATCAAGCGTGTCCACTGAAGCATCTGCGCTTGCTGCACTGTAGCGATCCATTTCAATCTTGCTGGTCGCTTTGACAATACCTACACCACGAAGGGTTGGCTTAACCTCGATGATTGTACCATCTGGTTTGAAACCAATCTTGTCGATACATACAGAACGGCGCTTGTCGTCACCAGGTGAGTAGTCATTGTGGTGATAGAAGAGATACCACTGACCCTTGTATTCAGTGATGCTGTGGTGGTTGGTCCAGCAATTGTTGGCATGTTCTGCCATGATGATACCTTTGAACTCCCAAGGACCAAGTGGGTTCTTAGACATAGAGTATGCGAGAGTCTCTGTACCTGAGCCACCCTTCTCCTTATCAGAGCGTACCCATGGGAAAGTAAGATAGTACCAACCATTGCGCTTGAACACATAAGGACCTTCCTTGAATCCTTCTGGAAGACCTTCCATGTTCTGACCTGCCATCATCATTGGAGGACGGTTGCCAGCCTGCTGACCACCTTGTTGCTGACCTCCCTGCCGCTGAGGCATCTGCACTGGGGTCATCTCGCCATCCAGTTCCTTCATGTTGCTCTTGAGCTTAGAACCACGAATGCCACCACCTGACCAATAGATATAAGCCTGACCATCATCGTCGATGAGGACGCATGGGTCAATGCCTGATATGCCCTTGATAGGCTCTGGTTCACAAATGAATGGACCTGTTGGAGAGTCGGCAACGGCTACACCTACAGCAAAGCCACCTCTGCCTGCAGCTGGAGCAGAAGGAAAATAGAAGTAGTACTTTCCATCCTTATAAACACAATCAGGTGCCCACATGGAATAGGAGTCTGGTCTGACCCAAGGCACCTTGTTTTGGGTGACAATCATGCCGTGGTCTTCCCAATCCGTGAGGTTTTCGGAAGAGAACACATGATAATCTTCCATACAGAACCAGTCCTGGCGCTGACCAGCAGGTGGCATGATATCATGCGATGGATAGATATACACCTTATTATTAAACACACGCGCTGTAGGGTCAGCCGAAAATTGATTACGGATGACTGGGTTTTGTGCCGATAGCGCAAGTGGCACACCCATCAATAGAAATTTAATTAGGCACTTCATTGGCTAGTAAATAAAAGTTAAGAAATTCTTCGCAAATATAGCAATTTATTTTTGATAATAACAAAACATATGGATGACTATTTTCAAAAAATTATATAATCATGAAAAAAGACACGTTTTGATGTAAAATAATACATGAAGAGTGTCATCAAAAACAAATAAATGTCTGATTAACACTTAAAAAACAATGCCGTTTACTTATCGTAAGAAATAAGGAATGAGGAAGGGGAAAGGGAGCAAGGGAATAGGAGTAAAAAGAATAATGTAATTTGTTTTTGAAGAAAAAGGAGAAATAAGGGAAAAGAGTGTCGTGTTATTCGGAATATTTTATGTATCTTTGCATCGCTTTTTATGGAAAAAATTACACGACATATACTAATATGCCTCATGATGCTGATAAGCCAAGTGATGTCAGCACAGGACAAGTTGTCTTCCGACAGCACGGAGACAAGCACCGAGAGGTTGGATTCCATTGAGGTGTCGCTTGTGACATGCACTCCTGGCAGGGATATGTATGCTAAATTTGGGCACACTGCATTAAGAGTGAGAAATTATACCATAGACAAGGATATCGTGTTCAATTACGGATGTTTTGACTATAACTCCAACAACTTTGTGCTCAAGTTTCTGTTGGGACAAACGGACTATCTTTTGGATGCAGAGCCTTTTGACTATCTAAAGTATCGTTATAGCCTGCAGGGAAATGGTGTGACCGAGCAAGTACTGAATCTCACACAACCAGAAGCAAATAAACTTTTGATTCTCTTACTGGAGAACTTGCGACCAGAGAATCAAGAGTATCGCTACAATTGGCTTTATGACAACTGCACAGAGAGAGCTCGTGATGTGATTGAGAAAGCCGTAGATGGCGAGATAGAATATGCTAATGTGATAGATGACAATGTGACTGTAAGAGAGATGCTTCGTAACACCTTGAAGACAAGCCCTTGGATTTCGTTTGGCATTGATATGATTTTGGGCGACGAGATTGACAAAAAGGTGGATGCACGAGTGAAGATGTTTCTGCCTACGGCTCTGAAAGATGAATCCGACCAGGCATACATTGTGAGAGATGGAGGAGAGAAGATCTCGTATGTCATTGGCAGAGACACCATTCTTGAAGACATGAACGAACCAGAGGAGGCTTATGTGGTAGGCTCTCCCCTATTTGTATTCATCCTGCTCTTGATTTGCACCATTTGGGTTTTTGCTGAAGAACTGAAGCGCAAGAGATTGACCATTGCTCTGGATGTGGTTATCCACATGTGTCAGGGCGCGGCAGGACTATTGGTGGCATTCCTCTTTTTCTTTTCAGAGCACCCTGCAGTAGATAGCAATTGGCTGGTTATTATCTTCAACCCTATCCCACTCTTGTATGCAGGTTGGGTGCTATATTGTCACAAGAAGAAACGCAAGAACTACTTGTCATACGTCAATTTGGCGGTAATAGCAGGCTTTTTGGCAACCATGGCCTTCTGTCCACAATCCTTCAATCTCGCCATGTGGTTGCTGGTATCCAGTTTGTTGGTTAGAGCACTATCACACGCTCACTTTGCATATCATAGTAAATGAAGAAGCAGATACTTACAACATTCATAGCCTCCATTGCTATGGCAGGCACGATGGCACAGACAACCTCTGTGCCTCGATTGGTTGTAGGAATCACCATTGACCAACTGCGTTCCGACTATCTTAATGCCTTCATGCCGCTGTATGGCGAAGGAGGTTTTAAACTCTTAATGGAGAAGGGGCAAGTGTACTCGAATGTACAGTATCAGCATGCTCCCGTAGATCGTGCATCAGCCATTGCTTCCATTGTGACGGGCACTGTACCTTACAATCATGGCATCATTGCAGAAGAATGGATGAACCGACAGGAACTGCACACCAACTACTGTGTGGACGACAGGAAATGGAAGGGAGTGAACACCAATGATGCTTCTTCGCCTAAGAATCTTTTAGTAAGCACCATTGGAGATGAACTGAAGGTTGCCACAAAGGGGAAAGCACTCATTTATAGTGTAGCTCCCTATCGTGAAGTGGCAATACTGGCTGCTGGTCATGCTGCAGATTGGGCAACTTGGATTGATAGCCAAAACGGGCAATGGGCAGGCACTACCTACTATGGAGATACACCTGCATGGTTCAAGTTTCTAAGCAATAATACCTTATCAGAAAAAATCTCAACCGCATCATGGAAACCTATCAATGATGCCATTGGTAACTATAACTACTATCTCACCACCAGCCAGAAGGCATTTGTACACAAGTTTGCAGGAGATGGAAGATTCCGCCTCTTCAAGCAATCAGGTTTGGTAAATGAAGAGGTGACGAAGGCTGCCAGAGCCTGTTTGGAAAACGGGAAAGCAGGCATGGATGAGGTCACCGACTTCCTTTCTGTATGCTACTATGCTGGTGACTACTATGCAGAGAACCAGTCGGAAAACACTACTGAACTGCAAGACACATACGTAAGACTGGACGATGAGTTAGCAAACCTACTGAAGAAGATAGATCAGTTGGTGGGATTGGACAGAACACTCATCTATATCACTTCAACAGGATATGATGAGAATAATGCTTCACTGTCTGAATCATATCGCATACCTACTGGCGAGTTCAATATCAACAGATGCGTCACACTGCTCAACATGTACCTCTGTGTGATGTACGGCAATGGACAGTATGTGGAGAGTTGCTTCGGCAATCAGATTTACCTTAACCACAAATTTCTGGAGCAGAAACAACTGAAACTGGCTGAGGTTTTGGGACATTGCGAGGACTTCCTCTTCCAGTTCAGTGGTGTGAGGGATGTTTTTACGTCTCACCGCATCACCCAAGGCGCATGGACTCCAGGCATCAGCATCTTTCACAACGGTTACAATCCTAAATGTTCAGGCGACATCACTGTGCAAGTATCGCCAGGATGGTACTTGGTGAATGAGGATAGAGGAACAAAGAAACTCCAGAGAGACTCTTTCTTTGAATTTCCACTCATCTTTTTTGGATATACCATCCATGCTGGGAAGGTGGCAACTCCTGTCACTGTTGATTGCATAGCACCTACTGTGGCACACCACATCAGAATCAGAGCACCTAACGCATGCTCCACCCCACCACTTTTTTAGACACATTGTGTACACATTATATATAATAAAGGGCTGAAAGGCTCACATATTTAACAAGAATAAAACAAAACTATATATATGGGATTTTCATTAAACAAGATTCTAAGCGCACTATTTGGCAACAAGGCTGCTCGCGACATCAAGGAGATTCGCCCCATTGTTGATCAGATTTTGGCCGTAGAACCAGAGATTCAGAAACTCACCAACGATGAACTGCGTGCAAAGGTTGATGAGATCAAGGTGCAACTTCAAGATAGAGTGCAAAGCAAGCGTGATGAGATTGCTTCATTGAGAGAACAGATTCAGACTACTGACATAGACAAGCGCCAACCTCTTTTTGAAGACATTGACAAGAAAGAGATTGAGGTACTTGACATCTTTGACGAAGGACTGACAGAAGTACTCCCTACAGTCTTTGCCATTGTAAAAGATACCGCACGACGTTTTTCAGAAGCAGAAAACGGTGATGTCATTGTGACTGCAACTGATTTCGACCGACAACTCAGCGTGGAGCATGACTTTGTAGATATTGATGGCGACAAGGCTATCTGGCATAACCACTGGATTGCAGGTGGCAATGAGATGACTTGGAACATGATTCACTATGATGTGCAGCTCTTCGGTGGAACAGTACTTCATCAAGGCAAGATTGCAGAGATGGCAACAGGTGAAGGTAAGACCCTGGTGGCAACACTGCCTGTTTTCCTTAATGCACTCTCTCGCAACGGCGTGCACGTGGTGACTGTGAATGATTACTTGGCTCGTCGTGACTCTGAATGGATGGGGCCTCTCTACATGTTCCACGGCTTAAGTGTCGATTGCATTGACAAGCATCAACCCAACTCTGAGGAACGAAGAAAAGCTTATCAGGCAGATATTACTTTCGGTACTAACAATGAGTTTGGTTTCGACTACTTGCGTGACAACATGGCCATGCGTCCTGAAGACCTCGTACAGCGTGTACACAACTATGCTATCGTCGATGAGGTGGACTCCGTGCTGATTGATGATGCTCGTACACCATTGATTATCTCTGGTCCTATTCCAAAGGGAGACGTTCAGATGTTTGAAGAATTCATTCCTTTTGTAGAGACACTCGTTGAGGCTCAGCGACGATTGACCCAGAACTATCTCACTGAAGCAAAGAAACTCATTGACTCTGACAACAAAGATGATGTAACAGCAGGCTTCCTCTCTCTCTTCCGCGCTTATAAGGGCTTGCCAAAGAACAATGCTCTCATCAAGTATCTTTCTCAGCCAGGCATCAAGACTGGTTTGCTCCAGACAGAGGAAATCTACATGGAGAACAACAATCGCCGCATGCCTGAAGCCATCGAGCCACTCTTCTTTGTGGTGGACGAGAAACTAAAGTCTGTGGAGATGACAGATAAGGGTAATCAGCTTATCGCAAACCAGATACATGATGACAAGTTCTTCGTGCTTCCAGACATCACAACCGAATTGGCTGAACTTGAGAATCAGCACTTTGAAAGTGAAGATGAGAAGTTGGCAAAGAAGGATGAACTCATGCAGGATTACGCCCTCAAGGCTGAACGAGTACATACAATCCAGCAGTTGCTCAAAGCCTACACCATGTTTGTGAAAGACGATGACTATGTGGTCATGGATGGTGAGGTGAAGATTGTGGACGAACAAACAGGTCGTATCATGGATGGTCGTCGCTGGAGCGATGGATTGCACCAAGCTGTAGAGGCAAAGGAAAGAGTGAAAGTGGAAGCAGCCACTCAGACTTTTGCAACAATCACCCTACAGAACTATTTCAGAATGTATCACAAACTCTCAGGCATGACAGGTACTGCCATCACAGAAGCAGGTGAGTTCTGGGACATCTATAAACTGGATGTGGTAGAGATTCCAACCAACCGTCCTATTGCACGCAACGACATGAACGACCGTGTGTATAAGACCAACCGAGAGAAATACAATGCCGTGATTGACGAGATTGTGAGGATGCGCAACAGTGGACGTCCAACACTGGTCGGCACAACCTCAGTGGAAATCTCAGAGTTGCTATCACGCATGCTCAAGATGAGAAAGATTCCCCATCAGGTCTTGAACGCAAAACTTCACCAGAAGGAAGCTGACATCGTGGCTGAAGCAGGTAGAAGTACAATGGGCGAGACGATTCTTGAAGACGGCACTAAGGATGAACGTCTCTTGGGTGCTGTGACCATTGCAACCAACATGGCAGGCCGTGGTACAGACATTAAACTCTCTGACGAGGTGAAGGCAGCAGGTGGTTTGGCTATTATCGGAACAGAACGACATGAGAGCCGTCGTGTGGACCGCCAGTTGCGTGGTCGTTCCGGACGTCAAGGCGATCCTGGTTCTTCCGTATTCTACGTGTCTCTCGAAGACAAGCTCATGCGTCTCTTTGCCAGTGACCGTATCTCAAAGGTAATGGATAAAATGGGATTTGAAGAGGGTGAGATGATTGAGCATTCAATGATCAACAGTTCTATCGAGCGTGCACAGAAGAAGGTGGAAGAGAATAACTTCGGCATTCGTAAGCGTCTGCTCGAATATGACGACGTGATGAACAAGCAGCGCAAGGTGATTTATGAACGTCGTCGTCATGCCCTCATGGGTGAGCGAATTGGCATGGACATCGCCAACATGATTTGGGATCGCGTGTGCCACATCCTCAGCAATGGTGACTATGAAAGTTGCAAGGAAGATTTCCTCCGCATCTTTGCCATGGAGATACCATTTGACATGGACAAGTTTGAGAGTGCAAGCCGAGAGAAACTGGAGGACGAAGCATTTGATGTAGTGATTGACGCATTCAAGAAGCGTACCAATCGTTTGGCATCTGTTGCCTACCCTGTCATCAAGGATGTATATGAAACGAAAGGTGCTATGTATGAGAACATACTCGTGCCTATCACTGATGGACGTCACATGTTCCAAGTGCGAGTTCCCCTCAAGGAAGCCTATGAAACAGAAGGACATTCTATTCTCGTTGCCTTTGAGAAGGCCATCTTGCTCCACACCATTGATGATGCCTGGAAGGAGAACCTCCGTGCTCTCGATGAACTGAAGCAGTCTGTACAGAACGCTTCTTACGAGCAGAAAGATCCATTGCTCATCTTCAAACTCGAATCTGTGAGTCTTTTTGATTCAATGGTAAACGACATCAACGACAACACCATCTCTGTACTCATGCGCTGTTCTATCCCCATCGCTCAGGAAAGTGATGTGCGTCAAGCTCCAACCCAATCAATGGATGAGCCAAAGCAACACCTCACTGAGTCTCATCAGAAATTCGATGAGCCTTCTGAGACTCAGCGACAGATGCAACAGGCAGCACAGAGCGAGACTCGTCAGCGCCAGCCTATGACTCCAGTTGTGAACGATGGTCCGAAGATTGGCAGAAACGATCCTTGTCCTTGTGGCTCTGGAAAGAAATACAAGAATTGTCACGGAAGGGGCATTTAAAGTCTGATGACTATCTACTTTTTAGAACCAATGATTAAGGGAGAGCGTTTACTTAAAAAATGCTCTCCCTTCTTTTGTTCAACATGAGTTCAGCAGGATTCAGAAGCAGAAACAAATGGACTTGATGGCTGGCTCATCTTTTCAAGCATACTTTCCCCTTTCATTTTTTGTCATAATCCATAGATAATTCCACTGAATTCATTTGCTGTGGAAGAAGAGCTAAGAGATTCAGACAAATTTTGCTCTGTACAATCCTTCCAAGAAAGCGAAAGGCTCTCTACTTTTTTCTTAAAAGCACTCACATCTTCTTTACATCCAACAACTTATACATGCCGGACAACTGCATGCTGACAAGGAGAAAAACGCACTCATGGTTCATGGCTCATCGCACCATTGTTCATTGACCATCGCACCATTGTTCGTTGGCCATTGAAGCATTGTTCGTTGGAACACAAGAAACAATGCCATTATGTGAGATGCCAAATAGAAGGGAAAACTTACCATTCCATCCTCTCACACACATATCCTTTTCACCCCCTCCGCTAATAGTAGAGGAGACGTGTGATAAATTTGTCTAATTCAAACTTTGCATACAAAAAGAAACCGTGCATCAACCTACAAAGGACGGCTGACACACGGCTTTCTTTATTCTGATTTCGTCAATCTCAAGTTAAAACCACTTCACTAAGCACCCTGATGATTGATACAAATACCTTTGAGATACCACTCATAGAGTTTGTGAATACCTTCTTCAATCTCTATGGTATGATGCCATCCAAGACGATGGAGCTTCTCCACACTGGTGAGTTTCTTGAGCGTACCGTCTGGTTTGGTAGCGTCCCAGCGAAGTTCACCCTTGAAGCCAATCTCCTGCATGATTTTTTCTGCCACCTCTTTGATGGAAATCTCTTTGCCTGTACCAACATTGATGTGGCAGTTGCGAATCTCTTTGATACCATCACGATTGACTTTGAAGTCGCTCTTTTCAACCACATCCTTGAAATCCACATTCAAGAGACAGTGGACAGAAGCGTCTGCCATCTCCTCGCTCCACAGGAATTCGCGCATGGGTGCTCCTGTACCCCAAAGCGTGACAGCCTCTGGCGTGATGCCATAGTGACGAAGCACCTGAAGAATGGTATATTCATCGCTCATGGCTGTAGCCATTATGGTTTGAGTGGCCCTTGAGTCTGCATCCTCCTGAGCACCCTGACCGTCAAACATCTTAGGCACTTTCATCGAGACAGGGCGAATACCGAGGTCTTTGCGGACAGCGTCCCAATCACCTTCATTCAAGCACTTGGCCAGATGAATCTTGCGAATCATGGCAGGAAGCACATGAGAGTTTTCAAGATGGAAGTTGTCGTTTGGACCATAAAGGTTGGTTGGCATCACAGCAATATAATTAGTGCCATACTGAAGGTTGAAGGACTCACACATCTTCAGACCAGCAATCTTAGCAATGGCATAAGGCTCGTTGGTATATTCAAGAGGAGATGTGAGAAGACAATCTTCAGGCATTGGCTGGGGCGCTTCACCAGGGTAGATACATGTTGAACCCAAGAAGAGCAACTTCTTCACTCCATGTTTCCAAGCCTCGCCTATCACATTCTGCTGAATCTGCATGTTCTGATAGATGAAGTCTGCACGATACTGAAGGTTCGCCATGATTCCACCCACATGTGCAGCGGCAAGCACCACCGCATCAGGTTGTTCTTCATCGAAGAACTTCTTGACAGCCACAGGGTCGAGCAGGTCAAGTTCTGAATGTGGTTTCGCAACAAGATTCTCATAGCCACGAGCCTTCAAGTTGTTCCAGATGGCAGAGCCAACAAGACCACGATGCCCCGCTACAAATATTTTTGCATTCTTATCTAAAGTCATCTCTTTATTTATTTTACAAGTCCCTTTTCAAGGTATTCAGCCAAGTTGGTGCGCATGACAGAAGCCACATGGTCAGCAGCCACCTTTTCCATATCATGCTTCACCATGATAGACACGAGTTGCTCGAACGACGTGCTCAGCGGATTCCAACCCAGCTTCTCCTTTGCCTTTGTTGGGTCGCCCCAGAGATTTACCACGTCTGTTGGACGATAGAAGTCTGGACTTACCTCAACGAGAGTCTTACCCACAAGGTGTTCTGGACCAGAAACACAAACTCCCTTCTCTTCCATATCCTCACCACTGAACTCAAGTTCGATGCCTGCAGCCTTGAACGCATAGTAAGCAAACTCACGCACAGAATGCTGAACACCTGTAGCAATCACAAAGTCTTCGGGCTTGTCATTCTGGAGGATGAGCCACATACACTCTACATAATCTTTGGCATAACCCCAGTCACGCAGACTTGAGAGATTGCCAAGGTAAAGTTTATCCTGCTTGCCCTGAGCGATGCGAGCAGCAGCGAGCGTGATCTTACGGGTCACGAAGGTCTCACCACGACGCTCACTCTCATGGTTGAAGAGGATGCCTGAGCAGCAGAACATGTTGTAAGCCTCACGATATTCCTTCACAATCCAGAAACCATAGAGTTTTGCAACGGCATAGGGTGAATATGGATGGAACGGAGTGTTCTCATTCTGTGGAACTTCCTCCACCTTGCCATAAAGTTCTGATGTGGAAGCCTGATAGATGCGACACTTGTCTGTTAAGCCACAGAGGCGAACAGCCTCCAACACACGAAGCACACCCACAGCGTCTATATCAGCCGTAAACTCGGGAGAATCAAAACTAACCTGCACATGGCTCTGAGCCGCAAGGTTGTAGATTTCTGTTGGTTGGATCTTGCCAACAACCTGAAGCATTGACATAGAGTCGCCAAGATCGGCATAGTGAAGATGGAAATTGGGTGTTCCTTCCAGATGAGCAATGCGCTCACGATAGTCCACTGAGGAACGGCGGATGGTGCCGTGAACCTCATAGCCTTTAGCCAGAAGAAACTCAGAAAGGTATGAACCGTCCTGACCGGTAATACCTGTGATTAATGCAGCTTTTCTTTCCATAAAGATATTATATACTTTTCTTTTTTCTATTATTATAAATTCACATCGCTGAGCGACACCAGCTTGTTCACAATCGCATAGATGGTGATGCCTGCCGCTGAATGAATGTGGAGTTTGCGAGCGATATTGCGTCGATGAGTAGTAACCGTATTGACAGAGAGAAATAAGGTGTCGGCTATCTCCTTGTTTGAAAGTCCCTTTGCCACACAGGCCACAATCTCTTTCTCACGCTCGGAGAGTGTCTCCTCAGATTTTGTGCTTTGGGACTCTTCTGCCACATCCACCTCTGGCTGGCGAGTCTTGACCTGACGCTCAAGCCTTTTCACAGCAGGCACAAAGATATTATCTTCCACAAGACAATGGATGCTCAAATCCTCTTCAGCCTGATAGATGGATATGATGACCGCATTCAACTTGTCATTGTCCTCTGTCTGAGGATAGTACTGCATGAAGAGGTTCTTCAACTCACCAAGCTTACATTCGATGGCTTCATGATGTCGAGAAATCAAATGTGTGTTCTCTATCTGAACTGTCTCTCCATCCAAGAGCTTCTGCACATAGGTATAGACGGTTGTCTCCTCATATTCCATGTGCTTCCTCACCTCCTCTACATATTCATCATAAAACTTCAAGACCAAAAAGGCTATTTCATTCTTGACAGAACAATCTATGGCATTGAGCAGATGGAAACGAATACTGGAAAAAAGATAATTGAGGAAATAAGCATGTGTCCTTTTTAAGTATTTCAGCACAGATGCAACATTCACACGTTCGACTCTTTGTGGTTTGTTCTCTGCCCCATCTTTCACATAATTGATGATGGCAAGAAAGGTGTCTGTATCAACATTACACTGACGGCACACTGATGCTATGGTCTTTTCCCCGAAACCTAAAGAAAGACCAAATCGACTCATCACCTGTAGCAAGCGATAATCGTTGGCAAGTACGAAACCCAGTTTGTCTGTTGATTGATAATGAGCAGCCATTTTATTAAACATTCTCTTAAAAAATCCCTTGCTTATTTATGTTCATAGACAACTTATATTGAAGGGAATTGATTGAACATCTTCTTATTTGGTACAAAATTAGTGAAAATAAATGAATTCATACTCTAATCATAGACTTTAATTCCGCCAAACACGACAAATACCAATTAATGAGTATTGTTTTGTTTCGGAAAAGACCGTAACTTTGCACCTTGAAAAGAATTAGCGACATCATCAGTCGCATCATATATAATAATAGAAGGATGAAATTATCAGCATTAAAAACAGGTGAGACAGGAGTCATTGTTAGAGTGATGGGGCATGGTGGTTTTCGCAAGCGAATTGTGGAAATGGGCTTCATCAAGGGCAAGACTGTCACAGTATTGCTCAATGCTCCCCTGCACGACCCTGTGAAATATAAAATCATGGACTATGAAGTCAGCTTGCGCAGAGCCGAGGCTGATCTTGTGGAGGTGGTAAGTGAGGAAGAAGCCAAAGCATGGGCAAACAATCATCCTGAACTCAAAGGTATTCCATCCAATGAAGGTGAAGATGCGCTTCATCACTTAGCTCGTGTGAAGGAACATGAACTGACTGTTGTGTTTGTGGGCAATCCCAACAGCGGAAAGACAAGCATGTTCAATATCGCCAGTGGTGCACACGAGCGTGTGGGCAACTATTCGGGTGTGACAGTAGATGCCAAAAGCGGACACTTTGACTTTGAAGGGTATCATTTCAATATCATTGACTTGCCTGGCACATATTCTCTCTCTGCTTACACACCAGAAGAATTGTATGTGCGCAAGTACATCATTGAGCAGCATCCTGATATTATTATTAATGTGGTGGATGCAAGCAATCTGGAGAGAAATCTCTACCTCACCACTCAACTCATTGACATGGATGTGCCCATGATTATGGCCATGAACATGTATGATGAACTAAGAGAAAGTGGCAACAAACTCAACATTCAGCAGTTAGGTGTATTGCTTGGTGTGCCAATAGTCCCCACTGTGGCCAAAACAGGAGAAGGAATCAAAGACCTTTTTCATCTAATCATTGATATGGCAGAAGGTAAACAGACCATTGCTAGACACATACATATCAATCATGGAACTTTGCTTGAAGAACAAATCAACAAAGTAGAGAATCTCATTCGCAAGAATCCAGAGCCTCATCACAACTACTCTGCACGCTTCCTCTCCATCAAGATATTGGAGAATGACAGACAAGTGGAAAGCATCATCAAGAAACTGGACAACCATGAAGAAATCCTTGCAGAAAGAGATGCATGTCAGAAAGCCATCTTGAAAGAGATTGATGAAGACAGTGAGTCTGCCATCACTGATGCTAAATATGGGTTTGTACAAGGGGCTCTAAAGGAAACCTTTGAAAAAACACATAAATACAAACGCTTGATGACCAAACAGATTGATGCGGTGGTGACTCATCAGATCTGGGGCTATCCTATCTTCTTACTGCTCATGTACTTCATGTTCTTCTGCACCTTCAACATAGGTCAATACCCTATGGACTGGATTGATGCCATAGTGGAATGGATGAAGGAATTAGTGACAGAATGGATGCCAGAAGGTCCTCTCAAGGATTTAGTAGTGGATGGCATCATTGGTGGCGTTGGAGGTGTGATTGTCTTCCTTCCCAACATCATGATTCTATATGCGTTCATCTCATGGATGGAAGACAGTGGATACATGGCAAGAGCAGCCTTCATCATGGATAAAATCATGCATCGCATGGGATTGCATGGCAAATCATTTATTCCCATGATTATGGGTTTTGGGTGTAACATCCCTGCCATCATGGCAACAAGAACCATTGAGGATCGCAAGTCACGCCTCATCACCATGCTGATTATCCCGCTCATGTCATGTTCTGCACGACTTCCCGTCTATATCATCATTATCAGTGCATTCTTTGATAGCCATGCAGCACTTGTGCTCTTCAGCCTCTATCTGTTAGGCATTACCTTCAGTGTTTTGATGGCTAAAATCTTTAGCCGTTTCATCGTGAAAGGTGAAAGCAGTCCTTTTGTCATGGAACTGCCACCATATCGAATGCCATCCATGCTCAGTGTGAGCCGTCACACATGGGAGAAAGGCAAGCAATATCTCAAAAAGATGGGTACTACCATCCTTATTGCAAGTATTGCTGTATGGGCATTGAGTTATTTCCCTCATCACCCAGAGATGTCTGAAGAACAACAGATGGAAGCAAGTTACATTGGGCAATTGGGCAAGTTTGTAGAGCCAGTGATTAGACCTTGCGGACTTCAGTGGAAAGAAGGTGTGGCATTAGTGGCAGGAGTGGGAGCAAAAGAGATTGTTGCAAGCACCATGTCCGAACTCTATCATGGTGACATCAAGACAAGCAACCTTTCCACTCTCTCCGCTCTTAGCCTACTCGTGTTTGTATTGCTCTATTTCCCATGCATTCCAGCATGTATTGGTATTAAGAACGAGTCTGGCAAATGGAAATGGGCTATCTTCTCAGCATTATACACCACGCTACTGGCATGGATTAGTTCTACAGTGATATTCCAAATAGGCAGTTTAATTCTCAAAAGAGAGACAACCGACCTCATTCATCAATCAATAAAAGAAAACAGAAATATGTCATTACAAGAAATCATCGTATATATCATCTTGGCATTCGTTGCCTTTGTACTGGTTCTCTATGCTTATCGCCGGTTGACAGGCAAGAAGAGTGGATGCAACTGTGGTTCTTGTTCTAAGGGATGTGGAACATGCCATTGCCATGACTGTCATGAGTAAAAGCATCTGCAACAATGGTAGAAACATCCTACAATAACACAAGAAAGTATCTATAACAATAGACCTCATAGCACAAGGAAAGCCTGCAAGCAAACTACTTGCAGGCGTTCCTTGCGTATGTGAAGGTATGAAACAATCTGAAAAGACTACCCCTTGCGTGCTTGCTCAAGCAATGCCTTTTGGCTGTCAGATAAAGAGGTGGGAATTGTCACATCAAATACGATGATAAGGTCTTTGGGTGTACCATCACTTTGAGTGCCTCCTTTGCCTTTGAGTCTTACCTTCTTGCCAGGTTGAGTGCCTGGAGCCACTTTCAACTTATACTTGCCATAAGAACTGCTTACAATGAGTTCTCCACCCAACATGGCAGTCCACACATCTATAGAAACGTGGGCCTCCACCTCTTTAGGCTCAGCAGGACGACGGGCGCGGGCACGCCTACCACCGCCCATACCACCAAAGATCTGTTGGAAGAAATCACTCATGCCACCTTCGCCTCCCATATTGAAAGAGAAACCCTCGAAGGGATTACCGCCTCCTCCAGCAGAACCACCAAACTGATCAGCCTGCTTCCAGTTCTCACCATACTGATCGTACTTAGCACGCTTATCTGGGTCGTTCAGCACTTCGTAAGCCTCATTCAACATCTGAAACTTCGCCTTGGCCTTAGCATCGTCAGGATGAAGGTCTGGATGAAACTGCTTAGAACGCTTACGGTATGCAGTTCTGATTTCCTTTTGTGGAGTATCCTTCGGGATACCCATCACTTTATAATAATCTATAAATGCCATAATTTCAATAGTTTTTCACTAAGATAACACAACAAAAAAGATGCCAAAACAGACAGTATGACACAATTATTGATGTAAAGTAAATATTTTTTTGTAACTTTGCAAATAGTATGAGCACACAGACTAAACATCTGAAGATTATTTTCACGACAGACGTACATGGGAATTACTTTCCTTATGACTTCCGTCATGAACACTGGGGAAAAGGAAGTCTCCAGCGTGTTCATGCTTTTGTGGCAAAGATGTTGCAAGACAATCCTTGCAACATGTTGCTCATAGATGGAGGTGACATGTTGCAGGGCGAGCCTACCGCTTATTACTTCAACAACCATTGCAGCAAGTCACGACACCGTGTTGCGGAAATCTGCAACTACATTGGATATGATGTGGCTGTGATAGGCAATCACGACATTGAAATGGGAAGTGGCATCTATGATAAATATGTGAAAGAATGCAGTTTCCCTATTTTAGGAGCAAATGCCATCAATACAAAGACCAACGAGCCCTACTTCCAGCCTTATGAGATTTTCTATCGTCAAGGACTGAAGATTGCTGTGATTGGTTTCATCACTCCAGCCATTCCGCATTGGATTCCCAAAGATATATGGAAAGACATGCGCTTTGAGAACATCCCAGAGAGCGCAGAGAGATGGGTTAAACATGTCAGAGAGGAAGAGCACCCAGACTTTGTGATTGGCTTGATGCACTCTGGCATGGACGACGGTATTGTGACAGATGAGTATAAAGAGAATGCCACTCGTGAGACAGCAGAAAATGTGGAAGGATTTGACTTGATTCTTTATGGCCACGACCATTCCAGCAACATGGAAGAGATAACCACAAAGGGCGGACGCAATGTGCCTTGCATCAATCCTGGTTGCTATGCCTATAATGTGGCAGTGGTGGATGTGGATTTCCGCATCAATGGTCAGGGGAAAGTGACCAGCCATGAGACTCAATGCACACTTAATTATATTGGCACGCTTCACAATCAGCATGCCAACTCCTTCAAGCGTCATTTTGCCTATCCCTTCCACGAGGTGAAACGGTTTGCATCCCAAAAGATTGGCACATTTCTAAATCGTGTGGACGTGACAGATGCCTACTTTGGCTCTTCTGCCTACATTGATCTCATACAGTCACTGCAACTCAAAGTGAGCAGTGCAGACATTTCGTTCACTGCCCCACTCTTCTTTAATGCTGCCATTGAAGAAGGTGACATTCGGGTGAGCAACCTGTTTGACCTCTACCGTTTTGAAGATCATCTCTACACCCTTCAACTGTCAGGTCGGGAAATCAAGAGTTATCTGGAAATGAGTTATGCGTGTTGGACACAACAGATGCACGAGCCTACAGACCAGATGTTGCTCATTTCTCCTATGAAGAACAACCCCTCACGTATGGGGTTCAAGAACTTCATATTCAATTTCGATTCTGCTGCCGGCATTCATTATGAAGTAGATGTGACCAAGCCTGAAGGGAAAAAGATTCGCATCATCAAGATGGACAACGGAGAATCGTTTGATCTTGACAAGAACTATACGGTAGCAATGACTGCCTATCGGGCAAATGGTGGAGGAGAACTACTGACAAAAGGTGCAGGTCTCACCAAAGAGGAAATAGACAAACGCATACTGAAGGTGAGCAAGCACGACATTCGTTATTATCTGCTGGACTACATCAAGGAACTCGGCACTATCAATCCACAACCACTCAACCATTGGCGCTTTGTGCCTGAAGACTGGGCTAAGCAAGCGTCAGACCGCGAGCGAAAGATTCTCTTTGGTGATGCCAAAACCGAAGGGAAATCGAGCGTGGAAGAAATATCTTAACGTGAGTTAGACAAACCCAGACGATGAAGCAGTTAGTTTCGGTGGTTGATGTATCTTTTCAATCATACCTCTCCCCTTTTATTTTTTGCCAAAATCATGGATAATTCAAAGGGTATTTGCCCACAGTGCAGGAAAGAGGAAAAGACTCTGACACGTTTTGTCGCAGGATGACTCTTGCAAGAATGGGAGTGAGGTCATGCCTGCATCCAATAATTCCCATATCTTATTCAAGCACAATGATTTATAGAGACCATAGAGCATCATGCCTGTGAGGTTAAAAACGCACCATTGTTCGTTGGTCATCGCACCATTGTTCATTGACACTTGAAGCATTGTTCGTTGGCCATTGAACAATGGTTCGTTGGAGCATGAAGAACACTTCGGGCGTGAGAGATGAAAAATGGCAGGGGAATCCTGCCATTTTATCTTCACAATCACCTGCTTTTATTTATACCCTCCAACAATTGAGGCTGGACATGGAAAATTTATCAAACCTTGCGTTTTCTTAGGATACAGATTTGCTTTGACAATGTAGCATCGTCAAAACAGCATGTCATATATCCAATATATTCCTCAACACTCCCCACACAAAGAACAGTACGATATAGACCTTGGCAAGTATGGGGCGATGAACCATATTGATAAACACATCTCCACGCTTCAAGTTCTTCAGCACTTCTGCAACGACTAAAACAATTGCATAAGGAATGCTAAAGATGAAAAAGTAGTTGAAAGCCAAGGCTTGAAGAAGTTGTCCATGAAGCATGGCATGCAATGAACGTTGCAAGCCGCATGCAGGACAACTCCATCCCGTCAGGATGTGGAACGGACATTTAGGCACCCATAAAGAAGTGGATGGGTCAATCACTGCGTAAACCACAACACCAACCACTGCCACCATAAAAAGTATGATGAGCGGAAGCCATTGAGCATGTTTCGTTTCTTTCATCAATGAAGCACGGATGATGATTGATGAGAGAACTTAATAGTTTGCAGAAGTAAAGACACCTGCAGCCAACAGAATGAAATAGAAAACAATGATTACGATAGAGGCTACTGCACCCACAATAGACCAAGTCCTTGCTGCACGTGCTCGGTCGCAAGCCCCTTCATAGTTACCTGCTGCATAAAGTTTATCAACATCATTGGCACAGATAATGGCATAGATACCCACTGGAATACAGCACAAGACGGTACAAAGGACAGCCCATATCATATTGTTGTCGGGCTTTGGAGGCATGTTCATGCCACTTTGATTAGAACCCACATTTGGTGCTGAGGCTGGATTCGCCTGAGCAGCAGGGGCAACATATTCACTTCTGTTATAGTTGTTTCCTGCAGGCGAAAGAGGTTGAGCCGCAGGTTGAGGATTGCATGGCGGTGGTGGTACCGATGCTGGAAAACCTTGAGGGGGAAAGAGTCCTTGCAGTTCAGCCACGCTACCAGCAGGAGCCCACTGTTCCATACCTTGAGTCCACACCAATGTCTGTGGAGTAACACCATTTGCCACCAACTGGCTTCCCTCTATAGGACCACGTTGTTCATTGTTGGAGGTCAGATAATAATAAAATCCCATAATTCAAGTAATATATATATGTGTGAATAAAGTAATTGCAAATGTAAACAAAAAAGATGAATCATCCATAAATAATTCATCTTTTTTTGATATTATCAACTAATTCATGTGAGTTCGATGGATTCACATTCACATAATATATTAATCGCACAGAAAAAGCAAGTGGACTTCTGTGGCAGAATGTCCCTCAGCAATCATCTCAACTTTCCCGTTGCTTTCATGAGACTGACATAAGCCAACTGCCTTTGACAACGTGCGTTCACAAGGTTTGCGTAACACTTTTGCCACATGGCTTGTGTCTCAAGGTAATCAGAGAGTGTCTCAAAGCCTACCTCATATTGTTGCTTGGACAAACGCATATTCTCAGCCGCTTGTTCCAGCGACAACTGGCATAACTGTAGTTCTGACAATGATTCCTCATAGATGTTTTGGCATTGCGACAACTCCAGTCTCATCTGCTCATTGAGATCTTCCTGCTCAAGTTGAGCAATCTGGTAGGCAGCCTTAGCCGAACGAGTCTTATTGACAGCATCGCCAAAGATGCTGATAGGCACTTTCACCGCTACTCCCACCGATGCAGCACCATTATCAATCAGTTTCTTGCCAGCCAATTCTCCTCCATTCGTGTAGGTGTAGGTTGCACCCACAGCCACAGTGGGCAGATAATCGCTCTTTGTAAGCCTGATTTTCTGTCGAGCCAGTTCTGTTTTCTTTTCGAGCAGAGCATATTCTGGACGTTCCTCTATTGAAGAACTCCTTCCAAGGATGATCGTTGAGTCATTAGATGAACCCAACAGAGATGAGGTAGCAGTTTGGTCATCACCAAAATCTATCTGGCTATCGAGAGGCATGCCGATGACATGACAGAGGTTCATACATGCCAACCGATAGGCATTATCTGCCTTCTGAATGGAAAGTTCAGCTTCATTCAACTTGACCTGCACCTTCATCATGTCGTTTCGAGTGCTCATGCCGTGACGAAAAGCACCATCCACATTCTTCTTCAATTCTGTAAGCAAACTCTTATAACTGCGAGCCACATCGCCCAATTCCTTTGCCTTGATAGTCAGGTGATATGCCTCATGTGTCTTCACGATCACTTCTGATTCACTCAAACGAATATTCTCCTGAGCCATCGCCACACCAATCTTTGACATATTGTAGGCTGTAGTAACCTTACCACCCGTATAAATAGGCTCGGTTATTGACACGCCACCCAAAAACATGTTCTTCAGTTTCCACTCCATTGTTTGAGAAGGAAAGTCTGCATACTGATTGAGCGTGTAAGTTCCATCAGCATTAGGAGTGACATTGGGCACAAACTGACCTGAAGAAGGCACATAACTGTAAATGGGCAAATGACCACCTTGTATGGTGAAGTTCCCTTTGGCAGTAGAAAAGAAGTCAAGAGCCATCAAGTTCATTTTGGGATAGAAGTTTGCCTTGTACGACTTCATGTCAAACTGAGCCTGATCCACCTTCAACTTAGCAGAGGAGAGCGAACGATTGTGTTCCAGCGCACGCTCCACACAGGCATCAAGCGACAACGACTGAGCCGTAGCATGGGTGTAACACAAAAGTGCTAAAAGTGATATATAAATATGTGACTTAACCATGGATTCAAAAATTATAGTTTCAAACAAAAACAGTGATACATTTATTTGATTTTGAAGAATATCGCATATAGCACAGGAATGAAGATCAAGGTAATGAGTGTACCCATGAAAAGCCCACCCATGATGGTGACTGCCAAAGAGCCAAACATGGCATCAGGCACAAGAGGTATCATGCCTAAGATAGTGGTGAGGCTCGCCATCATCACAGGGCGAAGACGTGACTTGGAACTTTGAATGAGAGCAGTCCTCGGCTCAATCCCCTGAGATATTTCAAGCGTGATTTCATCCATCAATACTATTCCATTCTTTATCATCATGCCTATCAAACCCAACACACCAACAATAGCCACGAAACCGAAGGGCTTTCCTGTCATCATCACAACAGGAATCACACCTATGATGACTAATGGGATGCAACAGAAGATGATGGCTGGTTTCTTATAGTCCTTAAAGAGCATGATCAAGATGAGAATCATGATGACAATACAGATAGGGAATCCATTGAAGAGATACTTCATTGACTGGTCGGAGGCTTTCTTCTCACCTTCCCAACTCAGTGTGTATCCTTCTGGCAACTGAATCTTCTCTATCTCTTCTGCAATGGACTGACGAGCTGCTTCTGTTCCCACTCCAGGACAAGGAGAACACTGCAAGCGTTGGCTTCTCTGACCATTGAAACGCACCACCACAGGTTCTTCCCATTTGATGTCAATACCCTTCGACACCTGCTTGAGAGGGGTGGTACGAATAAGACTTTCTATCACATTCTCACGAGTAACAGCACCTGTCATCAATTTCTGAATGGTAGAGCGGTTCAAGTACGGACCAATATTGGGCATCGTGCCAAACACACGAGCATTCAGAAGATTCTCCACATTGTCGCCATTCTCGTCTGTGCATTTCACATAAATGCTTTCAGCATTAATACCATTGTAGAAAGTACCAATAGGCACACCACCTGTATATGCCATCATGGATAGTGCCACATCACTACGAGACAACCCACTTGTGCGTGCAGAAGCCTGATCATAGTCAATGCTCAACACAGGAACACGAGGTTCCCAATCTGACGTGGCAAGATACACCTTATTAGAAGCATCCACAATGGCACGAGTAGAATCCACCAACTGATGAAGAACGGCAGGGTCAGGTCCACTGAAACATGCCTCAATAGGATATTTCTTAAACATCAGATTATATCTCTTGAACTTCACATAAGCATCTGGATACAGATCACTTATTTCTTTTTGCAGAGAGTCTATATGTTCCACCAGAGCCGAAGGAGATGTGAAATCTATGATGAGTTCACCATACGCCAACGAAGGAGTAGCCACTGAACGAACAAGATTGTAGCGTGAGGGTGTACCACCAACAGCAGAGGTCACTTGAGTGATGTAGTCTCGCTTCATCAATAACTCACGGATTTCCTTCAGGTCTTTTGCTGTCTGAGTGGAGTTGTAGCCCTCTGGCAACTTATACTCCATATATAGTTGGTCATACTCCATATCAGGAAAGAATGCCTGATTCACAAACTTATAGCACAAGCCACTGATTGCCAAAAGCGCAATTGCTCCAGTCACCACTGTCTTGCGGTGCTTCATTCCAAAGCTAAGCACCTTTTCCAACACATCATAAGATTTACCTTTATAAAGTTCTGCCTCACTTTCTGACTGCTCCTTAGACAGCGCAACCTTCTTAAACATCTGGTTGCTCACCACAGGCACATGCACCAAGGCAAGTATCCAACTGAGCAGGAGGCTCACCGCAATCACAATGAAGAGGTCACGCACATATACGCCTGCGGTGTCTGGACTCATGAAGATAGGAAGAAAGGCAAGAATGGCTATCAAGGTAGCGCCAAGAAGAGGCATTGCGGTCTTTTGCCCAATAGATGTGAGTGCTTCCATTCTTGGTTTCCCCTGCTTCATGTCCACCAAGATGCCATCAACAATCACAATGGCATTATCCACCAGCATGCCCATGGCCAAAATAAAGCTTGCCAACGACACACGCTGGAGTGTGCCATCAAATCCTTTCAGCACTAAGAACGATCCAAACACTATCACCACAAGACTGCCACCAATAATGCATCCACTTCTCCAGCCCATGAAAAAGACCAATAGAAGCACCACAATAGCAACAGACTCCAATAGATTGATAAGGAATGTATTAAGAGCCGAACTCACACGCTCTGGTTGGAAGAAAACCTTATGGCATTCCATGCCTGCAGGAAAACGATTCTCCAACTGAGCAATAGTCTCTTCCACCCTTTTGCCAACCTTGAGAATATCGTGATCAGACAAACAGGCTATGCTGATACCCAAAGCACGCTCACCATTATATGACATCTGATTGCGTGTTGTGGCTTCATAAGTCTTGGTCACAGTGGCAATATCCTTAATGCGCAACTGATCATCATCATGACCCTGAATGAGCATATTGGAAATATCATCCACATTATTAAACTTATCACTCACATCCACCCGAATGCGTCTGTCACCATTGTCATAGTAGCCTGCATAACTTGTCTTGTTCTGATTGTTAAGCGTCATGATGACCTCTGTAGGCAACACACCCATATTGGCCATCTTGTCCTCACGAAGCTCGATATTGATACATTGACTCCTCTCACCATAAATCTCCACTCGGCTCACACCCTCTATCTCACCCACATTGCGCTTGATGAGTTCGGCATAGTCATTCAATTCCTTATCATTCAGACCGTCACCTGTCAGCGCATAAAACATACCATACACATCACCAAAATCATCTCTCACCTGTGATGCCGATGCTCCTTGTGGCAATCTTCCCTGAACATTCGCCACCTTTCTTCGCAAAATATCCCACTGCTGCTCCACTGCATAATCAGGCACAGTAGTCTGAAGTTCCACCGTGATGAGACTCAAGTCAGCATAACTTGATGACTGAATGTTGTTAATAGTGGACATCTCTCGGATGCTTTTCTCCAGAGGATCGGTAATCTGCAACTCCACCTCATGGGCTGAAGCACCTGGATAAGTGGTAATCACCATTGCCTGTTTCACCTTGATGGCAGGATCTTCCAGTTTTGACATCTCACCATACGACAAGATACCACCCACCACCAGTATCACCACCAGAAAGTTTATCAGCTTACTGTTATCCAAAGCCCATTTGCTAAAATTCATCATCTTTGTAAAAAACTATATTCTTATCGTTTATCTATTATAAAACACAGGGATGATGCTATAGCAAACCACCCACATTAGATGCAGACGGCTTCTGGAGAACCCTCACCTTTTGACCATCCTTCACATGATGTGCACCGGCAGCAACCACCCTCTCACCAGACTTAAGACCGTTGTCCACCTCCATCGCACCATCTCTCTCCACTCTTGCCACATTCACATTGCGAAGTTTCACCACTCCTGCTTTCTCGTCATATACAAACACCTGAGTCTTGCCATTCGTATCAATCACAGCCGATGATGGAACATGAACCTTGCCCGCAGCATCCTTATTTGACACCTCGGCATACACAATAGTTGTCATGCCTGGAGTAATCTTCTTATGATCCACTGCATCCATGAACTTCAGACGCACATTATATAATTGAGAAGTATTGGCCTCCTGACTCATGCGCACCAAAGAAAGAGGAAACTCCTTGTCTCCTGTCACATCAAACTGACATTTGAAACTTGTGAATTTATCTATATTGGCATAATCCGTTGCACTGATCTGAATCTGCACCTCAATGCCATCACGTCCAAACACACTCACCACAGGCATCCCTGCAGACACGGTTTCTCCACTTTCATGAAACTTGGTCTGGACATAACCACTTATATTACTTCTCAGTTGTGTGTCAGCCAGCTGATTCCGATGATTAGCCAACTTCTGAGTGATTTGCTGCAATCCATACCGAGCCTTATCATAATTGCTGGCAGTAGTGTTGCCCTCCTGATAGAGCGCCATCACTCGTTCGGCATCTGCTTTCACCTGCTGATATTCTGCTTGAGTTGCTGCCAACTGCACTTGGTAGTCACGGCTATCCATCATTGCCACCACCTGACCTTGACGTACATAGTCGCCTTCTTTCACCAACACACGCTGAATCTGACCTGCCACACGAAATGCCAGATTCACTTCCTCTGCCGATTTTGTCTTGCCGGTGAATGTGGTCGCACCCAACTCATTCAGTCCCTTGACTGTTTCCAGAACAACCATTGGAGCATCATCCTGCGAGCCTTCTTTTTTGCCACAAGAAGCAAGACCCAACGCAAAGACAAGCATGGAAATAAGATAAAAATTCTTTTTCATAGATTCATACATTTTATTTGTTTGCAAAGTTATTACATTATTTTGGAACTTGAATAGTGTAAAATTAAGCATTATTGTTCATTTCGTATGTTTTGTTTAAAAATATTTGCTCAATAAGTTGGTGGATTAGTTGAAAAGTATTTATTTTGTGATAAAATCAAATACAATGATTGAAGAAAAAGTAACCATATTCGAATTAAAGGGAGGGGAAGTAAACATTCTCAACGCAGAAAGCGAGAGCGTGAAACTCACCAAGACAGGTATCTTCATCTGCAAAGAAGGCGAGGTGGATCTAACCATTGACAGCGTGGAGTACCACTTGAGAAGAAACTCCATCATCGTGTATTTCTCTTATAGTGACCTGCACATTCTTCGCCACACTCCCAATCTCCGTGGCACATTGGTAGGAGCCAATCTTGAAATCATCCAGCCAATGCTATACAATGTGACCAATTTCAATGCTCTGTTCATCATCAAGCAAGTGCCACATCAGAGCATATCCGATGCACAATACAAGGCACTCTACCAATACATCTACCTACTTCAAGAAGTGATCAAGAAAGAGAAACTTGAAGAGGACGAAGAAGTGGACATCAAACATACTCGTCCAATGATCGAGATTGCGCATAAGCAAGCAGAACTCCTCAGTTATGCACTGATGCTCGAAGTCCTGCAGTGCTACACGAATGTAGTTCCCCATAATGAGCCTTTCTCCCGCAAAGATGAAGTGCTCCAGAAATTCGTGTCCATGCTCTACCGCAAATACCGCACGGAACATGATGTGGCATACTATGCCGACCAACAGTTCCTCACCGTTCGGTATTTCAGCACGATCATCAGGGAACGCTCTGGTAAGTCCCCCATCAAATGGATTACCACCGCACTTCTGGTGGAAGCCCGGGACTTGCTTAAGAATACCAACATGAGCATCAAAGAGATTTCCGACTTTCTTTGCTTCCCTAATCAAAGCTATTTTGGCAAATGGTTCAAAAACCTCACATCCATCTCTCCTCTTGACTTCCGAAAAGGAAAATCTGAAGGTATCAGCACTGATACATCATTTGCTGATGTCATCAAACGAGGCATCAACTATGTCAAAAACAACGGAATCAGTTAAAATCAAAACACTAAGTTCAACCAAACAGATTAAATTCATCAACTCATCAACATGAAAAAGATACTTTCTCTCATCCTCATCATCACATGTGCCACTCTCACATTGACTTCATGCAGCGACGATGGCTCCAAAGCCACCTGCACCTACTATGTGGCAACCACTGCCGTGGAACACTCTGATGACCAAAACAAGCAGTATGAGGAACTCATCCTGTCCAACATCATCCAACACGGACTTTCCTCCTATACATTTACCGAATCAGCCGAGTCAAGCGACGGTCGCCAGCAGATTGCCATCATGCTCTGCAACGAACAGGCGGTAAAGACCTTTTCCTCCAGAACACCAACCAACATGGACTTATCCACCGTTCAGCAGGAAATCTTTAATGCCAATCCACAGTTCTTTGCCGAAGCGGGCATCACCTCTATCGAAGACTTCCAACTCCATCCCTACACCATTCATCTTACACTCCTGAATGAAATTGATAGGCAAACACCTATCAGTGAAATCACCATCTTCGTAAAATAGCGTGAGTTCAACGAATTTGGAAGATGAAGCAGCAGGTCTCGACTGTTGGCACATCTTTCCAATCATTCTCCTTTCATTTTTTGTCAAAAATCATGGATGGTTCAATGGTCGTTTGACTTGAATGGAAGAAAGGCAAAGCGATTCTGACAGATTTTGTCGCTGGGCAACTCTTCCAAGAGAATGAAAGACATTCCACTGTATTCTATAAATCAGCATATCTTCTTTATA